>Ga0233438_10000889_pt1 | contig 35561 bp, 30 predicted proteins | sample SI_123_September_FD_182720 | JGI IMG/M metagenome (GOLD analysis project Ga0233438, IMG submission 182720) | Seawater microbial communities from Saanich Inlet, British Columbia, Canada - SI_123_September2016_10_MG | ecosystem: Environmental > Aquatic > Marine > Inlet | place: Canada: British...
GAGTTTTAGCAATGCCTAAAATGAAATCCAACTCTGGAGCAGCTAAGCGTTTTCGTAAGACAGCGTCTGGTCGTTTCAAATCAAAGCAGTCTCACTTGCGTCACATTTTGACCAAGAAGAGTACTAAGCGTAAGCGTCACTTACGTGGCAAAAAATTAGTTCATGTATCGGATACTAAGCTTATCCAACGCATGTTACCTTACGTTTAAGACAGGAGACTGAACAATGGCTAGAGTTAAACGCGGCGTAGTAGCTCGCGCTCGTCATAAAAAAGTATTAAAGCAGGCCAAAGGTTATTACGGTGCTCGTTCACGTGTATATCGCGTAGCGGCTCAAGCAGTAACAAAAGCTGGTCAATATGCATATCGTGACCGTCGTCAACGTAAGCGTCAATTCCGTCAGTTATGGATTGCGCGTATCAATGCGGCATCACGTCAAAATGGTTTATCGTACAGCCGTTTCATTAACGGTTTGAAGAAAGCGTCTGTTGAGATCGATCGTAAGATCCTTGCTGACATCGCTGTTCACGATAAAGTTGCTTTCACCGCATTAGTCGAAGTGGCTAAAGGTGCTTTAGCATAATATTTTAGCAAAAGTTTAAGTTCTGGAAAAACGGTGAACCGGATGTTCACCGTTTTTTTTTGCTTTTTTTTCAGATATCTTTGATTTTACGCGTGTTTAACTACACAAACCCTGTCTATTTCATGTAAAATACGTGCTTAATTATTCTGTTTAACTACTTCCATTTGGGGATTCCATGGAACTTGAAGCCATTGTCAATGAAGCCAAAAGCTTAATTGAAGCTGCCGCTGATGTAGCTACGCTTGACGCAGTTCGCGTCGATTTTATGGGTAAAAAAGGTAAATTAACCGATTTACTCAAGGGCCTAGGTAAATTATCTAATGAAGAACGTCCGCTTGCAGGTCAAAAGATCAACGTTGCTAAGCAAGAAATTCAACAACTAATTAGTGTTAAGTCTGATGCATTAAAATTAGCTGAAATGAATGCTAAGCTAGCTATTGAAGCCGTGGATGTGACCTTACCCGGGATTGCTCAAAACGTGGGTAATATGCATCCGGTTTCTCGAACCATTGAACGTATCGAGAGTTTCTTTGGTGAATTAGGTTTTGTAGTTAAAACAGGCCCTGAAGTCGAAGATGGGTTTCATAACTTTGATGCATTAAATATTCCAGCCAATCATCCTGCACGAGCGGATCATGATACGTTTTATTTTAACCCTGATGTGATGCTTCGCACACAAACGTCTGGTGTACAAATCCGTACGATGGAAGTTGAAAAGCCGCCTATCCGGATTATTTCTCCAGGACGTGTTTATCGTAATGATTATGACCAAACTCACACACCTATGTTTCATCAGGTAGAGGGGTTGATGGTTGACAAGAATGTTTCTTTTACTGAGTTAAAAGGCATTTTACATGATTTCTTAAATCACTTTTTTGAAAAAGACTTAACGGTACGTTTTCGTCCGTCGTATTTTCCTTTCACTGAGCCTTCTGCTGAAGTGGATGTGATGGGTGAAAATGGCAAATGGCTCGAAGTCTTGGGTTGCGGTATGGTTCATCCTAATGTGCTTAAATCAGTGGGAATTGATCCAGAAGAATATACCGGTTTTGCATTTGGCATGGGCGTAGAACGCCTGACTATGTTGCGCTATGGTGTAAATGATTTACGAGCATTTTTTGAAAACGATTTACGTTTTCTTAAGCAATTCAAATAAGAGGTTAGGGCATGATTTTTTCAGAAAAGTGGTTGCGTGAATATGTAAACCCAAGTTTAGACACCCATGCGTTGGCCGAACAAATTTCAATGGCTGGTCTAGAAGTAGACGGCTTAGAGCCTGTAGCAGGCGAATTTAGTGGCGTTGTTATTGGTCATGTTGTCGAATGTAGTCAACATCCCGATGCCGATAAATTACGTGTCACCAAAATTGATATTGGTGCAGATGAATTACTTGATATTGTTTGTGGTGCGCCAAATTGCCGTCAAGGCTTAAAGGTTGCCGTCGCTTGTGTTGGTGCGGTCTTACCTGGCGATTTCAAAATTAAAAAAGCCAAACTACGCGGTCAACCTTCATTGGGTATGTTGTGTAGTTTTTCTGAGTTGGGTATTAGTGATGATCATGACGGCATTTTAGAATTACCGAGTGATGCGCCGGTTGGCCAAGATATCCGCGAATATTTAAACTTAAATGACACCGCGATTGAAATCGATTTAACACCCAACCGTGCCGATTGCCTTGGCATGCGTGGTGTCGCACGTGAAGTTGGTGTACTTAACTCCTTGACTGTGACTTATCCAGAAATCACGCCAGTTCCTGCAACGATTAGTGACAGCAAAGCTGTGCATCTTGATGCGCCGGATGCTTGTCCTCGCTATTTATCGCGAGTTATAAAAAACGTTGATTTATCCGCTAGTTCACCATTATGGTTATCTGAAAAATTACGTCGTAGTGGCATTCGTTCCATAGATCCTGTGGTCGATGTGACGAACTATATTCTTCTTGAACTCGGTCATCCAATGCATGCCTTTAATGCTGATAGTATTGAGGGTGATATCCATGTGCGCATGGCAACTCAAGACGAAGCATTAACGTTATTAGATGAGACTGAAATAAAAATAAATGCCAATACGTTAGTCATTGCTGATGAACACAAAGCGCTGGCATTAGCGGGTATCTTTGGAGGTTTGCATTCTGGTGTAACGAGTGACACCCATAATATTGTATTAGAAGCGGCATTTTTTGCCCCTGATGCAATCTTAGGTAAATCGCGTCAATATGGTTTGCATACTGATGCGTCGCATCGCTATGAACGTGGTGTTGATCCACAGCTACAAAGAGATGCAATGGAACGTGCTACGACGTTACTCACGAGTATTGCTGGTGGTGAAGTAGGGCCGATTATTGAAGCTGTTGCTATTGAGCATGTACCTCAAGCGACCGATGTCGTTTTACGTGAAGCGCGTTTAGCTAAAATCATCGGGATTTCGATTGCTACTGAGACTGTAACAGAGATCTTAACTCGATTAGGCTTCGGTGTTATCTATGATAACGCTCAGTGGTCAGTTTCAGTACCTGCGTATCGTTTTGACATCAGCATTGAAGAAGATTTAATTGAAGAAGTCGCACGTGTATATGGCTATAACAACATTCCTAATGTTGCGCCAACTGCGTCATTAAATATGCGTCCAGCTGATGAAGCACAATTACCATTAAATGCATTAAAACAAGTATTGTTACAACAAGGTTATGATGAAGCGATCACGTATAGTTTTGTTGATCCGAAAAAACAATCTGCGTTGTTTAGTGATACACCAACATTAACCTTACCTCATCCGATCTCTGCCGATATGTCAGTGATGCGTGTTAGTTTGGTAACGGGCCTATTACAAGCATTAGGTTATAACCAAAAACGCCAACAAGCACGTGTGCGTTTATTTGAAACGGGTTTGCGTTTTGTTGCGAATGAACAATCGCCAAGTGGTGTCGAACAAACACCTATGATTGCAGCTGTATGTGCTGGTACGGTACTAACTGAATCTTGGCAGGAAGCAACTGCTGTTGATTTTTTCTCGGTTAAAGGTGATGTTGAACGTTTAATTGCGAAAACGGCAACACCTGAGGCGTTTAGTTTTGCGAAGTCAGAACAAGCTTTATTACATCCTGGTCAAGGTGCTGATATCTTGAAAGAGGGTCAAGTTGTTGGTTTCGTTGGGGCATTACATCCACAATTTGCTAAGACGTTAGGTGTGAATGCGAAAGTGTTTATGTTTGAAATAGAGCAGGCTGCGTTAACAGGGCGTGTACTACCAAAAGCGCAAGCTATTTCTAAATTTCCAACTAATAAACGCGATATAGCAATTGTAGTCAAAGACAATGTAAGTTATGCTGATATTGTTTCTTGTATCAAGAAAGTTGGCGTAAATCAATTAGTTGACCTAACATTATTTGATATATATAAAGGCGAGGGAATTGCAGAGGGTGAAAAGAGCCTAGCAGTTTCATTGGTCTTTTCTGACCCTGAAAAAACACTTGAAGAAGCAGAAATACAAGCATGCGTAGACCAAGTGGTATCAGGATTAAAGTCTCAACTTGCTGCAACGTTAAGAGAGTAATTTTATGGCTTTGACCAAAGCTGAAATGGCTGAACATTTGTTCGAGAAAGTGGGTTTAAATAAAAAAGACGCAAAAGACTTAGTCGAAGCATTTTTTGAAGAAATCAAATCATCTTTGGAAAACGGTGAACAAGTCAAATTGTCCGGTTTTGGTAATTTTGACCTTAGAACTAAAAAAGAACGACCTGGTCGTAATCCTAAAACGGGCGTAGATATTCCTATCAAAGCACGTCGTGTGGTGACATTTAAACCAGGTCAAAAATTGAAATCTCGCGTTGAAAATGCCCCTGGATCTGAATCCTAGTAATGGTACAACCTTCATATTTAAAGCACCTTCGGGTGCTTTTTACGCTTTTATGTAGTCTATCTCTACTCAGTTATGGTGGCTGGTTGGCGTACACTCAATTTATTCAACACCAAGTTACCAAACCGATGTTAGCTCAAACAAGGCAAGCTAAAATTGATTTTGAGGCTATCTTGTTTCGCGATCCGACAGGTGCAGGTCCGGTTTCTAACTTAAGCGCGATGGATTTGTTGAACGTACAAGAAGTGATCAATTCTGCGTTTAGCGCCGTGAAGTTTACTGAACCTCAAGCACTAATAGCATTACAAGCACGTTTAATCGATACAGCAGTGCAACTCAATTTAGCTCCCCAACAAATTAAATTTTTACGTTCTGCTCAGGCTGTCGATTTTATGACATTTCGCGCCAAGCGTGCTTGGTTTAATCAAGAAGTGGAAAAGCGTTACCATGAACTTCATTCTTTAGATGGATTGTTAGCGGCATTTCCAGAAGCGCGAGGGCAGCTCTATCAAGAAGCCACGAAGTTGATTATTGATCGTGATTTAATCATTTTTAATATGGCAAAAGCCTTAGCTAGTGCAGATTCTCGACTTGTTACGGAACAAGATATTGCCAATGCACGAGTGCAATGGCAAGCCTCTTTATCTACACGTAAATAACACCTCATTTTTTTTTGCGTTACAACTACTGCCGTATTTTGCTCAATGCGCTCTCAGTGTCAAATTATGCTGTGGTTGTTGAAACAGCAGCGGTAATCCTTGATGTTCTGCATACACTTCAAAACCCGCATCATAATACTTAGATAAAGGATGTCCAGATTGACCTCCTGGTAAAGACATAAAGCCATTCTCTTCTAACCCTGGTTGTACGATAAAACGCTGAGAAGCCCCATGTGTGCCATTTTGAACCCCCGGCATAAAGCTATCACCAAAACCAGGTACAGGGCGCATATCAAGGTACTTTGCTAATACTGGCACCTGTCTTGATATAGGGTGACGAATATTAAGCTCATTAACCTTACCCCAAGTAAATTGTGACAGGTCAATTTGTTTATTAGTCTGAATCAATTGCATTTTGGACGCGAGTTTATTAATAGTTTGCTGATACATAGCTAATTTTAATTTTTCATAACTTGTGTAGTTACCCGCTAACCAAGATGTGGGTTGTTCCTCTAAAAGTCGCAAGACGGCAGTATCTAAATGGCGATTAATGCTACTAAAACGCACGCCAGCTTGTTTTGCTGTTTGATATAAAGGCGTCATCAGTTCATACATAACTTGTGTTCTAAAGTAGCGAGCAAGGGTGTAGCCGACATCATCTGCACACGCACAAGCTTGCCAATTTTGTAAAGCTAAAATAGCTTGGTCATATTGTGGATCGTCAGCCTGTTCTAGTGTTGCGAGTAGTATGTCACGCCATGTTTTCATATAAATTGCACGGTTATCTAACTGTAACGCTAAAAAATCTTGTTCATCAAATGTCTTTTGAGCTTTTAGACGATTAGCAATTTGTACACCGCGTGGGCCTAATGCATACCCGCCATCACCATAACGGGACATCTCACTTGTAGATAATACCCGAGCATTTGCCGTCCATAGTTTATGGTGTGTAGGTGAACGATAAATTGGTGTGAACATTTCTGGTTGTTGCCATGCATTTTCGACTGTCGCAAATTGACTAGTGCTTAATGCATGGGATTGGAGTGGGGCACGCGAAGTGACCGCACCCGTTAATCGATAAGCTACTTTACCTTGGCTATCTGCCATCATCATATTTTGGACTGGGATCCGAATATGTTGTGCAACATCCATAAGTGAATCAACAGAATGTGCATGCGCTAAATCCAATAAATCAAAACTCACTGCATAATCAGTATGTGCTACCCAGCGCAGTGCAAAACGTTGCCCGTCGATGGTTTGCACCGGTCCATACTCACTCATGGTGATGGCGAAATCTTCACTGCCTTCGGTTGTCACTATCGTTTCGTTAACCGTGGTGGTAGCGTAGTCATCGGGCAGGGCAATCAAGTCGACATTATCCACATTCGCATTTGTAAATCCCCAAGCAGCATGTAAATTAGATCCGACAATAATACCTGGTGCGCCGGGTAAACTCACACCGACAACCGTAATATCTTCACCGTCATGCGGGTATTGTATTTGTGCGCGATACCAAATGGCAGGTAAATTTAACCCTAAATGCATGTCATTGGCTAGCAACGCACGTTCATTTTTTGTATGTTGTGCCGATACTGCCCAATTATTACTGCCGATATCGGCTTCTTCAAAATAATCAAACCAAGGTTCATCGATAAACGTCATTGCGCTAGTAACCAACGGTAACTCAGGAATAGCCTGTTCGTTTAAGGGCAGAGTAGAACCATCAATCGCCGCTTGATATGGCGAAGGAGAGAGTAAAAAATCAACCATTTCTTGGCCATATTCACTGTGTAAATAAGTCAGCGTTAAATCGCGATCAACTTGTGAACCTTGCAGATCCATATACATACTATAAATTGCTAATAGGGAATCTTCAGCTTTCCATGGACGCATAGTCGACCCTGTTAACAGGTATTCAAATGGTGCAATGGGGTAAGCATCTAAAGCTGCATTGACGCCACGTGTATAGCTTTCAACTACAGCGCGTTGATTGTCTGGAAATAACGCAAAGGCTCGTTGAGCTCGTTGTCTAAATTGATGAAAACGGGCTTTTTTATCACGTGATAATGCGCCTTCACCAAATAATTCAGATAATTCTCCAGCTGCATTGCGACGTAATAAATCCATCTGGAAAAACCGATCTTGTCCGTGGGCATAACCTTGGGCATAGAACGCATCCAATTGATTACTTCCTATAATTTTAACCATCCCATATTGGTCACGAGCAATGGTGACTGGCGAACTGAGTGAGTTAGCGATGATAGAACCATCAAGTTGTGCTTTTGAACTTGATAATAAAAGGTATACTAGTCCGATTGCAGTGACAATCAGTAGCACTATGGTGATCGTTATACGTTTAAACCATTTCATTAATTGCACTTCCTTTATTGGTTTTATATTATTATGTTAATACATTAACCTAATCCGACCGATAGTTACACACTCAATTTTGTGCAGTATTTAACTTATTTTTTTCTCATATACAGGAACTCATATGCATCCCATAATGCTCGATGTCGCAGGCTGTGAACTAAATGCACAGGAGCAAGAAGTTATTGGGCATCCATTAACGGGCGGAGTAATTTTGTTTGCTCGTAATTATTATGATCCACAGCAATTACGGCATCTCACCGCTCAGATTAAAGCCAGCGCATCACATCCGATCTTGATCAGTGTTGATCAAGAAGGTGGACGGGTGCAACGATTTACTGAAGGATTTACGAGCGTTCCTGCGATGGGAAATATTGCGTCGAACGCAGAGCCAGAACCATTAGCAACGGCGTGTGGCACTGTCATCTCGGCAGAATGTTTAGGGCATGGTGTGGACATCAGCTTTGCACCAGTACTAGATATTAACGGGATCTCAGACGTGATTGGACAGCGTAGCTTTTCAACAAGTGAAACTCAAATCGATACGTTAGCACGCGCTTTTATTCAAGGTATGACACAATGGGGCATGCCTGCAATAGGTAAGCACTTCCCTGGACATGGTAATGTGCAAGCTGATTCGCATATCGCTATGCCGATTGATGAGCGTTCAGAATCTGAGATTTTCGAACATGACATGGCTGTCTTTACACGGTTGATTAAAGAGGATTTATTAGCGGGCATCATGCCAGCTCATGTCATATATCCAAATATTGATGCTCAACCCGCTGGGTTTTCTACTATCTGGTTGCAGCAGATATTACGCCAAAAACTAGGCTATCAAGGTGTGATCTTTTCGGATGATTTATCAATGCACGCCGCAACTCAAGCTGGGAATATGTTATCTCGTGTTGAGCATGCGTTAGCCGCAGGGGTCGATATGGCATTGATATGTAATGCCCCTGATGAGGCGATTAAAGTACTTGATAACCTTGGACATACTGTGCAACATCAAGCGCAATATTCAACGAGACCACAAGGCTTAGTTTCCATTAATAGACAAACAGTGTTGCACTATCAACAGTTACTCGGGCATCCTAATTATAAACTGGCGGTTGAACGCGTTAAGCGAGCATCTGAGTAGCATCAAACACTAATATCAGCAATCTGACTTTGTGCATTCGTCGCACGCGCCAACACAAACATAAAATCGGATAAACGGTTAATGTACTTCAACACGTTTGGTGCTAGTTCAGTATGTTTATGTAATGTGACTAATTCACGCTCAGCGCGTCGAGCAATTGTTCGCGTGACATGAATATTAGCGGCGTTGACTGTTCCACCAGGTAATATAAAGCTAGTTTGCGGCGCTAACCGCTCAGTCATACTATCAATACAACATTCTAACCATTCGACTCCACCATCACGCAGTTGGCTTGCATTTGACATAGCAAATCCCATTGCGAATATATCACGTTGGATTTGCTCTAACCATGATAACACCTCCGGGTGAGGTAAGGTTGTCGTATCTGCTTGCAGGTGACTACTGTTATCAGCGACCAAGTGGGCTGTGATAAGACCCACATAAGAGTTTAGTTCATCCAAGGTGCCGTAGCATTGTAAGAGACTATCGTCTTTGTCTTTTTTAAGTACTTCGTGGGTGTAAACTTGTGTTTGACCAGTATCACCGGTGCGGGTATAGATTTTCATGGACAATTGAACCTTACAAATTAATTAGTAGATGACTCGGTGGATGACTCAAGGGCAGCTAATGCCGGACGTTTATAACGACGTAATTCAATTACCATGCCAAAGTAGGGATGATCAAAGTAATGGACTTGATTGGAAATGATGCGTCGACGCTGTTTAAATGTATGCGGGATGATCGTCAAAGGATCTGAAACGCGTGAGGTATTAAATAGCGCATGGCTATCGATATGTAGGTATGGCACACGATTAATGTATTTAATGTATATTGTTACCAAGCCTTCAAATTCAAAAACAGAGGTCGTATCAATCATCGCTTTGTCTTGGGTTTCTTTGAGTTGGTCTGGATAGAGAGGAAGGGTGCCATCTAAACCTAACTTAATTTTTTGCACAATATTGATGGATGACTCACTGATAGGAGACTCATTGATAAGAGACTCATTGCTTAGATTATCAGTACCCATAAGTGTATTTGCTTGATCCAGTGAAGCTTGCGCCAATAGTTGAGGAGTAGGCGCTTGATACGTTAAATTTTTACCGGCTAAAATTGGAATGGAGAAGGCGTTTTCATCACCAATATTTACCGGTTGACGCCAAACAGTATGCAGTAAAGGGCTGTAGGATTTATCCCAATTTACATCTTTGTACAAACTCACTAGTTGTAATTCTGATTGCGGCAACATATGCGCATATTCACTGCGAGGAAAGATAATCCCTTCATAATGAATAGGTAATGTGGGGTAGGCTTGATAATGATCGACGGGTTGATTTCGCTCGACTAAGTCACTTAATGTCAGTGTGTAAGCACAATCCATTCGACCAATGTGTTGGTTAGATGAGTCGTTCGCTACTGACATCGTTACTGTATTTGTTACTGTATCCGTAAATTTATCAGCTAACACATCGATGAGATTAGGACACTCGGGTAACGCTTGTTCTATCCAGCTCGTATCAACTACGTAAAAAGGTAAAAACACATTGCTAATACGGGGGGAAAAGGGCTTATCTACTACAGTATCAAATTGCTCAGTAACGGTATTTTCTGCGTTATTATGTTTGAAAATTAAGATTTCAACATCAAACCACCAGTCAGTATCTTCTTGAGCTTGGGTTATTGATGAGAAACAGCAAAGCATTGATATAATTAGTAAATATATCATTTTTGTGCTTGGCTTGTGTGTTACGCGTAGCGCTTTACTCATCCATTTTCTCACGCTGCTTTACCAAATTCAAAGAAACTCATAATCAGTTGCTCAACCCAATCTACTCGGCCTTGAGCTGTCTTTGATTCTATCATGACTTTCAAACGTGTGGGGCCATCAAAGCGATAATCTTGTGGGTTTTGTTGAATTAATTGGATCAAAAAACTCGGATCAATTTTCGCATCTTGGTAGAACTCTACCACACCACCTTTAGCTGATGCTTCTACTTTTTTCATTCCCAACGATTGCGCGATGAGTTTTAAGTGCGTCACCATAAATAAATGTTTAGCCGGTTCAGGCAACAGTCCAAAGCGGTCAATCATTTCAACTTGGAGTTCATTGATTTCATGTTCATCTTGGCACGACGCTAAACGTTTATAAATGGATAAGCGTAAATTAACATCTCCAATATAGTCATCGGGTAATAATGCTGGGATACGTAATTCAATGTCGGTCTGTTCACTAAATGTCGCTGAGAAGTCTGGATCTTTACCAAGTTTGATTGCATTGACAGCTTTGTTAAGCATATCCATATAAAGACTATAACCGATGGTGGCGATTTGTCCGGATTGACCATCACCGAGCAATTCACCGGCACCACGTATCTCTAGATCATGCGTAGCTAAGGCAAACCCGGCTCCTAAGTTTTCTAATGAGGAGATAGCCTCTAAACGTTTAACGGAATCTTTAGTCATACGCTTGGGATGAGGCGTTAACAAATAGGCATATGCTTGATGGTGCGAACGACCTACACGACCACGTAATTGGTGTAATTGCGCCAAACCTAAATGATCCGCACGATCCATAATAATCGTATTGGCACTCGGTACATCAATACCCGTTTCGATAATTGTTGTACATAATAGTACGTTGTAGCGTTGATGATAAAAATCATCCATGACCCTTTCTAACTCTCGCTCGCGCATTTGTCCATGACCGATGGCAAAGCGTGCTTCTGGCACAATGTCTTGTAACTCTTCTAAGGTACGTTCAATAGTTGAGACATCATTATGTAAGAAATACACCTGACCACCACGTAAAATTTCACGCATGATCGCCTCGCGTATTGTTTCATCATTGCGTTTAATTACAAACGTTTTAATCGGTAGACGTTTGGCTGGTGGTGTAGCAATAATGGATAAATCACGCATGCCACTCATGGCCATATTTAGGGTACGTGGAATCGGCGTAGCGGTTAATGTTAAAATATCAACATCGGCGCGCAGTGCCTTGAACTTGTCTTTTTGACGCACCCCAAAACGGTGTTCTTCGTCAATGATGACTAAGCCAAGATCTTTAAATTTCACATCATTTTGAATTAATTTATGGGTGCCGACTACAATATCGACATTACCTGATTCAATTCCTTCTAGGACTGCACGTTGATCTTTAGCAGACACAAAACGTGACAACACTTGGATATTAAATGGCCAGTCAGCAAAGCGATTAACAAAGTTTTCGAAGTGTTGCTGAGCAAGCAGTGTAGTAGGAACCAAAATAGAGACTTGCTTACCTGCATTGGCTGCAATAAATGCCGCACGCATCGCCACTTCTGTTTTTCCAAAGCCCACATCACCACAGACCAGTCGATCCATCGCACTCGGCATGCCCATATCATTCACCACCGCATTAATCGCTTGTTCTTGGTCAGGCGTTTCGGGGAACGGAAAACTATCTGCAAACTTTTTATATTCTTCCCATACGATCTCATGCGCAAAACCAGGTTTTGCGGCACGTTTTGCATACACATTAAGTAATTCAGCAGCGACATCACGCACTTTTTTAGCGGCTTTTTCTTTAGCCTTAGTCCAAGTGTCGTTACCAAGTAAATGGAGCGGGGCGGTATCAGGATCCCCCCCACTGTAACGCGAGATAAAGTGTAACGAGGACACCGGTACATATAATTTTGCACCTTTACCATATTCAATAGCAACAAATTCGGTAGTTACGCCACCTGCATCCAGAGTTTGTAACCCAATAAATCGACCCACACCATGTTCGATATGCACCACCGGTTGACCGGTAGCTAGTTCAGCTAAGTTACGAATAATGGCACTTTCGTCTGTCGCTTGGCGTTTGTCGCGGCGTCGGCGTTGCGTAATTTGATGGCCAAGTAACTGAGTTTCAGTGATAAAAATAACGGAATCAGTATTGCTTTGCTGGACGCTAAAGCTATCTTCAACGCGTCCTACGACGACACTTGATAGGCTTTTCGCTTCTTGATACTGAGCAAAGGATTTAATCGTAGTCGGCGCGTAAGGAGTTTTCTTTAATAAGCTAATTAAGTTTTCTTTACGACCTTGTGTTTCCGCACAAAAAACAATTCTTGATGAAGCCTTTTGACTTTGAATTAAGCGTTGTAATGCCTGATAAGGGACTTTTGCTTGGCTGTTGAGTGCAATATCGGTAATTGGGCTGACCGCAAAGTTATGGCGACCTGCTTTTTTCTCAAGCTCAGTGCTGCTGATATCTATTCTGGCACGCTCTTTTAAACGGGCAAAGACCTGGGTCGAATCAAGGTAAAGTTGTTCCGGTTTGAGTAAAGGACGGGCTGAGTTGTACCTATATTGGTCATAGCGATGGGTAATGTCTTGCCAAAAACGCTCACAGCGACCGAATACATCACCATGTATTAGCATCAATGTGTTTTCATGCAGATAATCAAATATGGTGGACGTGTCATTAAAAAATAACGGTAAATAATATTCAGAGCCACCAGGCATAGTGCCTTTGGTTATTTGGTAAAAGACGGATTCTTTAGCGTTGTTTTCATCGAATTGGTTGAGAAAGTTTTGTCTAAATAACTTTCGAGCATTATCGTCAGTTGGAAATTCACGAGCGGGTAATAACCGAATTTGTTGTACTTTGTCACCAGAGCGTTGGTCGCTGGTGTTAAAATGACTGATTGTTTCTATTTCATCATCAAACAAATCAATGCGATATGGCTGTTCACTGCCCATCGGGTATAAATCAATGATACTGCCACGCACACTAAACTCAGAATGACTCATGACTTGAGATACATGCAGATAGCCGGCTTTTTCTAATTTTCGTCTAAATTCACTGATGTCTAACGTCTGTCCGACTTGTAAAAACAATAAATATTGTGACAGATAGCTTACTGGCGCTAAACGCTGCATGACGGTATTGATTGGCATGATATAAATACCACGACGTTGTTCCGTCAGTTCATAAAGGGTTTCTAATCGCTGGGAAACGATATCTTGATGTGGAGAAAATTGATCGTAGGGCAGGGTTTCCCAATCTGGAAACAAACCCACTTCGATATCACATGCAGGATTAGCACTATCAGCTTGACGTAAAAAAAAGCGAATTTCTTGCTCTAAACGCAGCGCACTGGGTGAATCAGCCGTAATAACGACCATAGGACGGCTGTCTTCTTTAGCTGCACTCGCAATGGCCAAGGCAGAGCTTGAGCCAGCAAGATTTCCCCAACTAATATGGTTAGGGCGAGTTGATTCAGTCAGTAATTTGGGTAGTGGGGGCGCGAAGATATTAGCCATGTTTTGGGTTTGATATTCCTAACAAGAGTAAAAAAAATGTCAGCTAGCTCCTGTTTGACGCGCTTTTAACTGCTGCGTTTGCAGGTGCATAGTACAACGAACTAACACTTCTTGGTCTAATTCGCGGATAACAGTATACAACAAAGATACTTGATAAACGTCTAAATCCGGTAAAAGATCACAACTTATGACTTCTGCGTAACAAAACACCGCAGCGGCTTCCTCTGGAATAAACATTTTGAGACGTGCAAAACGGCCTACCTCAACCGGTTAAGGTAACTGCACAACACATCCTGCTGCACCAAATTTATGGGTCTGGTGCCGTTCTGTTGGGTTATCTTGCTGTTGTAAAATGGTCGTAAACAGGATATCAATTTTACGAGATTGTAAGTGCAGATACGCCATGAGTTTCTCGCCTTGTTCACCGAGACTAGCTATAGGGCGCAAAGCGCTAGTCTTCAGATCTGCGGCTTCATTCGCAATGGCAAATGCATCGGGCATCGTCTGCTGTAATAAGGTCATATCAGGTTTAGCATGATCTAACATCAACCAAGCTAGGTTAATATTGACAGTATGTTCGAGCATAAAAAAAGTCGCAAAATCGGCTTATTTTGAGCTAAATGATGCTGATCATTTTCCATGCTCGTTTTCCTTATTATTGATGACTTGGTGTTATCACACATAATATCGTATTATGCACATATTCAAGCATGATGAGAATATGATAAGCATAATGAGTTTTGTATCGGCACGGATCGGCTATCGCTATAGTAAAACCAAAATAAGCAGCAGTTTTATCGCATTAATTAACTTTTTTTCGGTACTAGGGCTTTGTTTAGGTGTCGCTGCGTTGATTGTGGTGTTGTCGGTCATGAACGGATTAGAAGACCAGCTAAAGCAACGTATTCTCGGGGTTGTACCCCATATTGTCATTACTCAACCTGTGCTTAACCCGGTTATCAATCAACTAAAACCTGAATTACAAGACTCAATTATTGCGACCATGCCGTTTATTGAACGCCAAGCTCTGGTGCAATCAGCGCAAGATTTGTCAGGGGTGTCTTTACAAGGTGTCGAACCTGACACAATGCAACACTATTCATCACTCAATGATCATTTTGTATTTAATGATTTAGCGATATTAGTTCCTAAACAATACAACGTCGTTATTGGCTATGCACTAGCACGTAAACTTAACGTGCAAGTCGGCGATACGATGCGTTTAATTTTGCCTTCTTCGTCACGTTTTACGCCTTTAGGAAGGGTGCCGACGCAACGCAACGTAACCGTTGGCGGCATTTTTAATCTTCAATCCGTTGAAGACAGCCAAACTATTTTTATGCATATTGATGATGTGCATCGTCTCGCACGCATCAAATACACGCCTAGCCAAGCACAGACGAGTGACAGTACTCGATGGTTTATCCGTGATCCGTTTGCATATGCTGAGTTAAGTGCCGCGCTTAATGCATTATCCATCCCTCATACGACCTGGCGTGAACGTCAAGGACCGTTATTTGATGCGGTCAAAATGGAAAAAAACATGATGTCGTTAATGTTGCTGTTAGTGATAGCAGTGGCAGCGTTCAATATTATTTCTGCATTGGTGATGGTGGTAATTGAAAAAACACCAGACATTGCAATATTACGCACTCAAGGCTTAACGGCATGGCAGATCATGCAAATATTTATGTTTAATGGATTGTTTAATGGCATAAAAGGGGCGGGTGCGGGCGTGATATTAGGCGTTATATTAGTCTATGGCTTGAATCCACTGTTGATATTACTCGATGTGCCATTGGCATTATCTGGGGATGGACAACCAGTACCTGTATTGTTGCAATGGTATAATGTGATGTGGATTATGGGAGTATCTTTACTCTTGTGTGTGCTTGCTACATTGCCTCCAGCATTAAAAGCATTGCGTTTACAACCAGCACAAAGTTTAAAGTATGAGTAAAAGTGCATATAATGCTCTGCTAACGATTTTTACACGACATCTAATTACAAAAGGTCATCCCTCATGGATAAGTATTACATTACCGCCCAAGAATTACTTGAAGATTCATTTCGCTTGGCACATCAAGTGTTCGAAAGTGGTTATCGCCCTGAGTTTATTATCGGGATATGGCGTGGTGGAGCACCTATCGGGATAGCCGTTCAAGAATATTTTGAATATAAAGCTGTATCAACGGATCATATTGCAGTACGCACGTCTTCATATACAGGAATTGCTCAACAGTCTCGTGAAATAAAAGTACATGGTTTGCACTATATAATTGAACACTGTAACGCGTCAGATAAGCTATTGATTGTGGATGATGTGTTTGATTCTGGTCGCAGTGTGGAAGCATTAATTAACCAATTACGCATCCAGATGCGATTAAATACACCGACAGACATTCGTGTGGCATGTCCATGGTATAAGCCGCAAAACAATAAAACGAGTATTGTGCCTGATTATTTTGTAAAAGAAACGCATGAATGGATTGTCTTTCCGCATGAGATAAATGGTCTAAGCAAAGACGAAATTGCAAATGGCAAAACGGATTTAAGTAATATTCAAGATATCCTTTAATCCGCTTAATTAGCTAGGTAAGTAGACTAGAAACTGCGATAATCGCTTTTCAATTTATAATAGGTAGACAGTATGAAAATTTTAGTTCGTAACCTTGCGCGTACGACAACCGAGAATGAAGTTCGTGAACTTTTTTCTACCCATGGCACCGTTACAGAATGTGATTTGGTATTAGATCAAGCTACTGGTTTATCAAAAGGTTTTGCGTTTGTCGAGATGTCCGATGACATTGAAGCTGAAGCAGCGGTAAATGCACTTAACTCTTTCGTTTTTGCAAAAAGCAAAATTAGGGTAAAAGTAGCAAATCCAGAGTAACGCGTGTTGAACGTTTGGGTTACCGTACTAGCGTTAGAATATCTTTAAATTCAATGCTTCGGCAATCTTTAACCATTTCATATAAACACATTTCTAACCCCGTAATAGCAATGTTATTTTGCTGTAATCGAGTTAAGGCTAATTGTTTATTTAAAGCCTTGCGCGAAGCAATACAATCACTGACGACTTGCACCTTATAACCGCGTTCGGATAAACCGGTAGCGGTTTGATACAGACAAATATGCGCTTCGATACCACAAACCAACCATGTATCAATATTATAGCTCTTTAAAGCATCTAGGAAACTAGACTCATCGCACGCATTAAATGCGTATTTGTGAATAGGGGAGTATTCACTTAACAATACTTCCAACTCATCCACCGTAGTACCCAGTTTATCTGGGTTTTGCTCGAGGTAAACAATCGGTAGGTCAAGCACTTGAGCGGCTTTAATCAGTTTTTCACAATTCGCTATTAAGGTGTCACTATCATGCACTAAACGCGCGAGTTTACCTTGAATATCAACGATAATAAGGCCAGTGGTTGCTTTCATTAGCATATTGATTTCCTGTATTGATAGTCTTCATCTTGTTCGCTGCAATTATCATAAGTATAGACGTTACAAGCTAAAGTATAAGTTTACTCAGGATCTGGGTCAAAGTAGTGCTTGTCATTGAAGGTGTACACCCAATCCGGTTTATAGATAATGAGTAACGTCATCGTCATACCATTGAGCATCGCTTCTGGGAATATCATGAGTGGGATCAGCACTTCATAATTATCAACAACCACATCCCAAGAGTAAGTGCCGTTTAAGGTATAAAACCCACCAATTAATCCCATTTTAATAGCGCCCCCAATCGCCGCAGGGAAAAACGCGCAAACAAACACATACACAAACATATTACGCATGATTTTATGAAAGCTCAGGGTAAATATCATGTAGGTTAAACAAATAGGCACCAACACACCAAATAAGCCATTTGCACCCAACATATACCAGGATTCTTTACCCACGATAGTTATACCCAATAATACCAATCCAGAAATAAAGACAGCATATCTAAAACCTAAGGTTAAGGAGAGGGCACTTAACCATAGAAAGTGCACCGATAGACCATCATAAATACCAGCCCTAAACAACCACAAAACAAATACGACGACACCAGCACCGAACACCAGATGTTGGATCCGTTTGTGTTGCAACATTATTTTAAAATCAATATGCTTAAGCACGTACAGGTAAATCCCTGCATATAAAACTAAACAAATCGTTTCTAACAATGTCATAAAACCTCACTCAATACTTTTTAGTTATCAATGCTAATTCCCATTAACACGCAAAGCTAGCAAATATAGGAGCATGATCAGACGGTTTTTCTATGCCACGCAGTTCATAATCTATTTCTGATTCAGTGCACAATGGCAACAATGCTGTCGATGCCATGATCACATCAATACGCAGCCCTCGATTATCTACAAACCCTTTGGAACGATAATCAAACCAACTGTATCGCTCGGTCAAATCAGGTTGAAGGTGGCGAAAGGTATCATGTAATCCTAAGTCTTGCAGGGTGGCTAACATCTCACGCTCCTGTGGTTGGAAGCTACATTTACCACTGCGTAACCAACGCTTGGCATTTTCAGGCCCTATCCCTATATCTAAATCGGACGGGGAGATATTAATATCACCCATCACAATATATTGTTCTTCACAAGAGTGACTCGCTTGTAAATGTGCCGTTAAATCACGATAAAACGCGACTTTGTACGGAAATTTAATTTCATGCGAGATGTTTTCACCTTGTGGAAAATACCCATTATACACGGTAATATCTTTGCCATTAGCCGCAGGGAGTGTCACTGCAATTAAGCGTTTTTGATGTTCTTCGGTATCTGTTGGTAAACCATATTGCACATTCGTTGGTGCAACTTTCGTTAACATCGCAACACCGTAATGTGCTTTTTGACCATGATAAACAACGTGATAGCCCATTGCCTCGACATCACTGACCGGAAATTGAGCATTATCCACTTTGATTTCTTGGAGACCGATGACATCGGGAGAGTGCGCATCAATGAGGGCTTGTAATTGATGTAAACGAGCACGGAGTCCGTTTATGTTAAAAGAGATAATTTTCATAAATATATAAACTGCATAAAGATAGATGTGCATAGTGTATCAGAAAGGATCTTGGTTTTAAGACCTAAGCATGCGAAAATTACTGATATTACTTCAATTATTTTCACAGTGGTTAAAGCATGCGCGATTTTCGCAAACAGTTTCCGTTTTTTGATAGTTCAGTATCGTCCATTTATTTTGATAATGCGGCAACGACCCAAAAACCACAATGCGTCATTGATGCAATCTGGCATGCCAATATTCAACAAAGTGCTAATGTCCATCGTTCGTCTTATCAGTTAGCCGCGAGTGTTACCGATGCGTATGAATCTGCAAGAAATGATGTCGCACAGTTAATTAATGCCGCCACTGCTGAACAAATATTTTGGAGCAAAGGGGCGACGGAATCATTAAATTTATTAGCGCATGGATTAGGTGAATTATGCCGTTCTGAACACCCAATCTGGCAGGGTAATGAAATCATAATACTGACCTCGGAACATCATGCCAATATTTTACCTTGGCAGCGGTTAGTCGAACGGTTAAAACCCGAAAAAAAGTTACGCGTAACCCCTTTACCCCCTGACAATAAAGGGAACTATGATTATAGTAAATTACGTTCTGCTATTACTGATAACACTGCAATTGTAGCGGTTGCGCATGTATCTAATGCGTTAGGATGTGTCCATCCAGTCGCAGACATTACGAAATGGGCGCACCAACATCAAGCATTGTGTATTGTCGATGGAACCCAAGCTTTACCCCATATTCATGTAGATGTTCAAGCGTTAAATTGCGATGCTTATGTTGGTAGCAGTCATAAAATGTTTGGTCCTACAGGAGTCGGTTTTGGCTATGCCACACATGTCTTACTCGATGCGTTACCGCCGTATCAAGTGGGTGGAGAGATGATCGAATATGTGAGTTTTGACGAAGTACGGTATCAATCCTATCCGTTAAAATTTGAAGCTGGAACGCCAAATATATCAGGTGTTATTGGCATGGGAGCGGCAGCAAGATTTGTGCAGCAACATCAGTCAATGATTCTTCAAATCGAACATCACTTACACCAGCATTTGCTGCTACAGCTTGCAGTACTTAATACTGACCTAGCCGTAGAGAGCAATTTAATCACCATTGTTGGTGAGAAAAATCCTGAACGCATTAGTTTATGTAGTTTTGTACTTAACGGCATCAGTCACTATGATGTGCTTAGATTGCTTGATCGTGACAATATAGCCTTACGAGTCGGACATCATTGCGCCATGCCGTTGATGCAGCATTTGGGAATAGATGGCACGATACGAGTATCGCTGTGTGCCTACAACACGATTGCTGAAATCGACTTGTTTATTAATGCCTTAAGCGCTGCTATTAGGTACTTAACAACCAATGGTGATGCAACCAGCGTCAAAACCTCACACTCTGGAACCACACCAATCGGGGATCAATTTATTGAATTGCGGGGCTATGATAGGGTGTTTAGACAAATTATGCTCAGTAGCAAGGCTTGTCCTGTCTTGCCGGCACAATATCACATTGCTGATTACCATGTGTCTGGGTGTGAAGTAGATGTGTGGGTAAGGGAGTGTAATGGGGAATTCACGGCTTTTGCCACTAGCAAGATCATCAAAGGTCTACTCGCTATTTTACTAGAAAAAGCCAACACACTTAGCCCTAAACAACGTGCTAGCTTTGATTTTTGTGAATACTTAGATCAACTTGGCGTTAGTCATCACTTGAGTCAATCGCGGGTGGACGGTCTATCTCGTGTAATTGTGCGATTGTCTGCTTAGCCTCAATCCACTGTGACATATATTGCGTCGCTTTAAGCTGTTGTTGATTAACTAAAGCTTGCCAAAAATTTGTTTGTCGTTTTTGATTTAAGTTATTGCAAGCATGACTGATCCGTTCAATTAACGCATATTGTTGGTCTGCGCGATTGAAAGACGCTGATATGTGCGGTGCAAAATGCGCCTGAGCTTGGTGCCAATGTTCACTGGATTTATACAACTCAATTGCAGCTTGCGCAAATTTATCAAAATCATCATTAACGGCTACGATAGCTTGATGATGGTCGTCCGTTGAGCTGTGGCTGGTGGGAGCATTGGTAGCTGACATAAAAATTCCTTCAGCTGCAATATCAGTCATAACTGTTGGCGTACCGACTTGCATCGCATCAAATATTTTACCTTTTAATCCAGCCCCAAATCGTAATGGGGCGAGATTGACGCGTGCTTTAGCTAATACATCTTGTGCATCTTGCGCCCAGCCTGCGATATAAAAGCCCTTTTTAGGTTGATGAAATTGCTGCGCCTTGGCGGGCGTATACGCGCCATAAATATAACATTTGGCATCAGGGATCTGCGATCGGATCTGCGGCCAAATCGTTTTCGCTAATACCTGTACGGCATCCCAATTAGGCGCATGACGATAATTACCAATAAAGACAAAATCACGTCGAGCCTCATAATCAAGCCATCTCGCTTGAATTTTTGATGTGATTGGCGGGACTAGAAATGGACAATGATGGAGGATGTGGGATGCGATTGGGTAGTTTCGAGTCAAATAATCCATTTCTATCGCTGAAATAATCAAACTCAGATCCATTCTCATCATACTTGTGAGCTCACGAAGGGCTAATTCGTTATGCAAACAGCCGGTAAGGTCTAAGTCAAATTGGCTCTGGTTTTTACCATGATGATAGTCATGTAAATCCTTAATACTTAAAGGCAGCGCAGGGGCTTTATTTGTTATTTGTTGACGTAAATTACGTAATGAATGTACATCTTCAGTGTCTAATACACACAATGCTTGAGGGCATGCTTGACGTACACGCCATGAAAACTGTTCTTCCATCATAAAGCGGTCAAACAACACAATATCCGGCGCTAGCTCCCCGACCCATGTATCAAAACTGCTATCGTTTAAGATGATGGTGTGAGCGGTAATACCTAACTCCGATAAATCAATAGTGTGTTGTGCTTGGTAGCTATTTGCAGGACAAGCAAAATGACAGACTGCGCCAGCAGCTTGTAATGTTTGAATCAAACTTAACAAATGCACACCTGCGGCTGAGCTCTTGGGCTCAGGCCATACTGTACCGATGACTAACAATTGTTTACCAGATAATTTCACGCGAAGATTCATTTTTGTTTGATTTGTCAGTATATTACCTCAGGCAAACAAAAAATTATATCGTCGCTCTTGACTTAACATAGCAGTGGCAACCATACCAGAGCGTTAGGGGAGCAGTATGCACGTAGAACATGCCATTGTTGGTGCCGGATTAATCGGGGGCTATTTAGCCGCTCACTTAGCTGACATCACCCTGCAATTACAATCAGATGCACGTCTATTAGTGGTTGGCAGAGATTATGCGCAATGTCAGTTTGGGCCACAAATGACGATTTCTGATTTTGCAACCCCAGTGCAAACTCGGGCTAGCCATAATATCGAGTTTGTTACTAATATTGCCTCATGGACGTCAACGGAACGTTATCCCAACGTGGTATGGTTGACCATAAAATGTACCGGTATCAAACAAGTCGTGCCTGATATTATACCGTTAATCGGTCCCCAAACCATTATAGTGTGTTGTCAAAACGGGATTGGTAGTGATGCTGTTATTCGGCAAGCGTTCCCAGACAATCCGGTGATCCGTTGTATGTTTCCGTTTAATGTGGTTCAACTCAATAAGGGGCATTTTCATCGAGGTTCATCCGGTACGGTCATGTTGGAACGATTACCACTTGGCCAAGATCCTGTATTCGATGATTTTCATCAGCGTTTTTCGCCAGTTATTGCCGCACTTAACGAACTATATGGCGAGGTATTTCCGTGTGCCTGGAACTCACAAATGGACGCCTTATTGTGGGCTAAATGCCAAGTTAATTTGACCAACAGTGTTAATGCGTTATCTAATTTATCTCTTAAAGATACGTTACTGGATAAAGGCTATCGCAAAATCATTGCGTTAATGATGCAAGAGCATTTAGCGGTATGTGCCGCTCAGGGGATCGCGTTACCGAAAATTACTAAAGTGTCAGCGAAGTTTATTCCGACAGTATTAAAATTACCTAATTGGTTATTTTCGAGGGTCGCCAAATCAATGGTAGATATTGACCCGCATGCCAAATTGTCTATGTGGTGGGATCTTGAGCAAGGTCGAGCGACAGAAATTGATTTTATTAATGGTGCGACAATGATAGCTGGGCAGCGTTTAGGGATAGATACACCAATGAATAATCGTGTCTATGCAGCAATCAAAAAAATGGAAAAAGCACCGACTCGTTATGCCTTAACTGCACAAGATTTACTCAAGTAAGATTTAATTCCATACACAACGTGCAAAAATCAAAATAGTGTCCTATACCATAACTCATGATATGTAGTTATATAGGACGTTCTTTTTATGATTAAAGCGATTGAATATGCTTCGTTTGCGTCGGATATATTTGTCTTACCGACCGCTGTTACCAAAATACAATCGTTGATGAAAGATGACTCTTCTTCGATGGATGACTTTGCGAGAGTAGTTAAGTTTGATCCCACGTTATCGGCACAATTACTTAAAATTGTGAATAGCCCTATGTACAATTTTCGTAATCCCGTTGATTCGATTTCTCGAGCAGTCAAGATCTTAGGCACTAAATCTGTATACGACCTCGCAATAGGCTATGGTGTGAGAGATGCATTTACCGATATGGATAAGCAATGCATTGATTTAGACCGGTATTGGGAATATTCAGTGCGGACTGCGTTATTTGCTAAATACTGGGCTGAGAAGCTATCTCTGCATGAACCTGAGCGTTTCTTTACTGCGGGTTTACTGCATAATATTGGGGAATTGGTTGTGGTGCGTAAAACCCCTGAAATAGCCTTAGCGTGCAGTCGTTTTCGCACTGACCAACAACCTTGGGAAAAACAAATTGAAGTCATGGGCTACACCTATAAAGATGTCACTGAAACGTTATTGAAGGTGTGGGGGATCCCCGCTGGTATTATTGAATGTATTAAGCCAATTCATGATTCGCCACAAACCATTGGTTCAATTGATAGCAAAGTCATGCAACTGGCTTATCATCAAGCCTTACTAGAAACCTATCCATTGTTTATGAATGATATTACTGAGTTACCGGAGCAGTATGCCTTTTCAATAGGCATTAGTGCCAAAGCACTGGATGATTCGATTGAGCACAACCGTTTTCGGATTTTAACAATTGTCAGTTTATTTATGACCAACAGCTTCGTTTCGATGTAATGGTGGCTATTCAAATATGCCGACGCGTTGGCGACTAATCGCAATCAATTCGCCGCGATGGTTCCATACATTCGCTTCGGTAATGCCGTAACCATATTCCGCTTGACGCGTAATATCATGGTACGCAAACCAATCTTCGCTAGTGTATTGCGTATCACTCTCTAAAAATTCGACATTCCAATTGATGGTACTGGCAGGCGTTGGCCATTTGAGCATTTGGATTAATGTTGGAGGGTAGGCATCCAGTAAACCCACTAAATGCCCAAAAGTAAACGTGCTTGTCGGTTTCTTAAATCTCAACCAGCCTTTGTAATGCGCTGTCTTTTGACCCGTAAATGGCACGCCGCCATCTTGGATCGCCAAATCAAATTGACGTAAGAATTTCGGGGTGACCTTGGGAATAGGGGGAATGAAAGTCGGCTTTTTAGGTAGACTAAAATCATGTGAATCAACGTTTTTCACCACGACCTTAGATTCTCTGTTCTTTGCAAAACATGCTTGTAACACAACACAGTTTTTACCATTTTGTTGTGCCATAGCAAGTAATTGAGACACATTGCGTCCAACACGAAGTTCAGTGACTGATACAGTAAAAGGTTCATCACATAATAAAGGACCGACAAAGTTCACGTTCATTGTTTTAATTGGTCTTTCATCGTTGATTTTATCTGCAACACAAGCAAACAAAACAGCACTTGATATACCACCATACACAGTTCGTCCTTGAGACCAATTATTGGCAATAGTGATTGAATCTTTTTCGCCTGCTAAATAGGCACTGGTTTGTTCTAGGACATCATCAAATGTCATTGGAATTCTCTTGACTGGTCAGATGTGTACATTATTATCTTAACCGCCTCAAAATGCAACCTAACTAAGATGATGGTTGTACATCACAATAAGTAATTCTGTATTCATAGGTAATTGTGGCATATTAGTTTTGTATTAGTGTCATTGCATCTTCATGGCACGTCTCCAAGGAAGTATGAATGACCACTATTAATTTTGCGCATGCTAACGGATTTCCAGCTCCGTCGTACCAAACCTTTTTCAGTGCGTTAAATGCGCACATCACTTCACCCATCAATATTATTGCCAAACATCAATATGCACATGATCCACAATATCCAATTGTGAATAATTGGGAGCATCAAGTTTCTGAGCTTATTGACTATATCAAGTTCACAGCCAGTGAACCGGTCATCGGAATTGGGCATAGTTTTGGTGCTGTTATCACCTATCTTGCTGCTTGTCGCGAGCCTGAGTTATTTAAAGCTGTCGTATTATGTGATCCGCCATTGATGACAGGCATTGGCGGAAGTATGTTTGAAGGGTTGAAAATATTTGGCTTAATGGATCATGTGACTCCAGCAAAACGCACGAAACAGCGCAAACAACGATGGGATCTCGAAGAGGACATCAGTCAGTATTTCTCACATAAATCATTGTTTAAAAATTTCGACCCGCAATGTATTCAAGATTATGTTACTAGCGCAACGCAAATTGTCGGCGATGTACAACAGCTGACGTACAATGTAGACGTTGAAGTAGGGATATTTAGAACCATCCCAACTAACTTACATAAATATTATGGTCAATGTAAAGTGCCAGGGCTATTACTAACAGGGACACATACGAATGTAACCTTACCGGTATTTGTTAAACCCTTTATTAAAGGTAATCCAAGTATTGAGCAAGCAACGGTGAGTGGGGGACATTTATTTGTATTTGAAGAGCCGGAGTTAACCGCTGTACAAATTAGTGAATTTATACAACGGTTTGATTAGCTAGTGACGTTTAAGCCGTCGGTGTTGATGAAGCTGCTAAGGCTTCTAGCATATCAGGCGTGACTAGCACGACACCGGCACTGGATACTCTAAAACCTCTGGCACGGTCATGATCATGATTAACCCCAATTTCCATACCTTCAGGAATAATACAGCCACGGTCAAGAACCACTTTTTTAATCGTACAATGGCGACCGACTTCGACGTTAGGTAACATTACCGCTTCTTCGATATACGAATAAGAATGCACACGTACATTAGAAAAACATAAGCTGCGCTTTAATAATGAGCCTGAAATAATACACCCGCCCGATACGACTGAGTTGATGGCTTGACCACGACGGTCATCACTATCCCAGACAAATTTAGCGGGAGGAAGTTGTTCTTGGTAAGTCCAAATTGGCCACTCTTCGTCGTATAAGTTGAGGGCCGGTACTGGCTCAACAAGTTCCATATTCGCTTCCCAGAAGCTATCAATGGTACCCACATCGCGCCAATAGTTGTTCTTTTCACCGAGACCAAATTCAAACGCATTGACTTTTTGTTCTTTGATAATGGCAGGAATAATGTCTTTACCAAAGTCACGTTGTGAACCTTTGGTTTGTGAATCTTTTTCAAGTTGTTCGAATAAAAATTCAGTATCGAAAATATAGTTACCCATCGATGCTAAGCAATTTTCAGGGTCATCAGCTAATGGTGCTGGGACTTCAGGTTTTTCAGTAAAACTTGTGATGCTGTTGTTTTCATCAATGGCCATCACACCAAATGCGCCAGCAGCTTCTACACAAGGAACACGCATACAAGAAACCGTCATTTTAGCACCAGATTCAACATGCTTCGCCAGCATATTACCGTAGTCCATACGATAAATATGATCACCTGATAAAATCATGACATATTTAGGTAGTTCATCACGGATAATATCGATGTTTTGATAAACCGCATCAGCAGTGCCTTGATACCAGTCATCAGAAAAGCGTTGAGATGCTGGTAAAATCTCAATGGATTCGCCCAGTTCTTTTTTGAAGTGACCCCAACCACGAACGACGTGACGGATCAGCGAGTGAGATTTATACTGAGATAAAATCCCAATACGACGAATGCCTGAATTAATACAGTTAGACAATGGGAAATCGATAATTCTGAATTTACCACCGAAATAAACGGCAGGTTTAGCACGCCATTGAGTTAATTCATGAAGACGTGAACCTCGCCCCCCTGCTAGTACTAAAGCATAGGTATCGCGTGTTAAATTACTAATATATCGAGGGCTATTGTTATGCATAACTGGTTCCTTGTGTGCTAACATAATTAGAAAAATTATAGTATAGTATTTTGGTACTTGATACTAGTCAAAATTAAGTTAATAGATTGAAAAATATGTAGTATGACAAATACTTAGCAATATATTATTACGGGCTAATCGCTATATTTACGGCTGATGCTGGTCTGATATTGAGGGTTTGCAATATAGGTTTACTAGCGGCAATCAAGGCTGGTAAATCTATTCCGGTTGCCATCCCCATACCATTAAGCATATATACCAGATCTTCAGTCGCTAAGTTACCACTTGCCCCATGAGCATAAGGGCATCCGCCTAGACCGGCAGCGCTGGTATCGACAATACGTATGCCTGCATTAATTGCTGTTAATACATTGGCTAATGCTTGGCCGTAGGTATTGTGAAAGTGTACCGCAAGGCTCGCTATAGGCACTACGTCGCTAACAGCCGCGATTAGTGCGTTCGTTTGCGTCGGTGACCCGACGCCAATTGTGTCGCCTAACGAAATTTCATAACAACCTAATTGATATAATTGAGCTGCGATGTTGACGACGTCTTTTAAGGGAACGTTGCCTGAATATGGACAGCCCATTACAGTAGATACATAACCGCGTACTGGTATTGAATGTGCTTGAGCATAAGCAATAACAGGGGTGAAGCGGTTTATACTTTCGGCAATGCTGCAATTGATATTCTTTTGCGTAAACGCTTCCGACGCGGCTCCAAATATGGCGACTTCATCGACACCGCTCGCAATAGCTTGTATTACGCCATTCATGTTGGGGGTTAACGCTGAGTAGGTAACGCCCGGTTTTCTATGTATTTGGGTTAACACCTCATCCGAATTGGCCATTTGTGGGACCCATTTAGGTGACACAAAACTGCCCACTTCAATGCGCTTACAACCAGCTTGTGCTAACGCCTCAATAAACTGTACTTTATCGGTGGTTGTTAAACTTGTGGCTTCGTTTTGTAGGCCATCGCGAGGACCTACTTCTACGATGGATACAGCATTACTCATATATCATCCTCTGCTACAAAATTGACGACAGTGACTCCACCTGATACGAGTGTTCCGGTTTGATAAAACACTTCTGTAATTTCACCCGAACAAGGAGCCACAATATTATGCTCCATCTTCATCGCTTCAATGACCATGACGGTGTCGCCTTTTTGAATGTGACAAGGCGGCGTAATCGGAATATGCACAACGGTACCATTCATAGGCGCTATAAAGGCATGATCTTGTGAACTGCTGTGTTCACCCAGATCCGGTTGTACCAATTTAATCGAATATTGCTGACCGGCATACAGTATAGCCCAATGATGACACGAAAATTCACAGGCATAGATGGGGGTCCGCTGATGATTGATTGTCGTCATATAATGATAAGGCTGTGCCGTCGCTTCCAGTTCAACATGATGGCTGTGATGTTCATGTACGATAGTATATTGGCAACCGTCTTTATCATTTTTTTGACTGTTCGGTAGATCCAAGCGACGACTAACGCTTGCGGAGAATGTCACATCAGCATCTGCGCATAAATGCATCTGCATTAACCTTGTATGGGATAGATTTGCGCGCCAGTTAGCCGGAATGGTGCTATTCGCTTGATGCATTGTCTTTTGAGTGTGTTGGATCAGAGCGGCAAGTCCGACAATTACTTGCGGCGGCGGAGCGAATTGTTGTGGCAATAACTCAGTGTAATAATCAGCAATAAAATGCGTACTAACTTGACCCCTTACAAACGCAGGATGGGATAAAATAACCTGTAAAAATCCTAGATTCGTGGTCACCCCTGCAATAAAAAACTGCTGTAATGCTTGTTGGCAGCGTTGTAGTGCTTCTTGACGATGACGTCCTTTGCAAATCAATTTGGCAAACATAGGATCATAATAAATACCGATCTCATCACCTTGGATAACACCGCTATCCACTCGCACATCGGTATTCGATTCAGGCGGTTGGTATGCCTGTAACATTCCAGTCGCAGGTAAAAAATTATCATTAGGGTTTTCTGCGTAAACACGCACTTCAATCGCATGACCAGTACAAGTCAGTTGTGCTTGTGATTTGGGCAACACATCATGGTTTGCTACCGCAAGTTGCCATGCGACTAAATCTTCGTTGGTGATCATCTCGGTAACAGGGTGCTCGACTTGCAGACGTGTATTCATTTCCATGAAATAAAACTGTTCATTACTGTCCAACAAAAATTCAACTGTCCCCGCACCGACATAATCAATAGCCAATGCAGCATTCACCGCTGCGATTCCCATTTTTTGTCGCAAAGCATCACTCAAACCCGGGGCAGGGGCTTCTTCTACGATTTTTTGATGACGACGTTGGACGGAACAATCTCGATCAAACAAATACACTCCATTGCCATGACGGTCACAAAATATTTGAACTTCGATATGGCGAGGTTGAGCAATATATTTTTCTACTAACATGTGAGCATCAGCAAAACTAGCCATTGCTTCCCGTTGAGCAGCATCGAGTGCCGCCGAAAACTCAGAGGCGATGTTAACAATGCGCATGCCTTTTCCACCGCCACCGGCTGAGGCTTTAAGTATTACTGGATAGCCAATCTTGTCAGCCTCAGCTTGCAATAATGCAGGTACTTGTTCATCACCGTGATAACCAGGGACAAGCGGAACCTGTGCTTGATGCATGATCGTTTTGGCTTGTGATTTTGAGCCCATGCTTCTTAGCGCGTATTCATCCGGTCCGACAAATATTATTTTATGTTCAGCACACGTGCGTGCAAAGTCTGCATTTTCAGATAAAAACCCATAACCTGGATGCACCGCATCGGCTTTTGCTGCACGGGCAACAGCAATGATTTTATCACTACATAAATAACTTTGATTAACGGCTGACTCACCAATAAACCAAGCTTCATCGGCGAGCAACACATGCTGTGCATGGGTATCGGCCTGAGAATACACGGCAATTGTGTGGATCCCTAATGCTTGGGCGGTGCGGATAATACGACAAGCAATTTCGCCACGGTTAGCAATTAATAAACGTGTAATCATTGCTTTAGTCCTGTTGCCAGTTGGCTTTTCGCTTGGTAAAAAACGCATTAAGTCCTTCTTGGCCTTCTTCTGAAACGCGGATAGTTGCGATAGTTGCAGCTGTTTTTTGCATTAATGTCGCGTCGATATGTTGACCATCGCACATATCAACTAATTGTTTTGTCATCGCTAAAGCCTGTGGACTGGCGGCATGAAATTTTTGAATAAACATAGTAACGGTTTGATCTAGATCTTCTTCGCTGACGACTTCACTTAACAAACCAATACGGCGTGCACGTTTGGCTGAAAAGACTTCTGCCGAAAGCATATAGCGTTTAGCATGGCGCGTACCGATCGCCTTAATGACATACGGAGCTATGGTCGCGGGTGCTAACCCCAGTAAAACTTCACTCAAACAAAACTTACTTAGTTTGGTACCTACAGCGACATCACAACAGGAGATTAACCCAACGGCACCGCCAAAGGCTGCGCCATTAATGCGGGCTATAGTGGGTTTGTTTAGGGTATAAAGTTGGTTTAACATCAATGCGAGTTGCATCGCATCTTTATGGTTAGTTTCATAGTCATAGTTGACCATTTTTTTCATCCATTGAAGATCTGCTCCAGCACAAAATGACGCACCTGATGCGCTTAACACCACAACTCTAGCTGTTTTATCGCGGTGTGCCATGACAAAGGCATCCATCAGTTCCGCAATCATTTCTTCATTAAACGCATTATGCTTATCTGGGCGATTGAGCGTAATCGTTATCACGCCGTGTGCGTCTTTTTGGTATGTTATTAAATTTGTCATGTGTGTTATCTCTAAATGATGATTCGTGTAATCTACATCCGAAACACACCAAATTGCGTATCAGCAATCGGTGCATTTAAAGCGATATGTAAGCTCATGGATAATACAATCCGTGTATCCGCTGGGTCTATTACTCCATCATCCCACAACCGCGCTGACGCATAGTAGGGATGACCTTGATGTTCATAATCGTCAATAATAGGCTGCTTAAAAGCGTGTTGTTCGGCAGGGCTCCATGGCGGCTGTTGGGCTTGCTCTAATTGATCCGCCTTGACTTGTGCTAATACACCCGCAGCTTGTTCACCACCCATAACGGATATACGGGCATTAGGCCACATAAACAAAAAACGCGGATCATAAGCACGGCCACACATACCATAGTTACCGGCACCAAAGGAACCACCGATCAAGACCGTTAGCTTAGGTACCTTAGCGCAAGCGACAGCGGTCACCATTTTAGCGCCATGTTTGGCGATACCACCGGCTTCATATTGTTGACCGACCATAAATCCAGTGATGTTTTGTAAAAAGACTAATGGGATTTTTCGTTGTGCACATAATTCAATAAAGTGAGCGCCTTTTTGGGCAGATTCTGAAAATAAAATCCCATTATTAGCGACAATACCTACCATAAACCCATCAATACGGGCAAATCCAGTAATAAGGGTAGTACCATACAAAGCTTTGAATTCTTGAAATGCGGAGTCATCGACGATCCGCGCAATAATTTCACGCACATCGTAGGTTTGTCGGGCATCTTTGGGAATAATGCCATAAATTTCACGGCTGTCATAACGTGGTGAAATACTTGCTGTTCGGTCGATATAAGTTGCTTTAGGGCGATTAAGTTGACATACCACATCTCGAGCAATACTTAATGCATGCTGATCATTGTTAGCTAAATGATCAACAACGCCGGAAGTGCGACAATGGACATCACCACCACCTAATGCTTCTGCGCTAACAATTTCCCCCGTAGCCGCCTTTACCAATGGAGGACCACCAAGAAATATCGTTCCTTGTTCTTTGACTATAATCGATTCATCCGCCATCGCTGGCACATAAGCACCACCGGCTGTACACGACCCCATAACAATAGCTATTTGTGGAATGTTGTGTGCTGACATGTTGGCTTGATTAAAGAATATGCGCCCAAAATGTTCTTTATCGGGAAATACGTCATCTTGGCGGGGTAAGTTTGCACCGCCAGAGTCCACCAAATATAAACAGGGTAAATGGTTTTCAGCAGCAATCGTTTGTGCGCGTAGGTGTTTTTTCACGGTCAAAGGATAATAAGTTCCGCCTTTAACGGTAGCATCATTTGCCACAATCATACATAAGGTGCCACTGACCCAGCCAATTCCAGCAACCACGCCAGCACAAGGAACGTCGTCATCATATACATGAAGAGCGGCGAGTTGACCTATTTCTAAAAACGCGGAGCCCGGATCCAGTAAAGCATCAATCCGATCTCGAACTAATAATTTACCTCTAGCGGTATGTTTTGCTCGAGCATATTCGGTGCCCCCTAATGCTTGTGTAGCAATCGTCGCTCGCAAATCATCGACTTGTTGTTGCATATGTGCGGCATTTTCTGCAAATTGTGCCGAGTTACTTTGGATTGCTGACCTAAAAGATGTGTGACTCATCGTTATTTAGATTCCTGAAATAGTTCACGCCCAATTAACATTCGTCTTATTTCTGAGGTGCCTGCACCTATTTCATATAACTTAGCATCGCGTAAAATTCGACCGGTCGGGTATTCGTTGATATAGCCGTTGCCGCCTAATAATTGAATCGCATCTAGCGCCAGTTTAGTCGCTAATTCCGCAGCGTACAAAATGGCGCCTGCTGCATCTTTGCGTGTGGTTTCACCTCGATCACATGATTTGGCAACAGTATACACATACGCACGCGCCGCATTCATTTGAGTATACATATCTGCGACTTTGCCTTGAACAAGTTGAAACTGGCCAATTGACTGGCCAAATTGCTGGCGGTCGTGAATATATGGCACCACCATATCCATATTCGCTTGCATGAGTCCTAATGGGCCACCAGATAATACGAGACGTTCATAATCGAGTCCTGACATCAATATTTTTACGCCACCACCAACGTCACCTAAAATATTACAAGCAGGGACCACACAATCTTCAAATACCAGTTCGCAGGTGTTTGAACTGCGCATACCAAGCTTATCGAGCTTTTGTGCTTGACTAAAACCAGGTGAGCCTTTTTCAACAATAAAAGCAGTGATGCCTTTTGAACCTGCAGTCATATCGGTTTTGGCGTAGATCACAAACACATGCGCATCAGGGCCATTCGTGATCCACATTTTATTACCATTTAAGACATACTGATCACCTTTTTTTTCTGCACGCAACTTCATACTAACCACATCGGAACCGGCGTTAGGCTCACTCATTGCCAACGCACCGATATGTTCGCCTGACACTAATTTAGGTAAATAGGCTTGACGTTGAGCCGGTGTGCCATTTTTAAATATTTGGTTTACGCATAAATTAGAGTGAGCACCGTAACTCAAGCCGATACCACCCGAGGCACGTGATATTTCTTCCATTGCAACAGTGTGCGCTAGATAACCCATATCGACACCACCAAATTCTTCACTCACGGTGATCCCTAATAATCCGAGATCGCCCATCTTACGCCATAAGTGATTGGGGAATTGATTATCGGCATCCGCTTGTGCGGCTAATGGAGCGATTTCACCTTGAGCAAATTGATACACACTGTCACGCAACATATCTATATCTTCACCTAAACCAAAATTGAGGGTCGGGTAGGGCGTATTCATATTATTCTCCAATAACGGGCTGACTTAAGCCTTTTAATTCTTCGCGACACCGCATCTCGACGTCATTAAGTTCACTTAATACAGTATGTATGTCGGTGAGTTGTTGTTCTAATATCGCGCGTTTTTGTTCAGTTAATATGAGCATCTTTTCCAACTGTGCGGTTGAGTTCGGATTGATGTCGTAGAGTGCAAATACATTTTTGATTTCGGTTAATGAAAACCCTAATCGTTTACCACGTAATATCAACGTTAATCTAATTCGATCTTTGGCGTAATAAATGCGTTGTTGCCCGTTCCTTATTGGATGGAGTAGGCCCTGCTCTTCATAAAATCTTATTGCTCGCGCGGTTATATCAAATTCTTTGGCTAATTCGCCGATTGAGATGGTGTCATCTGCGGTGTTTAACATGGCTACACTTCATTAACATTTGTTATCTTTTTAATTTACATCAGGTTGACGTTAACGTAAAGTGAAATTACGTAAGTTAAAACAAATATTATTCGCACAAGGATTTTGGCTATGACGCAAGATAAAGTAGTTATTGTGGCTGCTCAGCGCACTTCGATTGGCTCATTTATGGGGCAGTTTTCCAATGTCAGTGCTCCACAGTTAGGGGCGAGTGTCATCAAAGCATTGGTACGGAAACACGCCGCTACACTAACACCTGACATGATTGATGACGTAATCATGGGATGTGTTCTACCTGCGGGAATAGGGCAAGCACCAGCTCGACAAGCTACATTATATGCAGGGTTGCCCGTCAGTGTTGGCGCCCTGACGATTAATAAGGTCTGTGGTTCAGGATTAAAAGCCGTCATGCTCGGGACGGACTTGCTCCATGCCAACAGTGCGCAAATCATTATTGCTGGTGGCATGGAATCAATGAGCCAAGCGCCCTATATACTGCCTAAAGCACGCCAAGGATTACGTATGGGGCATGGAAAAGTCCTGGATCATATGTTCGTCGATGGTTTAGAAAACGCTTATGACGGCAACGCAATGGGATGTTTTGCCCAAGCAAAAGCAGATGAGCTGGAGATGACTCGTTTGGGTATGGATGAGTTTGCATTAGCGTCATTAGCCAAAGCGCAAGCAGCCATCGCTTCTGGTGCGTTTAAAGAAGAAATTACATCGGAAATTATATCCAGCAAACAAGTTGAGGAGTGGGTGAGTATCGATGAATCACCGCTTAACGCTAACCCTAACAAAATCCCACATTTAAAGCCTGCGTTTAGTGTGGATGGTACTATTACCGCCGCAAACTCAAGTTCCATATCCGATGGTGCGGCAGCTGTTATGCTTATGACGCAATCTAAAGCTGATGATTTAGCGATAACGCCATTGGCTGAAGTCGTGGCACATGCCAGTGTTGCGTTGACTCCTGAAGCATTTACGATCGCGCCTATCTATGCAATTGAGGCGTTACTTGAAAAAACACAATGGCAAATCGCCGATGTAGACTTGTTTGAAATCAATGAAGCCTTTGCTATGGTGACGATGGCATGTGTAAACGCGCTTAAAATACCACTCGACAAAGTCAATATACATGGTGGAGCGTGTGCGTTAGGACATCCAATAGGGGCATCGGGAGCACGCATCTTGGTCACTTTAATTCATGCCTTACACTTACAGGGGAAAAGTAAAGGCATTGCGTGTTTAT
>Ga0233438_10000892_pt1 | contig 35495 bp, 27 predicted proteins | sample SI_123_September_FD_182720 | JGI IMG/M metagenome (GOLD analysis project Ga0233438, IMG submission 182720) | Seawater microbial communities from Saanich Inlet, British Columbia, Canada - SI_123_September2016_10_MG | ecosystem: Environmental > Aquatic > Marine > Inlet | place: Canada: British...
TGGTAATATCGACGAGACATCCACTAATGCTGGATTTAGTGTAAGCAGCGGTGGACAGATTTATATTGCTAACATTAGCGCACAGGCTCTTTGGAAGGGTAGACAAGTAGGAACTGCTGGACTCACATCAGAAATCGATGCTGCTGGCAATGCCGAATTTGCTGGAACTGTAACTGGTGGTGCTTTTGCCGGACCTCTTACTGGTAACGTAACTGGTAATCTAACTGGTGATGTTACAGGTGATCTAACTGGTAACGTAACTGGAAATGCTTCCGGAACTGCTGGTAGTACTGGAGTCCTATCGGCAGGTGCTACTGGTGCTGATCTTACATTAAGTGGTAACCTAACTTCGGCTGGTACAGTAACAAGCACAACTGCAAACAATACTTACGCCTTTGAAGTTAAAAATGGCAGTACAAATATTGGTGGTTTGTATAGATCTGGAACTTCTGATACTAGGTTAATCCTTAAAAATGTCAGTGGTACTACCATAGTTTTAAAAGGTTCGGACGGCAGCATCACTGCGGATAGCATCACTACGACTGGCTCGGTCTCATTTGGGAATACCCTCGACCTCCCTAACGCAAATACTTATATAACTGGCGCTGGACATAACGTATTACAAGTTGATGCAACAAGAACATACTTCTACGGTGGCACTAACGGAGTTCAACTTCGTAAAGCTGATAACAGTTCAGAAATTGTCACTATTGATGATGACGGCAACGCCACATTTGATGGAGACATCGATACAGCAGGTACTCTTACATTTACTGGTCAAACTAACAGTGCCACAGGCACTGCATCTAGCGATGCTCTTGATCACTACGAAGAAGGAACTTGGACACCAACTCCATACTATCAAAACGCAGGTGATCAATCAGCAGCAAGCTTTACTACTGCCAATGGATATTACACCAGAATCGGTAACATTGTTCATGTAAGTGGTTATGTCGTTTGTTCTGGACCATCATCTCCAGCAAATGACAATGTAGGTATCAACAGTTTTCCATACAATAATGCATTAAATGTACCTGCTGTTGGTACAGTTATGTTTGAGAATAACGGAATTGCTGATGTACATATTCGCATCGAAGCAGGTGCATCTCTTGTTACATTATTAACTACAAGTGGTGGCGGAAACCTTGGGGATGAGTTGGGGACTTCTTGGTCTGCATCATTCCAAATTACATATCGTGTTGCTTGATCATACTAAATACTAAAATAGAGGAATAGTCTGGTATCATGCCATTAAGAAACGTACCAATTACATATACTATTGACCAACAAAGGCAAGAAATTAATAATCTTGCTTCTGATGTCAATGATATTGATGTCACCTTCGATGAAAAAGTTGATGACAGAATTGCTGCCTTGGTGCAAGGTGGTGTTGGAACTGCGGTTACTTATGATGATGCCAATGGATCTTTATCAATTGATCTCGCATTCAATGAGTTTTCCACATCTTCTATTTTAGAAGGAACAAATTTATATTATACAGATAGTAGAGTAAATACCGCTATTGATGCAAGAGTAAATCAGACCTTTGTTAACGGATTAAACATCACCAATCTTGGTCCCCAAGATTCTATTACTCTTACTCTTGGTCAGACTACAAAAACTCTAACTCCTACTAATTATAATAATACAGAATGGGATACTGCATATGGATGGGGTGATCATAGTGCTCAAAACTACATATCTACATATTCAGAAACTGATACGTTAGATTCAGTAACTGGTCGTGGTGGTGTAACATCGCATGATGTTACTGTTGGTTCGATAAAAGTAAATACTATTACTTCTAAAATATCATCAGATAATTTAGGTATTACCGCTGGTAAAGTTCTTTTTACAAATGATGTTTCTGTAGGATCTTTTTCTAATGGTCTTGCAAATGATTACGGTATTAATTTTGATAAGACTGGTGAATTAATAATCAACCATTCTTCTACTGGTGGTGGTTTATATTTAAAAACTTCCGGTACTAATAATTTTTATGTCGATAAAGACGGAAAGATTAATGGTGCTCTAAAATTTGTTACTGCTGATGGAACATCAGGACAATCATTACAGACGGATGGTAATGGTCAATTAGTTTGGGGTTCCGGTAGTGGTGCTAGTGTAACAGTTTCTGATGACGCTCCTGGCGGTGCGAGTGGTGGAGATTTGTGGTGGGAAAGTGATTCCGGTAGATTAAAAGTCTACTATGATAACGGTGTTAATCCATCTTCTTGGGTAGATGCATCACCTCCATTAGCAGCACTAATACCGGCAACGGATGTCAGAACTAATACTGGTGCTGTTACTGCTGCTACAGGTAATTATTTTGCCGATACTAATGGTACTTTTTCAGCAAGTTTAGATGTAACATCTTTAACAAAAATTAAAATTAATATTGTTCTTGGACATCTTACTGGAACTGCAGTTGCTGAAGGATATGTAATCCTGGAAAGGGATGTTAGCGGAACTGCTACACAATTATGTAAGGTGTGGACAGATGGTTCTCCGAATAGTCCAATGGCGTTTAATTTTGTAGACGCTCACGGACAATCAACCGGAGTTACTGTTACTTATAAACTTAAATTAGAATTGGATATTGCTGGTTCTAGAACAACAGGAACTGTTGCTACTAGTCAATTAAGTATAGAAGAATCATATTAAAAATAAATAACTATACGGAGATATCTTAAAATGGCAATTCTATTCCCAGATACCGCTGGTCAACTAACAGACGGTTCATTCACCCACACAGATGGAGGGTTAACTTGGTCATGGAACGGATCTAGTTGGCAATCAACTGGTAGTGGTTCTGGTGGAGGCGGAGGCGGTGGATCGTCGTATACAGACGAAAATGCTCAAGATGCAGCTAGTGAATTATTTACTAACGGAGCACACTCCGGAATTAGTTTTGCATACAATGATGCCACTAACACTATAGATGCTACTGCTGGTGGTGGTGCTGGTCGATCAACGGCTGCTGAAACCACAACAACAATCGCTGATGGTGTATCTGCAGATATAACAATTGCTGCAGCAAAATCATTTAGTTTATTAAAAATACAAACAACACATGCTGCATGGGTAACTCTTTATACTGATACTGGTAGTAGAACTGCTGATGCTAGTAGAACTATAACAACAGATCCACTTCCAGGTTCAGGTGTACTTGCAGAAATTATTACATCTGATGGTGCTACACAAATTATTACTCCTGGTACTATTGGGTGGAATAATGATTCAACACCATCTACTAACATATACGCAAAGGTAGTTAATAAAAGCGGTAGTGCGGCAGCTATTACAGTAACCTTAACATATGTTCAATTAGAGGTGTAACATGGGAATATACGACCATTCCGATAGTAAGGTATATGTTGTCACACTTGAAAATAAATCTGATTTAGAAAGTTTTTATTCTGATATGGAATCAGATGGATATCAACTCCATTTGAAACGTCCTATTAGTAGAAGTACCGAGTACTATATGAATAGTACTCAAGCAGAAGATATACGAAATGATTCTAGGGTTGCTGCTGTTGAAATTAATGAAGATGATGATCCAATAAGAGAAATCATACCTTTTTATAATGAAGTTAATAATACTCCATATGGATTTGCTGGGGATTTTGAGAAATCATCTTTTGCAAATAATCATGATAATAATGAAAGACAGTGGGGACATTTACATTCTTCTGGGAGCACTGCTGAAAGAAGAAAGGGATCGTGGGGACATGATAACCTCAAAAATGTTACTGATAATGTTGAAATTTTTGCAGATGGAAAACACGTTGATGTAGTTATTGTTGATCAACCAGTTTCATATGATTGTGATGAATGGAAAAGTCCTACTACAGGGCAAAGTAGGTTTGTACAATATGATTGGTTTGGTGAGTTAAATGGTTATGTTAGTAGTATAGATGATGATGGTATGTCACTTCCTTCAGGAACATATCCATATCATCCCAATTCTGTTAACACAACATTTCACGGCACACACGTTGCTGGAACAGTAGCAGGACAATGGTATGGATGGGCAAGAGAAGCAAACATTTATAGTTTACATGTAAACCTCGGCAGTGGTTTCGGAACTTCTGTATCATCTAGATTAGTATTTGATTATTTGAGAGCATTCCACCGACACAAACCAATAAATCCTCTAACAGGTAAAAAAAATCCTACAGTAACAAATCATAGTTGGGGATCTAGTTACAACATATATTCACTTTTTGAAAGATCTTTAAATGTGAATGATATACGGGATATTATAGTTCGTGGTGTTACATATAACAGCGGCAATCCTGGTCCTAGTGGATGGACAATGGATGGAATCCATAAAGATTTTGGTGTAGGTTCAACCCAATTCAGATATAATATGGATAGCACTGGGTCAAGATATGACATGGAAGATGCTATTGAAGATGGTGTAGTTTGTATCGCAGCTGCTGGTAATAATGATCAGTATGGTATACACGCAGATCCAACAGCACCAGAATATACTGATTGGAATAATTCTGTTACATTCTTTCTTTCAAGTCCTTATAGCGGAACATATACAGTTTATCATAATAGAGGATTTTCCCCAGCTAATGCTAAAGGTTGTATTGCTGTAGGTTCTATTTCAAATCTATCTAATTTTAGCAAGTCAGACTTTTCTAATTTTGGACCATTGATTGATGTTTGGGCACCCGGACATATGATTCACAGTGCTTGGCCAGATCCAAGTAACATTTATTCTGCATCAGGATTAAATGGTGCTGGATATCCTGATAGCAAATATGGTGGTGATAATTGGAGATATCCAATCAGTGGAACTAGTATGGCATCACCGCAGGTTTGTGGTATTGCAGCATTGTTGGCCACAGGTAAAGAAAGATTTACTAATAGTGATGTGTTGGGATTTATACAGAATAATTCCTATGAAAATGACATAACATTCAATGTTAATGGTGGGTTGTTTGATGATATAACTTGTGATGGTGGAGCAAATACATTATATGGTGGATCTACTTCTACATCAAAAGAAATAAAGGCAATCAATCCAAGAAATATAAGTGGTCTTATCGATGGGTGGTATAAAGAAACATTAAAAGGGCATAGAAGACCTTCACATTCTTTTAGTAACGCCCAAATGTATCCTAGAACTAATAACTATTATAGACCTAGGTCAGAGTCAGTGTATAATACTTACTCAATAACTGTTACTGACGCTAGTGGTAATTATCAATTTACAGGTAGTGATATGAATAATACTTATAGTAATAGTACACAACCAAGAATCGATGTGAAGCAAGGTGATACTATACAGTTTACAATTAATGCTTCTGGTCATCCATTCTTGATTAAAACATCTCAATCTACCGGAACTAGTAATGTATACAATACTGGAGTAACTGGTAATGGTACAGACAATGGTTCTATTACATGGAATACTGCTGGTGTACCACTAGGAGCATATTACTATAACTGTGAATATCATTCTTCCATGAATGGAATTATATTCATTAATGCCTAGATAAATACTAATGGTATATTATAATTGTTATGGACACATCAAAAATGCGAGAGGAATTCTTAACCCAACTAAAAGACTACGAGTTCAAAATCAAAAGAGGCGAGGAAGAACTCGCTAAATTGAAAGAATATAAGTTAAAACTTGAGGGTGGGTTAGAAACATTAGACCTATTAGATAAACGAGAGGAAAATGGCAGCGATACCAGTCAACATTCTGATTGATAAAGGAGCAGACTACGGCGTTACTTTCTTTATCACCAACAAAGATGGCACCCCACTAAACATGTCGGGGTACACTGGTAGTGCTGCAATGAAGCAAAGTTATTCTGCAACTACTTCAGTACCATTTACTTTAGAATTTGTGAATAGAACTGCTGGAGAAATTGCTTTGGCATTAACTGACGTAGAAACTTCTGCTTTAGATAGAAGAAGATACGTATATGATATTGTTCTTATAGATCCTAATGGTCATAAGACCAGAGTCATTATGGGTAATGCTGAAGTAAGTCCTGGAGTTTCTTAATGGCGCAGTATAACGTCAGGGTTGGTAATAGTGCATATCGTGTTGGCAAGCAATTGCCAGCGCAGCATACACTTGACGTAAACTATCAGATTCCATCGAAATCGATACAATACTCAAATCTACTTATAGATAGTATTGCATCTCAATTTGATGGCACTGCAGATACTTTCAGTATTACTGTCAATGGTGAATCTTACACTCCATTAAACGAAGAGCAAATTTCAATCTCCATTAATAATGTAATTTTAGAACCAAAGGTTGATTACATTGTATCAAATGATCAGATTGTTTTCAGCACTCCACCTACAGGAGGTTCTGCTTTTTTTGGTATAGCATTTGCTACGACCGCAGATTTGACCAGAACTCTAAATTATGTTATTGATAGCGGAACATTTCCTCTATCACTTGGTGTAAAAGGTAACATGACTATTGATGTTACTGGGGTCATTGAATCCTGGACTATTGTTTCTGATACAGTGGGCAATGTTCAGGTTGATATTCAAAAATGTTCTTTTGCAGATTTTCCTAATTTCACTTCTATATGTGGAACCGAGTTGCCTACAATTGGTGTATTAAATCAATCTACAGGCAGAAAAAATAAAGATGATAACTTAAGTACCTGGAACACCACTGTAAATGCTGGCGACATTTTTCAATTTGAATTGAAGCACGCTGTAGACATTACTCGTTTTGTAGTTTCGCTTAAGCTTAAACTATAAATAGTATGTGATTATAAATAAAAATAAATCGAGATATAAACACGGAGAGTTTACATGGCACTGCTAGTAACCGACAACGGTGAAATTGATTCTCTACGTAATCTACTGAATTACAATCAGGAGATTCCTAGAAACTTAATTCTGAAGTTGTTCACGACCAATACATATCCTAACGAGAGTGATACACCTTCACAGACTGCATATTATGAACCATACACCAATAACAATACGTTAGGTTATGGCAGCGCACCCGTAACAGGGTATCCCGCTATCATTAATAATAGAACGGATCAAGACTATACCGCTAACTACGGTATTCTTCTTAACGGAAACCGTTGGACAATTGAAACCCTTTCTTCTGCTGCTGTAACTGTACAAGGCGGTGGAACAACTAGTGAGTATACAATTACTGTTGCTGCGAGCACCGGTATTAAGAAAGGCGACTATGTAACCGGAGGTTCCGTTGGAACTGGGGCATATGTTGTTGACATTGATGGACTGGAACTTAACTTAAGTGTTAAGAATACAGGAACATTTTCAAATCAAAGTTTAGACTTTGGTCAAGGCAGAACGACTGCTTCTTATCCAGAGCAAACCTTTACATTTACTGGCGCTGCTGGTGATGTATATGGTTACGAGTTGGTTCGTGCTAATAACATGCCAACTACCATTCACGGCGTATTAGATGCAGGTACTGCTGCTGCTGGTACAACTATCAGTAAGACTGGTATCCGTGGTACTATCGGCAATAACTATTTCGTTCTTGCCACTTCAACAAATACAACAACTGTAACCGGTAGTGCCGGAGCATTTGATGTTACTGTTGGATCTACCGCAGGTCTTGCTCCTTATCAACGTGTATCTGGTACTGGCATTGCTGCTGGTGCAAGAATTGTTGGTATTGCAGGCACGACAGTTTACTTGGATAAAGCAAATACTGGCGCTGTTTCTGGCAACGGAGACTTTAAGGTAGAAGTTGGTGAAGATCTAACTGTCGGTATGGCAGTCTCACAGACTGGTACTGCTGGTGTTATTGGCGGTGCTCCTAACGGAATTGACGCTGCAACTATTATCACTGGTATTGATCACGATACAGAAGATGTTGATGGAACGGTACACGTTTATCTTAACAACGTACTAATCGATAACATCCAACCTTCAAACAACAATGACGAAGTTGAGTTTGACTTTAGTAAAGTAACCGCAACTGCTCATGGTTTGGTAGAAGGAGATACCGTCTACATCGATCAGGGTACTGCTAACACAACTACCACTGCTGGAACTTACACGGTGTTTAATATCATCGATGCTAATTCGTTCTCAACGACTAAAGCACTTGATGGAACTGGATCATTAACTCTTTACAGCGCAATCTTCTTCGCTGAAAGATTTACAAATGGTCCATACGCGATTCAAAACGCTGGTGACCAAATCAAAGTTACCTTGAACGTCAGCCTCGACTGATATCCTCAAATTGAGTTGTACATTATGCTATTGGGGGGTTGCTTGCGATCCCCCTTTTTTATTGTAGTATGCTGTCGTAGATGTCATTTTCATATGCTGGTGTAGGTTCTGTATTATTTCGAGGAGGAATTCTCGGAAACATTTCTCACAGCTATAAATCTGTACAACAATCTTTTTACTTTACTAACACTACTGCTAATGTTACTCTAACTGCTGCGGATTTAAACAGCGGTTATAATGTTTCGTATGATGGTAGTTCATTAGCATCATCCGGAACTGGTGTATCACACGACGGTGGATTTAATGTAGGTTCTCACGTCAGAACTGGATCGGGAGTTGGCGTTGGTTATTCTAACGTTTCCAACAGACTAGTTGAGTATGATCTAGACCTAACTGGGGTCGAGGAGATTACTTTCCGTTTAGTGATGGGCAATGGGTCTAACGGTGGAGAGAGGCCAGACGGTAATGAAGATCTATGGATGAGATTCCTAGATACTGGTCTTTCTACTAATGATGCATCTATAAAACTATTAGACCACATAGAAACTACTTACACGTCTCCCGGAAATAAGACAGTTAGTGTCCCGGTAGAGGCAAGAAGAAGTAATCAGAAAATTAGAATTTACCAGACAACATGGTCTGGCACTACTCAATTTGATCACTATGGATTTATTTCCATTACTTTAGATCAGACTGTTAGTACTCGTACAGCAACTACGACGTTTGTACCTGGTACAACAAATACATTTGAATACCTAGATTTTGGTGGCGTATCAGCAGACTATTGGGTCCTACAAAACTACCAAAATACAGTTCTTTCAACCATACAAAATGATCAGATAATTAATCTGACTGAAACTGGTGGTATCATCAGTATGGTAGATTATGGTTCACTCACAGAAGTAGAAGCAGTAGGAATATCAGACTGGGGTCTGATCACTGTTTCTTCTGATGTAACACCATTCGGATTCTTACATTATCAATCACTCACCCAGTGGTCTGTTATCAAGACGTGGGTTGGTTCTGGAACCGTCTGGGAGTTCGGAGGATCTACTTACAGACTGGATGCCCCATGGATCGGTTCGGGTACGCTGCGAGCGTCTGGAGAGGCATATGCAGCGTTATTATACAGTTATGAAACGAAGGGTCAACCAACCCTTCGTGGCGCTGCTGGCACGGTAAGACAACGTGCTTACAATGGGTCTGGATCTATATTCAGTAATAGCTTCCTTGGAGAAGCCGTTACAAGAACATTCCCAGAAGATATACAACCACAAGGTGATGAGCGGAAGACGCTGTTTGCTGTTAGTGGAGATGCACATGTTAGGTTCAGACCAAACTATAATGGTTTTGGAACCTTATTCTCCTTCAGCACTACCACCTTTAAACAGACATACGATTATGTCGGTGAAGGAACTCTCTTCAATGTTTCTTCCGCCCAAGAAGCAGTTGTCTGGGATTACAATAATTCCAGTATTGATTACTTTACCTATGAGAACTTTGGATCGGTTGCAACACAACCGATTGAATCGATTACACTTCAATCGATTTCCAACGAAACAATTCAGAGTCTTGCAAACGACAGAATTATTGATCTAGTTGTATCTGGATCTGTTTCTGGAGCATTCCTAGACTTTGGTGCTATCATTCTTGATGGTCAAGATGCTCCCGAGACTGTTAGACTCGACTGGGGTTATATTGACACCAACCAGACAGACTATCCATTCGGTCTGTTCCCAATCAGTGGTACTGCGAAACAAGTATTTACTCCCAACTTTATTGGTTCTGGTGTCCTGTTCGCATTTGGCGAAGGACGAGGAAGAACCAAACCAAGATGGATTGCCTATGTTCAGATTGGAATCTTTGGTGCTGCGAAGACAAACTTCAGTCTTCTTCACAAGGGTTCAGGTAATCTATTCAGCTTCAGTAGCGGAGAAGACAGCAGAGCATATGCATACAGTGGTTCTGGTGCCCTCTGTGCTTTCTCTGGTGCTGCTGAATCGGTTGGTTCTGACTACCCAGGCACTACAGCGTTACTACCTCTCACAGGCGCTGCCAGAGTTAACTTTACACCTAACTGGAATGGTACTGGTGTTGCGACTCTTACAGGTGCATCAGTCGAGAGACAGACTGATCATTACAAAGGATCTGGAACTCTATTCAACTTCGAGACTGCTGACGAGTCGATCACATATCATTACAGCAGTACATCCAATACTATCTTCGGATATCGTAACTACGGATCTGTTGCTAGTGCTCCAATTGAATCGATTACTCTACAATCGATTGCTAATGAAACCATTGAGAGTCTTAAGGACGACAGAATTATTGATCTAGTTGTATCTGGATCTACTACTGGATCTTATCTAGATTATGGTGCCATTATTCTTAATGGTGTAGATGCTCCCGAGACTGTCAGAGAAGATTATGGTTCCATCATGGAATCTATCTCCCGCTATGCGATGGGAGACTTCCTTGTTGAGGGTGAAGCAGCAACCACCAGAGCACGTACTCATATCGGAACTGGTGGTCTATTTGCCTTTGTTTCTGGTATTGGTAGAACAAAACCAAGATGGATTGCCAATATCCAGATTGATGTTACTGGTGAAGGTGATACACCTCGCTCAAGAAGTTTTGTCGGAGATGGTAGTCTATTCAATATTCAGACTGCAGATGAACGTCGTTCCTATGGTTATCAATCCACCGGAACTCTATATGCAGTTGCTGGTGCCGCTGAAGTCTTTGGTGCCAACCCACCAGATATTACAACAGATCTCCAATTCGTTGGATCTGCAGGTATCGCATTCGTTCCTAATTGGAATGGATCTGGTTCTGTTACAATTTCTGGCACAGCACGAGAAAGTGCATCCTTCGATCATATTGGTAAGGGTGTTCTATACAACTTCCAGACTGCTACTGAAAGAAGAGTATATCATTACAACAGTACATCAATTGATGAGTATGTGCATCTTGATTACGGACTTGTCGGAGATCCTCCGATTGATTCCTGGATCATCAGTAGTCACTCAACAGTTGTACTCCAGACTATTGCTACAACAAAACTTCTCGATCTCACAGAGTCTGCACCGACAGGTTCAAACTACTATGACTATAGACATTTAGAGCAACCATTAGATTCTGGTCTATTCGGTGTTCAAGATGCTCCAGATATTACTGATGATTATCAGTATATTCTTGATAGTGCAACAATCTATCCGTTCGGCAAATTACGTCTGGGTCTGGCATCTACAGACACCAAAACCAACTTCACACTATTACATGTTGGTAACGCCGAAGGGGCGCAGATTACACTTACTGGTGAAGCTGCCATACGTCTACCAAACGTACACAACGGATCCGGTACATTCTTTGCGTTTACTGGCACAGCAGAATCTGTCTCGTTCCGTACTCCAGATCGTGAAGGTCTCTTTACGTTTACTGGTTCTCTACAAGAATCCTTTGCACATGCACCAGCTATTGGTCAAGGTAATGTAAGTATTTCTGGAACTACAGAACCAGAAATACTTACATTCGCAGAGCAACCAGTTGGAGAGATTTATGTTTCTGGTGTATCCAGTAACGCATTCACCCCGAACTGGAATGGTTCTGGATCTATATCTACCTTCTCTGGTGCTGCAGAATCCAGTACTGTAAAACTAGTAGATCTATACGGACTTTACGATTTTGTTGGTACTGCTACCATCAAGTCTACAGTTGCCGAGTCTGGTTTTGTACGTATCAAACTTTCTGGCACTACCGAACCAGAAATTCTTACGTTTGCAGAGCAACCATTCGGTACTGCTACAATCTTTGGTCAGTCTACATCAAAGTTTGCACAAAACTACATTGGTTTTGGATTCATTTCCACACTGTCCGGTGCAGCAGAATCTGTTACGTTCAATCCACTGGAGAAAGATTTACTATTCTCTATTACAGGAAGAGCAACAGAATCGTTTACCTTCGGAACTTACGAAACAGAAGGAAGTATTGTACTTTCGGGTATTGCTGTTGAGACACGTACATTTGCCGATCTTACATCTGGAACAATATCAACATCAGGTATTGCTGATGTAGCAAATGTAAATGTATATCAAGGAGAAGGTAATATCTTCTCTCGCGGTTTGGTATCAGAGTCTATTACCAAGAGACTTCCTGCATTTACTGCACATCTGGATTTTGCTGGTGTTGCCGAAGAGAGAGCAACCTTCAGAGAAATATTCTTTGGTTCTCTCTTCAAATTCAATGGTACTTCTGGTCCAGGAGTCCGTACATTCGCAGAAGAACCACAAACTCTCGGAAGACTTAATGGCATTGCTGCCACCAGTAGAGCAAGAGACTTTATTGGAACTGGTGCTATCTTCTCTAACGGAATTAGTTCCGAAGCGATTACCAGAAAACTTCCCGAGTTCACAGCACATCTCAATGTTACTGGTCTGGCAGAAGAGAGTGCAACATTCAGAGAAGTATTATTCGGTTCCCTGTTTACATTCAGAGGATCTACTGCTCCAGAAATCCTCACCTTCGCAGAGCAATTCTCGGTTGAGATCGATGTTCTTGGAATCGCTGATACTTCAAGAACAAGAATCTATCTTGGTTCTGGTAGAATCTCTACACTATCAGGTGCCGCAGAAGCAGTTACCTTCAATCCTCTGGAAAAAGATCTGCTCTTCGATCTTACCGGCATCGCTGCAGAGAGAAGAACCAATGCGTTTGTCGGCACTGGTCAGATCAAGGTCTATCCAGAAGCAGCAGACATCAGATTCATTCCCAACTGGAATGGTTCTGGTACTATTCCAGTCAGTGGTATTGCAGACGAGAGTGTTGCAAGAGACGAAATTGTACGTGTCCTCATCGCAACATTCTCTGGTGCTGCCGAGTCTGTTACATTCAACCCACTAGAGAAAGATGCACTCTTCTCCTTCACTGGAAGAGCATCTATCAGATCTGCAGTATCTGAAGTTAAGCAAGTTGAAGTTTCTCTCTTTGCAGAACCAGTTACAGTTCATGTTGTCGTTGTTCCTCCTGCTGGCGAAGGTACTGCAACCATCAGTGGTATTGGTGTCGAGAAATCCACAAGAGATTATATCGGTCAGGTTCGTATTGGTACATTCTCTGGTGCATCAGAATCCTTTACTGTCAATCCTCTGGAGAGACATCTTCTGTTCTCTGCAACTGGTCTTGCGATTCAGAAGGTTACACGTTCTTATGTTGGAACCGGCGATCTTTATGCAATTGGTGGTGCATCAGAATCCAGAGCAGTCGTTCCTCCAACAGAGGGTCTTTACGATATCAGCGGCGAAGCAAAAATTGTCATCACTCTTTCACATATTGGTGATGGTAACCTCTTTGGATTTGTATCTGCTCAAGAAGCAGTTGCATACGACTATGTTGGCGAACAAGTTCTGTTCTCTCTTTCTGGTACTGCAGAAGAATCTATTACAAGAAGAGAAGAATTCTTCGGTTCTATCTTCTCGTTCTCTGGAGCAGCAGAAAGAGTTGCTTATGTACCAAGTCTCTTCGCAGATGTTAATCTTTCTGGTGTTGCTGCAACTCCAAGAGCAAGAGCATATCAAGGTTTCGGAAACCTACCACTATTTGGTGGAGCAGCAGAATCCAGAACAATTACTTACGAGAACGTCGCAATCTTCGACTTCCTCGGTCAGGTCAAGCCTGCTATCACCAAAGCATATATTGGCGAAGCAGAAATCAAAGTTTCTGGCGAAGCACAAGAATCCTTCATCAGAGCACCTTACTTTGGTCAGACAGAAGTTCAACTATCTGGCACAGCAGCAGAAAGTACAACTGCCAACCCACCAGAAGAAGGAACAGAAATTGCAACCGATGGCGAAGCGAAAGTTCTTCGCTCGTTTGCACATCAAGGATCAGGAACAATCAAGGTCAATGGAGATACCATTATTGGTATTTCACTCCGTATCTTTGGTTCTGGTGGTGTTCGAGTTTATGGAAAAGCGAAAGTCCAAGCACTTCTTTCCCACAAACCAGATGTACATATCTATCTGGAAGGCAAGGCAATCACGGCAAGAATACAGGTTTCGCCTGCGAGAACTTATGGATGGATTATTTGATAGTATAAATATAAGCTGATATCCTAAAATTAATTTAGATGACAACCCAGGTACAATTTAGGAGAGGTACTACCGCCGAACATGCGTTGTTTACTGGGGCGGTCGGTGAGTTAACAATTGATACCGACAAGAATATGGCCGTCATTCATGACGGAAATACAACTGGCGGATTTGATATTTTTCGTGCTAGATGGGAGTATTTAAATACTAGTGTAACTCTTGGAACAAGTTTGAGGTATCTAGTAGATTCGTCTGCTGGTCCTATAACATTGACTTTACCACTTTACAATAATAAATTAGTCCCTAAACCAGGGGATGCAATGGAATTCATTGACATCAACTTCGCATGGGATATAAATAATGTTACAATAATCGATCCTGACGGAAGGCAATTCCAAAACACTCTTGGGGTTATTTCCAGTCCTTTAGTATTCGACTTGAAAGGAGCGAGAGTACAACTAATTTGGGACGGTAATTACTGGAGGGTAATCGTATGACAATGTTCATTAGTGACAGTTATAGTAATTCATCTGGAGGGGGAGGATCTTCTTTCTCTTCAAATAATTATACCCTGGGAAATGATTTTACTATCCATGGTCTCTACAGAGATGCTGACGGTATGTTAAATTATACAAAAATTAGAAGTATTGATGATGAAGTTGCTTCTTTTTACAGATTAGACGGAACCCCATATTTAGATATAAGTACGGGTGTTTCTGATTATGTAGAAGAAACAACTGAAGAGAAATCATATACTAATCATCCACAAGATAAATATCAACAGTATAGATTTGATAGTCGAAAGATTAGCTACTTTATTGACAGTGATGGCTACTTTGTTGCACGATTCAACGAAGCATATGATTATACAACAGAGGGACCCAAGTAATTTAGGAAAATAACATGGCAGATTTCAGATTAGGCAGACTTAAGTTTAATTGGAGGGGTGACTGGACAGTTGCCACTGCATACGTTATCGATGATATCGTAAAGTTTGGCGCAAATACTTATGTTTGTATCACCAATCATACCTCGGCATCAAACGAGGCACAATGGTATGGCAGTGATGGTTCCAGATGGCAACTTCATACCGAAGGTCTTTACTTCAGAGGCGATTGGGTAGCAGCAACCTTCTATAAAACAAATGATATTGTCAAGTATGGCAATGATCAGTATAGGGTAACTGTTCCACATACTTCAAGTGCATCTTTTGATACGGCAAATTTTGTTTCGTATGCAAATGGTCTGAAGTTTGAAGATACTTGGGTCACCGGTACAGAGTATCAATCAGGAGACATTGTACAATATGGTGGTTATAGTTACGTTGCTAAAACAACTAGCAATAGTATAGCACCTAATACTAGTCTCGACGTTGATTGGGAAATTTTAGCAACTGGTTTTAAAGTTGTTGGTAATTGGGATGCTTCCACAGGATACAAACCTGGTGACGTTGTACTACTTGGTGGTAACTCATACGTTGCTAAAACAACTAATACCAACTCTACACCAGCAGCTGTTTCTGCTGATTGGGACTTCGTTGTTGGTGGTTTCACATGGCAAGGAGTTTGGGCAGGAGGAACGACATACTATCCTGGAGATACCGTTTCTAGAGCATCCAACTCTTACATCTGTGTAGCAGAATCACTGGGTAATCAACCAGAAACTGATGCAAATGGAGATTACTGGAACTCTTTAACTCAAGGTGCTCAATCTAACGTCTTGACTGACGCTGGTGATGTTCTTTATGTCTCCGGATCTGGTTCTGCAAGACTACCCATTGGAAATTTTGGCGAAGTATTAACTGTTGATACTAATGGTTTCCCAGCATGGGAAAAGAATAATACAACAGATCCTGTTTACTATGTTACTACTGATGGTAGTAACTCAAATACCGGAGAAAATATTTCTAAAGCATGGCTCACTTTACGTCATGCAGTAGATAATATTACTGGTCCCGCAACTATCTACGTTAAAGCAGGATCGTATTTAGAAACTCTCCCAATGATTGTTCCCGAGAACATTTCAATTGTTGGTGATAACATGAGAACTTCTGTTATCAAACCAGATACAGGTAATGCTAGTTCCATCAATCGCCTGTCATTAGATCAAGTTCCTCAAGCAGCGAATATTATTCCTGGAGAAACTTGCACTAATGGTACTGCTAACAAGACTGCACTGATCATGGATGTCCGCGATGGTGGCGGAACTATTGATATTCTCCCATTAACTGGTGGTAATTGGACTAATTCAGACACCTTTGAAAATGGTGCTGGTGATGTTATCGTCAACACCGTTGCTATGGTTAATAATGAGAACGCAACGATGTTCTACTTGAGCAACAAGTGTATGCTCAAAGATCTTGTTATGGATGGTATGAATGGATTTCTTCCTTCTGGATCAGATCCTAAAGATCTCAACACTGCAACTATTGGTGGCGTGTTCTTACGCTTGAATCCTAACTCACCAACCACCAAATCCCCATACATTTCACAGTGTTCGTCTTTCTCTGACACTGGTGTTGGTGCTATTGTTGATGGTGGTGTTCACGAGAAGTGGGATGGCACAGCAACTCCGTCAAACAAATCAATGTTGTTTGACTCTTTCACCCAAATTTTTAATACTGGCGGTGTAGGTTTCTGGGTTACAAACAATGGTAATTCAGAAATTGTTTCGAGTTTCACATACTATGCTCACGCATCTTATGTTGCTACTCGTGGTGGTGCTATCAGATCACTTGCAGGTAACTCTTCTTGGGGTGTTTATGGTATTATCTCTTCTGGTTTCAACCAGTCTGAAGCAACTACCGATGGTTTCATTGATGGTTTAGAACTCAACTATGTTGTTGCAACGCTTTCTACTGGCAATCCATTTGAAACTGCGGAAACTATTACTGGTGGTACATCAGGTGCAGTTGGAGAGATTACTAGTTTCCAACCTTCTGCATATAAGATTCTATATCGTCCTCTCAAAGGAACTTTTGTACAGAATGAAGTTGTTACTGGTGGTACATCAGGATGCACCACAACATTAGTAAATAATTCAGATGCATCAACCGGTGTCAGTGGATTTACTTACGTATTGGGTGGATTAACTTCTGCTCCAAAATCTGGTGGTTCTATCGAATTTGTAACTGGTCCTGGTAATGCCGGAGCAGACTCATTTACATATGTAATTGCTAATTCTTCTTTCAACCCCTCAAGAGGAGAAGGAGAATTAACGGTAACTAGAGGAGCACTAGCATCTACACCAGCAACTCATGATGGATTGAGTACTATCATTAGATATCAAACTAATGGTAACACTACTACATTATCTTCTGCTATCTCATCGGATGTTGCTACAACGATTCAAGTTGGTTCCATTACAGGAATTAATACGGGTGGTTATATCATCATCGGTGATGAGATGATGGAAGTAGTTTCATTCCCAACAGCAACTTCAGTCGAAGTTCTTCGTGGAGTTGAAGGTACAACGGCAACACTTCACAACAGTGGTGTTACTATTACTGCTTTGCAAATCAAAGTTCCTACACAAACTACTACAAGAAGAGATCTTGGTGCAGCAGAAACTACTATTTTGGTCCTGTCTAACACAGGAACATTAGTTACTGATTACATCAGAATTGGTAGTGAATTTATGATCGTCACTGCTTCTGCAACAATCACAACTGGTGTAACTACTATTATTCTTGCAGAAACAAAAGGAGTACCTACTTATGATCGCCAATTAATGAAGGTCAGATATCTGTATTCACAGGTACGTCTAACTGGTCATGACTTCTTGAACATTGGTACTGGTAGCAAAACACAGACAAACTTCCCTGGTTTACCGTTAGTTGATAACGCTCAAGGTAATGAGGTTACTGAAGATTTCCCAGGTCGTGTATTCTATGTTTCAACTGACCAAGACGGTAACTTCACTGTTGGTCGTTACTTCAAAGTTAACCAGGCAACTGGTAGCACAACCTTGAATGCATCATCCTTCGATCTGTCTGGTCTTACTTCATTGAGACTTGGTTCTATTGGTGCTCAAATTGGAGAATCAATTAGTGAGTTCTCAAGTGATGTTACACTTTCTGCTAATAGTAATTCAAAAGTTGCAACGCAGAAAGCGACCAAGGCATATGTCGATGATAAAACTAAATCCAAAGGATTTACTTTCTGGGCGGGTGCAATGTGATCCCCACTTTATAAATAAAACTAAACAATCATACTTCATAGATATACACGGAGATCAACATGGCTTCTGGAATCTTGGGGACACAATCCTCACTATCAGCAAACACTTTAACTACAATTTATACGGTTCCCGCAACTACGGTTTCGTATGTAAACTTTAACGTTGTGAATACGAATGCTACTGCGGTAACAGTTCGTATCGCTCTTTCTGCTACGGGAACACCAACAGCAGCAGAATACATTGAGTACAACGCAGAGATTGCAGGTTACGGCATTTTAGAAAGAACTGGTATTGCGTTACAAGCAGCAAAAAATCTTGTCGCATTTTCCAATACAGCAAATGTAAGCATTTCTGTTTACGGCGTAGAAGAAGCGGAATAAAAAGTCACGTTTCATAAATAATACAAAGGAGTCATAAGGAAAATGGGACGTAACCTATCACAAGTAACGGAATCCAGAGCAACAGTAACAGTTACCGCAGATCATAGTATTCTGTCTGGTGAAATTTTACTGCTTGATACTACTGCTGGAACAATTTTAACCGTAACACTGCCAGCAAACCCTCGTCCGGCAGATCGCGTCAATTTAGTTGACGTTGCAGGACTATGTGGTACAACCAAAGTCATTGTTGCCCGTAACGGCAATAAGATTGCTAACCTGGCAGAAGACCTAGATTTTGATATTAAAAATGCATCTCTTGAATTAATCTACACAGGTTCTACTTACGGTTGGTCGATTCTCTCTAACTAATATTAACACTAGCGGAGGGATAATCCAATGTCAAGTTTAAGAGATCTTTTAGATGTAGCGACTACCGATAATTTGCCGGTAGCTACATATTATGGTGAACAGCAAAGTCACTCTATTTACTATAGAGGGCAGGGACACTGCAAGTGTTATAGTGATGCCCAATATAGTTACGGGTATCAAGAATTCCATTGGTGCGTACCCCAATGCTGTGTAGAAAAAGTAAAGTTTGAAATCTGGGGCGGCGGTGGAGGCGGCGGCGGTGGTTGCTGCTGTATGCCGGGAGCTCCATCACATTCCGGTCAGTATCACCAATTTACAGTATGTGCTTCAACTCAAGGTGTTAATGATCTCGACAATTGTTGTTACCTTTTTTGCGTTGCTCCTCATACATGTAGAAAACCAACCAGCGATGGTTTCGATGGTTGTAAGACTTACGCTATTGGACCAGGATTAAATAACTTCTGTGCTTGCGGCGGTTGTTATTCCATGTCATGTTGTAATGGTGCCCAAAACGGATATTGGGGTTGCTCACACAAATACAACTGGCAGGTTGGCGAGGCCCGAGGACGTTGGCAGACATCTGCTCCAGCAACTCCAGACAACAGTCGCGCTGCTCGCAAAATTTGCGAAGATAATGGAAACTATTTCTGGGGTAACGTACAAGGTTATAGTCAGATGGATTGTGGCGATAACGGAAACTGGTGTATGCAAAAACCACAAATCCCAATGCCTGCCGGAATTGATTCTAAAATGGGATCATTCTCTATGATGAGAAAGTCTAGTATGGCAGGATGTGGAGAACGTGAAGCACAATTCATGGCAGGTAACAATGGTGGCGTCAGCAACAGTTGTGCTATGTTCCCAGTTGGTTCTGGTGTAATGTCTGGTGACGCTTTTGGTGGCGGTTGCTGCTGTGGGTACTCCGGAGCACCAGGTCAAATTAGAATTACTTGGTACTGTAAAGCATAGGATAAACATATGGCAAACTTAAGAACACTATTAGGAAAAGAATTTGGTTCAACCGTACAAGGTGCTGCTGCAGAATATGCTAGTTTATCCAAAGTTCGTGATGGAAAAATATTCACGATGTATCCTTTCTGTCAACAATCAAAGGACAATAACTATCGTGGATATTGTGTAGAGTACTGGTGTATGCCGTGCGGCACTACACAAGCTACTTTTGAGATTTGGGGCGGCGGAGGCAGCGGCGGTGGCGGTTGCTGCTGTCAGCAAGGAATTCCTGGCGGATCTGGTTCGTATTCCAGAAAAACTATCACCAGTGCAGATGGTAATGGAGACATGGGTGGTTGGTGCTTCTTCTTGAAAGTTGCAGAACCAACCGATTGCTCCGCGTGCTGCGTTGGTTATCAAGGTTGTAAAACATATATTTGTGGAACTACAGCAGCAGCAAAAACTGCTATTGGTAGTAACTTCTGTGCAGAAGGTGGAGTACCTGGAAAGACCTGTTGTGACGCATATTGGAGTACTGACTTTAGATGTACCGATAGAGTCTATTGGACAGGTTGTGGCGGATACGATCCTGCTACTGATGGAGCTGTTGCATACGGTGGTGATGAGAATGTTAAAGGTAATGTAGGATTCTTCAGAACTTACAATACATCTGACAACTGTTGGGCAAAACTTGGATTACCATATCCAGCAAGACTGATGGATCATAAGGGTGGTCATGTCACGGCAACTAATAAAGGAAACGCTTGCATTAATGAAGGTTCTGCTTGCCAAGGTACAACGCCATTCGCATTTGCTTCCGGTTGTTCTTCAGGACTTCCTGGTATCGGTAGTCCATCTACTACGTCTTGCGGCGGTAGTTGCTGTTATGGATGGAAAGGTTCTGGTGGGTTGATCAGAATTACCTACTGTTCCTGTTGGTTGGGTGTTAACGAGGCATGCTCTCTACACTTCTGTTCATAATCTATTATCTAAATAAGAATACCAAGGAATTATCTAATGTCTAATTTAAGAGATCTACTGGGGATTGTAACCGACGAGTATATTAAAGGTTTGGGCGGTACTGATGCCGCCACTAAACTACCTGCATATCCATCGAAGGATTATAACGTCCAATACATTTCAGCACTATGTGGTGCTATGTGCGGTGATTGGACTGCCAATTATGGATTTTACGATTATCCCGATTGGGTAGTTCCTACTGGTTCCACAGAAGTCATTTTTGAAATCTGGGGTGCTGGTGGTGGTGGCGGCAAAGGATGCTGTTGCACTATGGGTATCCCTGGTGGATCTGGTGCTTATGCTTATAAGAAGCTATCAGGAGCTGCTTTAGTTCCAGGATGTTCTTATTCGATGGAAATTGGACAACCAGGAAAAGGTAATGTCGATTCTTGTGGACCAGTTGGTAACAAGACATTTGTTACTGGGTATTCTCTTTCAAACTTCTGTGCGGATGGTGGACACGGTGGTTGCTCTTGCTGCAATCAATCATGTTGCACCCATAAGGTAATGTCTTCTATAGTAAATTGTGCTGTATATTATGGTGCTGATGGTGGTGCCTATGGCAACCCAGGAGCAGGACATGTCTGGAGTCAAAGTAGTTTCTGCTGTAACAAGCAAAATATTCCTTATCCCGGTGGACTTGTTAATGGTAAAGGAGGTTGGGTTCCCGCATATCAGTGCGAATGCCAAGGTTGTGGAATGGACATGATGAGACAAGCCGCTCAAAACATTCCTTGGGGTGGAACTGAAGAGCAAAATTACATTCCAGGAATTGGTGGGATGTCTGCTTGGACCAATGGCGGTGGTTGCTGTTATGGAACTCAAGGATATCCTGGAATGATAAGAATTTCTTACAAGTAAATTCTAAATTAATATCATAAATAATATAAATATTTGAAGAATAACAACGGTACTATAGGTTAACTCATGGCGAACATCACAAAAACTTTTACATTCGCACTTCCGGATGAATACGTAGCGCAGACAAGTGATTTAAACTTGACTGCTGAATGGACTTACGAGGGACCTGCTTTTATGTGGGTGTTTGTTGATAATGCAACAGAAACCCTGCAAACCTCCCAATCTTTTATGGCAGTAAAATCGGCGGGAGATCTTCAAGAAGTTGCGAACATTCGTGCTGGTGTTGATCAGAGAGCAGTTTTACTTTCACCAGGATCATCTGATGTTGATGCTACTATTGCATCTATGATGGTTGGTAAAGATACTGGCAAAGCAGCTGGTTATCCACAGAAAGAATACAAATTCCCTGCTGATCACGCTAACGCTGGCGAAGTATACTACGAGCGTCCCGATCCACAAGCACCTGATCATACATATGATAGCACCGCTATTAAATATGATTTTACCAATAACGAATGGGTGACACCTTTTGGGTGGTTACAACCTTGGGTCACTATGGCAGAGCATAAAGCATCTAGAGATTCTGTCGTTGTAGATTCAACAGCAAGACTTGCTGATTTAAGATCTAATATGACTGCTGATCAAATTACAGCTGCAGAAGCATTCATTGCCGAAATGGAAAACCTCTATACCAAGTATGCTGGTATCGAACCATTCATGATTGGTTTCCCACCTAATCCACTTGCTGAATTAGTTGAAGACTATGATTACAATACAGATCCAGATAGTTTGTTGGATGATGCCGCAACTGATGGTGAGTGATAGACTGACTTTTTTAAATAATTACAAAGAGAGTCTTCGGACTCTCTTTTTTTATGTGCGTTAAACCGTCTCCAGAAGGTCACCTAAATAAAGTATATAAATCATTAGCAATTGATTATGAGACCTAAATCATTTTTTATTAATGGCGGAGCTGGGCGTGTAATTTGTTCTATTCCTGCATTTGAAAAATATCAAGAAGAAAATCCTGATGAAGATTTTCTCATTATATGTGAGGGAGGAACAGATTTTTTCAAAGGTCATCCAACACTCTATAGCAAAGTATACGACAACTGGCATAAAAATCTTTTTAGAGATAAGTTAATCGATACTGATGTCAAGACTCCAGAACCTTATAGAGTTTGGGAATACTATAATCAAAAATGCAGTCTAGCACAAGCATTTGATATTGAAATCAATGGTAAGGGTATTAGAGAATTACCAAAACCAACCATTCATCTTACTAAAGAAGAAACAATAAATGGAAAATTTATTGTAGAAGAAGTTAGATTAAAAACTGGTAAAAGAAAAACTGTTGTTTTTCAACCTTTTGGTAGGGGAGTACAAAGTGCAGGTAATATAATTGGAGATAATTCTGGTAGAAGTTTTGAACTTTATAATACAATCTCAATTATAAAAAGACTTCAGAAAAAATATTCTGTTATCGTAATGGCAGAAATTGGAATTGATTTTGAAAAGGAAGGAGTACGTGATATCGTATCATACCCAGCAGCAAATAATGTTCCTGCCAGGGCATGGGCATCTATTATTAATGATGCTGATATTTTCCTTGGTTGTGATAGTATGGGTCAACATCTTGCTTATGCTGCTGGCACTCCAGCAGTAACAGTGATGGGTTCTACATACGGAATTAATGTTTCTTATCCAGATGAAGAAACGTTTGATGTTTTGGATATGGGTGAAGGGAAAAGAATATATGATCCTATCAGAATTACCATGGATGAAGAATCCGCAAGAGCTAATGATGGTATTATGATGATGAATGATAAAATTGAAGAAGTTATTATGAAGTCTGTTGATAAACTTATGAATAAGTATTATCAAAAACCAACCACACAAATAGTTCTACCAAAAGAATGGTTAGGAGAATCACAACAAGATTGTCCAGTAGAACCGAAACCTTCCACAAAAAAACCAAAAGCAATTCCATTTCAATTAGAAGCATCTAATGATAATGTTACGATTCCTGCTTTAGAACCGACCAAGAAAGGGTTCTCACAAAATTCAAAAATTATTTGAGGTATATTGATGTCTGTTATTGTATCTGTTGCTCGTGGTCATAATGGTAGTACCACACTTTTAGTAGATGGTGAGATAGTATTTTATCTCGAAGAAGAACGTCTATCAAGAAATAAATATGATGGGTCTCCTTTGATGGGACTGATGAAAGTATTTGAATATGTAGATCACATTGACCATTTAGTGGTTTGCCATACTCACCGTGCTGGTCCTCAATTGGATTGGTTAGGAACTGATATGTATGAAGGGTGGGTAAGAAAGTTATCAAGAAAGAAATTTGAATTTCAAACACATTTTATTGATGTTATTCATCATGAAATGCATGCAGCATGTGGTTTCTATAACTCTGGATTTGAAACTGCTGCTTGTGTAATTGCTGATGGTGCTGGTAGTTTCTTACAGATTGAAGAAGTTCCTGATACTGTTTATGAATTTGAAACTATTTTTAATGCATCGTATCCAGGAGAATTTGATACGGTATATAAACATGTAGGTACAAGATCTGCTATTGGATTTAACCAAAGTGATGAAAATATTTTTGTTACTGAATATCCTGGTCTTACAAAAATGTATGAGGCAGTAACGCAGTACAATGGATTTAGTGCTATCGAAGCAGGAAAACTTATGGGTCTTGCTCCATACGGTAAACCTAATGATGATCTTCCACCATTCTTCCGAAATGGATGGGGTAATAGAGATTTAATTATTCCTACGTATCCTAATGCAGCACAAATTAATGTGAGTCGTTTTGATATTCTTAAAGAAGATGTCAAGATGCATGAACCAAATAAGTACACAGATATTCAGAAAGATCTTGCGTATAAAATTCAGGAAGAAACTTCTGACAAAATGGTAGAGTTAATTCGCAAAGCACATGAATTAACTGGAGAAAAAAACATTGTGGTTTGCGGTGGTTATGGTCTTAACTGTGTAGCAAACTATAAGTATTTGAGAGAGTTTCCTGATCTCAATATCTACTGCGAACCCATCTCACATGATGGTGGTACTTCTATTGGTGGAGCAAAATATGTACACCACAAACTAGAAGAAACCAAGACTCCAAGCAAGCAAGAGTCTGTTTACTATGGTCCTCAATATAATCCTTCTGGTTATGAAGCAGATCTAGAAGGTCTGGAAGTTACTGAAACTTCTTACGATGGTGTCGCTAAACTGATTCGTGAAGGTAACATCGTAACCATCTACCAGGGTCGTTCTGAAGGAGGTCCACGAGCACTTGGCAATAGATCTATTCTGTTTGATCCTACTATCGAAGATGGTAAAGATCATGTCAATGCAGTCAAGAATCGTGAATGGTTCCGTCCCTTTGCTTGTTCCATCAAAGCAGAGAATGTTCATGAGTGGTTCGACCTTGCTGGTAGAGAAGAGACTCCTCATATGATGTATGCAGTTGAGTGTCTGGAAGGTGTTGAAAAAATTATTCCTTCTGTTATTCATGTTGATAACACTTGTAGAATTCAAACCGTAACACAAGAACAGAACGAGCATTACTATAATCTTATTAGTGCTTTTGAGAAGTTAAGTGAGGTTCCTATTCTATTCAATACTTCTTTTAATCTTGGTGGTGATCCACTAGTAGAAACAATTGAAGATGCGATTGATACATTAAAGAATAGTGATATCGAATGGATGTACCTACCAGAAATTCAAAAACTTGTTCATGTGCCGAATGAATGAAAATATCTTTTGTTAATGGATGTTTCGATGTGCTCCATCCAGGACACATCGAACTGTTAAAATATGCTAGGTCTTTCGGAGACTATCTCATTGTTGCTATTGATTCTGATAGGAAGGTAGCAGAAATGAAAGGTCCCGAGAGACCTATTTTTTCACAATCCGATAGAGGACTGATGTTGTCAGCAATCAGATATGTTGATATAGTTCATACGTTCGACAGCAAACAAGAGCTAGAGGAGTTGCTGGAATCGATTAAACCTGATACAATGGTGGTCGGTTCCGACTGGAAAGGAAAAGAAGTAGTAGGTTCACACTATGCAAAATCAGTTCGGTTTTTTGATCGACAAGGAGAATACTCCACCACCAAAACAATTGAAGGTACTCCTTATCGGTGATACATGTATTGATAGATATGTGTATGGTACGTGCTCTAGATTGAGTCCAGAAGGTCCTGTGCCGGTCCTGGAGCAAACCAGGATAGAAGAGACTAGAGGTATGGCATGGAATGTCAGAGACAACCTCATGTCTTTTGGAATTGATGTTTACATCATGACCAATGAAGAGATGCCAATCAAAACTAGATTTGTTGATGAGAAATCAAATCATCAGATCATGCGATTGGATGAAAAGGATAAGGTAAAACCATTTGAATGGGATATGCCTGAAAAAGACTTTGATGCAATGGTCATCTCTGACTACAATAAAGGATTTTTATCTGAAGAGAAGATCTTTGAACTATGTGATTGGTTCAAGAAACCTGTTTTCATTGATAGTAAAAAAACTAACCTACCAAGACAGTGTTTCATCAAACTAAATGATTATGAGGCAAAGAAGTTAGAAGGAGAATATCCTTTCTTGATTACTACGAAAGGATCGGAAGGTGCTACTTTCAAAAGTAGATTATATCCCGGAACTAAAGTTTCTGTATTTGATGTAGCAGGTGCTGGAGATACTTTTCTTTCCGCATTAGTTTATTTTTATCTTTCCACAGGAGTTATGGAAATTGCTATTCCCTATGCAAATAAGGCAGCTGCTATGGCAGTATCCCATTCAGGAACATATGTATTAAATCAGAGTGATGTAGATGATTTATGTAATTGATATTGACGGTACTATATGTCATAGTCCTGATGGTGTATATGAGGACAGTCTCCCAAAGTTTCCCAGAATTGCTCATATCAATTCGTTATATGATAACGGAGACTATATAAAATACTTTACTGCAAGGGGTATGGGGAGGCATTCAGGCAATGCTCATAAAGCATATACAGAATTATATACAATGACTGAATGTCAGTTAAATAGTTGGGGATGTAAGTACCATGAATTAATTATGGGAAAACCTTCCGGAGATGTGTACATTGACGATAAAGGAATTAGTGATCATGGATACTTCAAAGACACCTAATATTAAATTTGTCCCAAAGGGTTGGGGATTTGAAAAATGGATTGTAAATAATGAAGAGTATTGTGGAAAACTTTTATATTTTGTAAAAGATAAACAATGTTCCTGGCATTACCACGAAAAAAAGCACGAAACATTTTTCGTACAGACTGGCAAACTAACTCTATACTATAGTATGGATGATAATATTGATAATGCTACTATAACAATATTAAACCCTGGAGATAAATTTGAAATCCCCAGGGGTATGCGTCATAGAATGTGTGCTATAGAAGATACAGAACTATTTGAATTTTCTACGACTCATTTTGATTCTGATTCGTATCGAATTCATCAGGGAGATTAATATAATCTTCGATAGACATAAATTTTTTATTGTTCCATTTAAAATTAGAGACAGTATTATATTGATACTTGTCTTTTAGATGTTCGGGGAAGGGGATCTCTTTGATCTCCGCCCCGTATTTTTTTGCGATAATTTCTGCTACCTCTTTAAAGGAGTACACACGTCCAGATCCTAAATCATATATACCAGACTCTACACCATTGTTATCAACAATGTCGATGACATCATCTACGTAAACAAAGTCTCTCAAACAATTTTCAGATCCTTCAAAAATTTCAATCACTCCATTCTCTACTGCCTGTTCTTTAAACTTACTAACTGGACTGCGTTGATTACCTTTATGCTCTTCACCTGGTCCATACACATTGAAGAATCTAAATCCTTGAATAAGTTCAAACCTATCAATATTTTCAGACACCCAGAGATCTACAGCAACCTTTGACTTTGCATATAGGTTAAGAGGATCTATACTACCATCATGCTTGTTGCCATATACAGAAGCAGATGAAGCGTACTTAACAGGGATGCCATGCTCGATAGCAATCTCGAATAGTTTAATAGAAAATTCTACATTAAAAGATGTGAGCGCATCTTCATCGGTACATGTTGTGGACGAGATTGCTCCCATATGAATAATTTCGTCAATATCATCCCAATGTTTAAAGAACTCAAGCATTGGCCAGGCGTTGTGGTCTTCTACACCAATAAATTGTTTATGTTTTTCAACAAATCTTTTCCCAATAAATCCGTGACATCCTGTAATCAATTTCATGATATCTACACCAGTATAAATAAGTATAACATAAAAGGACTAAAGCGACAACAAGATGTCTAATCCAACTTTTGGTTATTTAGCGTCTCTTGTTCCAGCGTTAAAAACAAGAGAAGTTCTTCATACTGCCCCCGCTGGTAAAGTAGTAGAAGGAAAAATTGTAATTACTCACAGAGATAGCTACCCTGTAAGAGTAAGAATCGGTGTGTCTTCGGGTAGCATCACTGATTTTAATGCTGAAAATTATATTTTATATGATCAAGAAATTGCCGAAGGGCAAAGTTATGAAAGTGACACACTTTACTATGGCAACAATCAATCATTAGTTGTATGGTCTGATTGTGTAAACACCAACTTCATTATCCACGGTCAGATCCAAGAGGATCCCACTGGTACAGGTTTTGTAGCAGCAGCAAAACTATCCCCAAGACAGAATACTATTTTGTATACTGTCCCCACCAATGAAGAAGCTCTATTAAGTATATTTGTTGCTAATCAAGGTTCATCAAATGGAAGATTTAGATTAGCAATCAGTGATGAAGGCGCAGGCGCTGCTATCACGCAAGATGAGTATATCGAATATAATACTGATATTGTTCCCAGATCTTCGTATCAAAGAAAAGATATTAAAGTAAGAGGGGATCAATCTATCGTTGCTTGGTCTGATGATGCTAATGTATCATTTTCAGTCTATGCAAAATTTAATTACTCTGTAATCAGTACAGACTTTAGTGTTGCTGGAGACTTGAGTACTGGAGGTAAAGCAACCATTGGTGGAAACATCATTGGCAATTCAAACTTTTCTGTATCAGGAACTTCAACTTTATCAGGTAATACTACTTTAGGATCTCTTGCTGTTCCAGCAACTTTAACTACTTACGGAACAGTTACTTCAAAAAATTCATCAGATCAAAGTACGATTACACTTCTGCCAGAGACAGGTAGTATTATTACTTCTGGAGGATTAAGTTCAAGTACATTAACTACATCGGGAAACATTACTGTAGGAACTAACAAAATTTTTGCCGAATCATCTACTGGCAATCTTTCAGTTACTGGCAATCTTTCAGTTAGTGGAGTATCTTCTGATTTGAATCTTCTAAATAATAAAGTAACGAATCTGGCAGATCCTGCTGCCGCAACGGACGCTGCAAATCGCAAGTACGTTGATAGTAAGGTTGTAGCATTCTCTATCGCACTAGGATAATACGGAGTTTATAAATGGCAAAAAGACAAATTAGAGATTATGTATTCTCCCCAGGAATTGCTGGTGCAGGTACGCTAAAGATTCTTGATAAGGTAGAAGTAGATCAAATTCTGTTGATCACTAACTCCACTAAAAATATATTTTTATACAATTTTAGTGATCCATCATTACCGATCACCACTACATTCACTTCCACCACGGATGGATCTGATCCTGATTTCCCTTTCAGTAATACATTATCTAATGGTGTAACCACTATTACATTTATGTATGACACAACTAGTCATACTATTACTGATAAGATTCAAATTTTTGTCGAAGCAGAAGAACAGAGAACTAGACCATACGACTTTGGCACAGATGCTATCGAACGTATGAGGTTTGCACAACCTCAATCGATGCTTGATGCTGACTTTGAGTATGGAATCCAACCAACCAAGTGGCAATCGATTGACCTTTTGAGAGGTTATCCTTCTATCTATGAAGTTCCTGGATCTGATATTGCTGTTGCGAACATCGTTACAGATGCTTCACAAAGTTCTGGTGGTATTGGTCCGTCTCTAATTACAATAGACACAGTACTAGACCACCAATTGACTGTTGGATCACCATTTGCAATTAAAGGTCTTGATGATTCTGTAAGTGGTTTCTCTAAAGCAGAAGGATCTTTTATTGTAGACTCTGCTCCATCTGGAACACAATTTACATACTACGCAAAAGCAAAGGTAGGTACATCAGCAGCAACTCCTTTGAAAAGTACATTTACTGTACTGAAGGAAGCTGGTTTCTATACCGGTGCTGCAATTGGAACTGGGCCCTCATTTTCAGTAAGTAGTGCTGGTGCCAGTGGTACTTTTTCCACAAGAGGTCAAACCCCTAATCTTTCTTCAAGACTTGGTGTTCAAACCACATCTACTTTACCTCCAGTAGGTGCTCCTATTTCTGGGGTTGGTGTTGCAAGCGGAACTCAAGTTACTGGTGTTGTTGATGTAGATGCTACTCTAAACATTACTACATCATTTACTGCACCATCATCAGAAATTGTTTTTAACGATACTTCAAATATTGAAATTGGTGCCGCTCTAGATAATGGAGCCGGAACCACTATTTACGTTACCAATATTGAAGGTAGCACTGTTACTTTATCATCTCCTTATACCGTTTCAAAAACTGGTAACAGTATTAATTCTGACCCAACATTAGGTAGTTCAGTAAACTTTGGACTTGGAACGGGTGCTGGATTTGATATTACTAGAACGAAAGGTTCTTATTCTACTGTTATTATCAACACTTCAAATTTTTATAACAATATTGGTTCTGCATCTTATACTTATAGTGGGGCAGGGCAGAGTGCTGATTTTAATGTAGAAAGAACAGGTGGTGCTTCAGCTGCTTATACAAATGTTTTTGTTGCATCAGGCGGTTATGGATTTACTGCTAGTGAAACTATTGTAATTCCTGGTACAGAATTAAATGGCATTTCTCCTACTAATGATTTAACCATTACTATTTCAACCGTTGATGCTAATGGAGTAATTACTGCTATTTCTCATACTGGTACTGCATCTAATCATTTAGGAAGAGCTGGCACTAACTTTACTGCAGGAGAAGATTTTGTAGTTTTTGGTAATACATTGGGTGGATTATCTCCATTTAATGACCTAAAGATTCATGTCGATTCTGTCGGTGCTAGTGGAGAGATTACTGCTTTTAAAACTTCAGGCAGAGGAGTAACTTCCAGCAATACATATGGAAGTCTTTCCCCAAGTAGTACATCAGGAGTTGGATTTAATGCATTATTTAATGTAGAAAGAACAGGTAATGGTCAATTAACAGCGCAGGAAGATGAAGTTGTTGTTGGTGGTACTATCGAAGTTGATGATACTTTTAAAATTACAATCGATGGAACTACTGACTACACATACACTGCGCTAAATGGAGATACAATTACTTCTGTTAGAAACGGTTTAGTCAGTTTAGTTAATGCTACCAGTACTACTGTTATCGCTAGCACTGGATCGACTAACGGAACATTATTACTTACTTCATTAACTCCTGGAGTTGGATTTACCTGTACTGTTTTATCAGAAGATGCTGGTGGTAACGCACTAGATACTCAAACTTTTAGTGCTCAAAATATTACTCCAAACGAATCTACTACAACAACTCCAGCATATACAGTAACAGTTCAAAATCCAGGAGCTGCATTTGCAAATAACGATACTGTTACTATTTTAGGTTCAACTCTTGGTGGAGTTGATTCTGGCAATGATTTGACAATTACAATCCAATCAGTTGATGCTAATGGAGCAATTACTGCAATTGGTTCTGCAGGAACTGCATGGAATGGAGATGCAACTTTCCTGAATATTATTGGAAACCCCGTTGCATTTAACGCTACCTTTATTCCTAAAATTGTTTCTGGAGTATATGCCCCAGAAATTGCTACCAGTGGTATTGGATACAAAGTTGGATATCAAGTTAGTATTACTGGTAACACTATTGGTGGGGTTGCCCCAGCAAATGACCTTACCATTACTATCACATCTACAGATGATACTGGAGCTGTTACAGAAATTAGTTCTGCTGGTACTCCTGTAAGTGCAGATGCATTGCAATTCTTCCCGGCAGTTTCTATTAGTGCTCCATTAACAACTTTACTTGGCAATACTTCCACGATTACATATTCTGCTATTGCTAGAATTGAAGTAGATTTTGTTTCCAACCATGGTTTAGTACCAGGAGATACTATTATCTCATCAATTACTTCATCCGGAACAGGACATAATTTAATTTCTGGACCATTCTTTGTTGATGAAGTTCCAGCATTAGATAAAATTATTTACGTTGCTCGTACTGTAGGTACGGTTTCTTCTGGTATTACAGGAAACGTTTATCCAAGAACAGATTGTTTCTATTCTCATAGACCATTTGATGGAGGAGTTCAATTAGGAACAGGTTCTCCTGCTCATGGAGCGCAGTCAATTAGACAATCTAAAAAGTATATTAGATACCAGTCTGGTAAAGGTATCATGTATACCAGTGGTGCTTTGTTCGCGCCCTCATATGATTTGAGGTCTGTAGAAGCAGACGGAACTACAGTAGGTAGTATTATTACTGTGGTTACAGATGACTTAAATCACGGTCTACAAGTTGGCGCACAAATTCAATTACTTGGATTAACTACTTCTGGATATAATAATCATTATGTAGTTGCTTCTATTCTTGACGAAATTACTTTCACAGTTATTGCTGTTGACGTATTAGGATCAACATCTGCTTCATTCGGAGATCAACCAAGTGTGGCTCTTTACAAATGGAAAGGTGCTACTGTTCGTGCTGGTGCATTTGATGATCAGAATGGTATCTTCTTCCAATACGACGGAAATACAGTTGCAGTTGGTTTAAGATCATCTACATTCCAGATTGCTGGTACAGTAACTGCAACTCCAGACTCTAACGAACTTACTGGAGTTAATACAAAATTCACTGAACAGTTATCTGTTGGTGATAGACTTGTCATTCGTGGTATGAGTCATGTTATCACCAAAATTGATAACAACTCTAGACTGTATATGAACCCAGACTTTAGAGGAGTTTCAACTGCTACTAATGTTAAAGCTGCTTTAACAAAAGAAATAGTTATTCCACAAGATCAATGGAATATTGATAGGGCAGACGGAACTGGTAAGTCTGGATATGATCTGCAGATCAATAGAATGCAAATGATCGGATTCCAATACTCTTGGTATGGTGCTGGTTTTATTGACTGGATGCTACGTGGTCCTTCCGGTAACTTTATCTTCATTCATAGATTGAGAAATAACAATAGAAACAATGAAGCATTTATGCGTTCCGGTAACTTACCTGTTCGTTACGAAGTTATTAATGAAGGTGCTAAAGGAAAACTTTCATCTGCACTGACTAACATAGAAACTGATTCTTTAACATTAAAAGATTCTAGTTTATTCCCTGACAGTGGAATTATTTTAATTAATAACGAACTCATTAGATATACATCTAATACTGCTAATGTTTTATCTGGTCTTACCAGAAGTGCAATTTATACAAACTTTGCTGCTGGTGCTCAAAGAACTTATCTTGCTGGTGCTGCAACTGCTCACGAAAACAACACTGGTGTTGTTTTACTATCCAATACTGCAACCCCACAGATTAATCACTGGGGTTCTGCGTTTATTACCGATGGTGGATTTGATGAAGATCGTGGATACCTCTTCAACTATCAAGAAAAAGAAATTGAGATTACCACATCAAAATCAACTTTGTTCTTGATCAGACTATCACCAAGTGTTTCTAACGCTATTACTGGTGACCTTGGCGAGAGAGAACTAATTAACAGAGCACAGTTACTTCTCAAAAATCTTGAGATTACTGCACAGGGTGGAACAAATTCGCAAGGAATCATTATTGAGGGTGTTCTTAATCCAAGAAACTATCCAACAGATCCAGCAGATGTTACCTGGGCAGGTTTGAATACAGGTGGTGCTGGTGGACAACCATCATTCGCACAGATTGCATCTGGTGGTGATATTACTTTCATCGGTGGAACATCACCTGTTACAGCAACCAACGCTATACAGCAAAACTATTATACAAACTATCCAATCTTTAATAAAGCAGATATTGTCGGTGTTCAAATTGGTCACCAAGTAACTGGAGCAGATCTAAAGGGTGGTGTAACGGTTAGCAACATCTTTAATCGCAGCTCTTCACAAGTATTTGTTCAGTTATCTGACAGAACAAGACCCGGTAATGCAGGAAGTTCAACATATGTATTTGAACAATTAACTGGTGCGGCAACTCCTGGAGAACAGGTATTTGCATTCACTGCATCTCCTGGTAACAGAGACTCTATTGATCTTACAGATCTTAAGGAACTTACCAACACTCCTATCGGTGGTAGAGGTACATTCCCCAACGGTCCAGATGTACTAGCGATCAACGCTTATCTAACTTCTGGTAGCGCAATTAATGCAACGATTAACATTCGTTGGTCCGAAGCACAGGCATAAGGAGTACCCATGGCAGAACCCTCAAGTAGACAAGAACTCAAAGATTATTGTTTAAGGCGTCTCGGTCATCCAGTTCTTGAAATTAACGTAGATGATGATCAACTGGATGACTTGATCGATGATGCTTTCCAATACTATAGAGAGCGTCATTTTGATGGCGTTGAGCATATGTATCTCAAGCATGAGATTACAGCAGACGATGTAACACGTTTTGATAGTGCTGACGAGACATCTTCTACTGCCGCTCCTGATGCATCTACCTGGTTGACTAGAAAGAACTTTATTGAAGTTCCCGAACATATAGTTGGCATCTCTAAAGTGATGGGTATCTCATCTAACTTTGCGAGAAACAATCTCTTTGGTATGAATAACCAATACTTCCTGATGGACATCTTTTCGTTCTCATCAGGATTTGCTTTTGGTAATTTTGATATGTCAAATTACTATATGCTTAAGACATATTTTGAAACTCTTGATATGATTGTGCAGACTGGATCATTGGTTCAGTTTAGATTTAATCAAAGAGCAGACAGACTATACATTGATATTGACAAGTCAAGAATTGTAGAAGGACATTATTTGTTAATTGATTGTTATCGTTATCTAAATCCAGATGATTTTAATCAGGTCTATAACGATAGTTTTGTTAAGCCGTATCTTACGTCTTTGATTAAGAGACAGTGGGGTCAGAACCTAATCAAGTTTAACAACGTACAACTACCGGGTGGTGTATCACTCAATGGTAGACAGTTGTTTGAAGATGCTCAAAAAGAAATTGATGCTCTCATGGAGAAGAGTTCTTCTTACTATGAACTTCCCCCAATGGATATGATCGGATGAAAAGTATTTACTTTCCTCAACACGGTGGTGTTAGTACAGAGCAATCACTTAT
>Ga0233438_10000897_pt1 | contig 35364 bp, 32 predicted proteins | sample SI_123_September_FD_182720 | JGI IMG/M metagenome (GOLD analysis project Ga0233438, IMG submission 182720) | Seawater microbial communities from Saanich Inlet, British Columbia, Canada - SI_123_September2016_10_MG | ecosystem: Environmental > Aquatic > Marine > Inlet | place: Canada: British...
ACGATTAAAGAGTTTCAGTTGGGGTATTCTACGGATGCATGGAGTGGATTGACGGATACTGCCCTTAAAAAAGGCTATCAGCTCAAATATTTAGAAAGTACGGGGCTTTCAATTGTGAAGGAAACCAAACAGTTTGACCGTTTCAAAGGGCGGGTCATGTTTCCCATTCATAGTATGTCGGGACGGGTGCTTGGTTTTGGTGGTCGAATTTTAGCTAAAAATGAAAAAGCGGCTAAATATCTCAACTCTCCAGAGAGTGATATTTATCATAAAAGTAAAGTGTTGTATGGCATTTACTATGCCAAGCAAACGATCGCCAAAGAAGACAATTGTTATTTAGTAGAAGGTTATACCGATGTGATTCAGTTGTATCAGAAAGGAGTTAAAAACGTGGTCTCTTCTTCAGGAACTGCTTTAACGCCCGACCAGATTCGATTGATCAATCGTTTGACAAAAAACATTACAGTACTTTTTGATGGCGATCCTGCAGGAATACGCGCTGCACTACGGGGAATCGATTTGATTTTGGAACAAGGTATGAATGTAAAAATTTGTACTTTTCCCGAAGGTGAAGATCCGGATAGTTTTGCAAAACAAAATACGCTTGAAGAATTACAAACGTACCTCAAGGAAAATGCGAAGGATTTTATTGCTTATAAGGCGTCTTTGCTTATGGAGGAAGCCCAAAATGATCCGGTAGCTAAAGCCAATCTGATTCGGGATATGGTCACGAGTATTTCAAAAGTAACCGATAACATTCAACGTGAAATATATGTAAGGGAATGTTCGCGTATTATGGACATTAGCGAAGAAGTGCTTTTTAGTACGCTGGCTCAAATGGGTAAAAAAGCGCAAAATGACGCTAACAAATCCTACAATCAAAAACAAAAAGCTTTTGAGGTTGTGAAGTCTACAGCAGCCCCCATAAAAGTAGATATTCAATATGAGTTAGAGCAAAAAATCATTGAAATATTACTTCTCTATGGAAGTCGAAAAGAGTCTTTTGAAGATTTAATACTGAAAGAAAATGACAAAGGTGCACTAGCACTTGAACCTGTCATTCACGAAGTCAAAGTTTTTGAGAAAATATTTCTGGATTTACAAGAAGATGAAATGCAGTTTACCAATGAAAACTTTAAAACACTGTATTATACGATTATCGACAGTTTAAACCAGTCGGATGATTTTGTAATTGAAACTTTTGTGAACCATTTAGATCCTGTTTTAGCTTCAGATGTGACTGATATTTTGATGAATGAAGAGCGGTATAATCTTCATAACTGGGAGAAAAACAATATTTTTCCAAAACAGAAAGATGTCAGTATCGCACAATTGGTAAGTGAAACAATTCTGACACTTCGTTGTTATTTAATTGATCGAAAGGTAGATGAAATCAAGCAAGATACCCAAGATGAAGTTGACCACCGAGCTCTTTTAGAAGATGTGTTGAATTATTCTAATTTAAAAATGTTGTTGTCTAGAAAATTGAGTCGCGTTTTGTAGTCTTATTTTTTTTGACGTCCATGGTCAATCAGTTCTACAAGATTTGAGACATTTAATTTTTTCATCAAACGCAATTTGTAGGTACTCACAGTTTTTTCATTGATGTCCAATTGATTTGCAATGTCTTTATTTCTTTTTCCCGATGAAATGAGTTTTAAAACTTCAACCTCACGTGTTGAAAGTTTCTTGTATAGATTCATGGTTCCTAGACTGTCTTTTTCAAATGTTAGAGTCTCCGCAAGTTCTTTACTGACATAGATACCTCCTTTGAAAACCTTTAGGATGGCTTTTTTTATAGTGGAGGTGGTCACTGTTTTAGATAAATATCCTGAAGCTCCTGCTTTGATCGCGCTGATGGCATAAATATCTTCCGGATGTGTGCTAAAAATAATAACACTTACATCGTTAAATTCTTTTTTGATCGAACGCAGCACTGTGATTCCATTGATATCAGGAAGGTCTATCGTCATAAGAACGATGTCTGTATTGGACTTTTTGAGATAGTCTAAAAGTTGCTTAGCAGAGCTGGCCGTGTTTACAATTTTAATGTCTTTTGAGTTTTCAAAAAACATACGAATCCCATAGCTTACAATGGGTTGATGGTCTGCAACAAGGACTCGAATCATTTTAGTTTAGTGTTTTAAATCGTCAGGAATTTCACATACAGGAATGGGGTTCATTTTGTGTTTATTGGCAGTATTGTATCGTGAATAAATCTCAAAAACGGTCCGCTCTCTCCCGTCAAAATCATTAATCATTTTTCCGTTTTCAACGGCCTTCATGGCCCATTCTAGTTCGGGATACGAAGCTCCAATTTGGTCTTCATCACTTCGAGCATCACCAAATAATCCGTCACTAGGAGCAGCGGTTAAGATACTTTGAGGGATTTCTAAAGACTTTCCTAAATCGTACACTTCCGATTTTAATAGATCGGCAATTGGGCTGAGGTCAACCCCTCCATCTCCGTATTTTGTATAAAATCCAACGCCAAAATCTTCTACTTTGTTTCCAGTTCCAGCCACCAGTTTCCCTAAAAGACCAGCGTAATAATAGAGTGTTGTCATTCGCAAACGTGCTCTGGAGTTTGCCAATGCCATATCTACAGTACTTGTAGTGTCTTTTAGATCAATTTCAGATTTAAAACTTTCAAAAACAGGGCTTAAATCGACTCGTGTTGAGCTTACGTTTGGGAATCTTTTTGTAAGTTGTTCAATGTGTTCTTGAGCTCTTGAGACATGACTTTTTGCTTGGTGAATAGGCATTTCTAAACACATTACATCCAAGCCTGTCATAGCACAAAGTGTTGAGGTCACTGCAGAATCTACCCCTCCAGAAACTCCAACTACAAAGCCATTTACGTTTGCTTTGTCTGCATACTCTTTTAACCATTTGACAATGTGAGTTGTTACTATTTTTGTTTTCATAGACGCCATATTTAATAGAAGTACAAAAGTAAACTATTCTTAATAATTTATTTTCAATTTTAACTGAATTTAAATAGGTTGAGATTTACAACGTAGGATTAATTTTAATTTATTCCAGCCTCTAATCCAAAATAGATTAATTACTTTTGTGTTTCAAATGTTATTAAACTTATAATTTTGAAACTCAACGGAGCGCAATTAGTATCGTTTTATATCTCAAAAAGCATCGTTTTTTTGTTAGTTATTTGTGTCTTTTCTTGTCAAAAGACATCAAAATTAGAGAGCGAAATATCTAACATTGATGTGGATATAAATATCGAAAGGTTCGATCAGTTATTTGCAACTTCATCTCCTTCTGATTTACCAGATTTAAAACAAAAATATCCGTTTTTATTTTCCAAAAGATACTCAGATTCTGTTTGGATTCGACGTACGAACGACCCGATTCAACAGCTTCAGAATACAGCCGTAGACAGTGTTTTTGTAGATTTTGCAAACACGGAAGCCGAAATATTTAGGTTTTATCAGCACCTCAAATATTACAATAAAGGAATTAAGGTGCCTCGTTTAATTACTGTGATATCAGATGTTGATTACCGCAATAAAGTGGTGGTTACAGATTCTATTGTGCTAATAGCATTAGATACTTACCTAGGTACTGATCACGAGTTTTATGCGAGTTTTTATGATTACATCAAACAAAATTTAAACAAAAGTCAAATTGTTGCAGACTTGGCAACAGCTTATGCAGAGCAATTGATTTACCAACCCAAACGCGCTACGTTTTTAGAAGAAATGATTTACTTTGGAAAACAATTATATTTAAAAGACCTCTTGATTCCGTTCAAAGAGAACAATGAAAAAATAGGTTATTTGCCAGCGCAATATGATTGGGCTGTAGACAATGAATTTTATATTTGGCAGTACTTTGTTGAAAAGGAATTGTTGTACAAAACAGATCGTAAATTATTGTCACGATTTATTATATCGGCGCCTTTTTCACGCTTTAATCTAGAATTGGACAATGAGTCGCCTGGGCGTTTGGGTCAATACATTGGGTGGCAGATAGTAAAGTCTTATATGGAAAATAATACGATTTCTTTAATTGATATGCTTCAGATGGAGGCGACAGAAATTTTTAATAACGCAAAATTTAAACCAAAAAAATAATGGCAAATACCCATACTTCAAAGATAGAAATGACCGTAGAATTGGATGAAAATCGTGTGCCAGAAAATTTATTTTGGACAGCTCAAGACGGAGGGGTTGCTAATGAAGAAGCCAAAGCCATGATGTTGTCTGTGTGGGATCAAAAAAAGCAAGAAACGCTTCGGATTGATTTATGGACAAAAGACATGCCAGTGGATGAAATGAAATTATTTTTTCATCAAACTTTGGTCACGATGAGTGATACTTATTTAAGGGCTACTCAAGACGAGAAAATGACTGCGACGATGAAAGATTTTTGTGATTATTTTGCTGAGAAATTAGAGCTTGTTAAAAAGTAAATTACCACTCATTTAATCGGTTTGAGTCTAATTTTAAAAAGATAAAAACCAATATTGTAAAGGCCCAAAGACCTGAGCCTCCATAGCTAAAAAAGGGCAAAGGAATTCCAATAGTTGGTATAAGCCCCATAACCATTCCGACATTAATCAGAAAGTGAACAAATAGTATACTGGCTACACTATAACCATAGACCCTGCTAAATTGTGATTTTTGTTGTTCTGATAGGTACAAAATTCTTAAAATTAACAGTACAAATAAAATAATAACAGTACTGCTTCCAATGAACCCCCATTCTTCACCAACGGTACTAAAGATATAATCGGTATGTTGTTCTGGTACAAATTTTCCTTTGGTACGCGTACCGTCCATAAAGCCTTTTCCAAAAGTACCTCCAGATCGAATTGCTTTTTCAGACTCATTTAGGTTGTATGAAATATTACGTTTCATAGCTTGCAATTTGTCGGGATCTTTTTCTAAGCGAAGCCAAAGTCCAATACGATCCTTTTGATGATTTTGAAGGACGTTATTATAGGCCCATTGAACTCCCAAACACAATCCAATACTGCAAATTAATATTGTAAATACGCCTCTGAATTTTTTCTTTTTGCGTTTAAAAAACAGTTGATACATTAAAAGCACTCCAAATAGAACAATACATACAGATATTGCAGAAAATTTTAAAGTTGCGATTCCTAAAAACGCTACAAATACTGCAAATAAGAGGTAATACTGAGGAATACCTTCTCTGTAAAATACAAAAAATAAACTTCCAAATACAAGTGTGCTCCCTGCATCATTTTGTAGTAGGATTAAACCAGCAGGAATTACCACTAAGATCGCAGCTCTTATCTGATCTTTTTGTTCTTTGATGTTGGTTTGTAAATCACTAATATACTTAGCTAAGGCCAAGGCTGTTGCAAATTTGGCAAATTCACTCGGTTGTAAGGTCATGCCTCCAAAATCATACCAAGAGATAGCGCCGTTTATTTGTTTTCCAAAAAGAAATAACCCAATTAAAGATAGGATGGATCCTAGGTAAATAATACTGGCAAAACGTTCGTAAAATTTAGCATCTACAGATAAAATGAGTATAATTAATACAACAGAACTTAGAATGAAAAAGAGTTGTTTCCCGTAGGGCTTAGTGATGTCTAAATAAGAGATAAATTCACCTGCAGCAGCGGCAGATAAAATATTGAAATACCCAAAAACAACCAGTACTGTAAAAATAATTACAGCCATCCAATCCAGTTGAAAACTATTGGCGCGTTTCAGGTTCATTTATCATTAATTTTAAAAGGTTTACCACTGTAGGGTTTGAGGTATTCATTTTCCAAACTTTTTTCGATGACCAGCTTCTCCATACGTTTTAAAGTGACGTCTCCTTTTATATATTTTTCAATCATTAAACTCGCCATACGTCCTGCCCAACGGGATCCGTAATACCCGTTTTCAACGAGGATTGCAATCGCAATTTTAGGGTCTTCTTTTGGGGCAAAAGCCACAAATATAGAGTGGTCTGTGAGTTGTTGTCTTATCCCGTCAATTTTAGTAAAATTTTCGGCAGTTCCTGTTTTACCACAAATTTCTATTCCAGGAACTTTTAAAAAACTAGCTGTTCCTTTGTTGTATACATTGTGCATTCCTTCAATTATAGCGTCATAATATTCAGGGTTGATGGACGTTTGTTTAGGAGTCGTAAAGTTAGGGTCCATGTTCTCATTTTCAATAGATTTTATGATATGAGGGGTGTAATAATTACCTTTATTTGCAATCGCAGCGGTCATATTTGCCAATTGAATGGGCGTCACTAAAATTTCTCCTTGACCAATAGCATTTGAAATGATGGTGGTCGCACCCCATTGAAATTCGGGATACCATTTGTCATAATAGCTTCCGTTAGGAATGTTTCCTTTTTTTCCAACAGATAAATCATTTCCTAAGAAATTACCCAAACCAAAACTTTTTATGTGGTTACTCCAGATGTCCATAGATTGAGAAGCATTACTGTATTTCTCAATAGTAGTTCTAAATGCCATTGCAAAATAGGAATTGCACGAATAACTAATCCCAGAATCTAGATTTCTATAACCCCCACCGCAATGACACTGCATGATGCGTTTGTTTTTTCCATAGATGTATCTTCCCGAACAAATGATGTCTGTTTTTGGAGTGATAGCCTTCTCTTGCAAGGCAGCTAATGCGACTAATAATTTAAAAGGAGATCCTGGAACATGCATTCTTGTAAGTCCTTTGTCAATTAAAGGCCTGTGAATGGTGTCTAAGTATAATTTGGTGTAGTTTTTGGATCGTTGACGCCCTACTAATAAGTTTGGATTGTATGAAGGTGCCGAAACAAGACTTAAGATTTCGCCAGTACTTGGCTCAATAGCTACAATTCCACCAATTTTGTTTTGCATTAGCAATTCTCCATAGGCTTGTAACTCAGAGTCAATGGTAATTTTTATATCCTTTCCAGGAACAGGAAGCGTGTCAAATGCCCCTTGTTTATAGGCTCCGATATCTCTGTTATAAATATCTTTTTGGATGTATTTCACCCCTTTAACTCCTCTTAACGTTTTTTCATACGAGATTTCGACTCCTTGCTTTCCAATTAAATCACCAAGCCGGTAGTAGGCATCCTTAGCAATTTCTTTATTGTTTGCTTCAGCAATGTACCCTAAAACATTGGCGCCAATAGAAGTTTGATAATCTCTCAACGACCTTTTTTGAATATAAAACCCTTTAAATTTTCTTAATTTTTCTGAAAGAAAAGCATAATCTTCTTTAGAGAGGTGGCGTAAGAAAGGGGATGGAAGTCGTGGAGAATAATTTTTAGCACGCTTAAAGGATTTAAAAAAAGTAACCTTGTCAATCTTTAATAAATTACAAAATAGTGTCGTATCCAAAGGCTCAACTTCTCTAGGAATTACCATCACATCATAGCTTGGTTGATTGGCTACTAAAAGACTGTCATTTCGGTCGTAGATATAGCCTCGTTTTGGATAATGAAACACTTTTCGAATGGCGTTGTCATTATCAATATCGAAAGCGTTGGCAGTATAGATTTGTAAATAAAATAAACGTCCAACAAAACTAATTCCTGTTATAATGACCAGTCCAAAAAGAAGTATTTTTCTCATGCCTCTTTTTTGCTAAATAATGAATTAAATAGTAAGCACAGTATAAGTGTAAAGATACTTGAGTATAAGGCTTGTTGTAGAATTAGTACTGTTTTAGTTTTATCAAAAATGACAAGAGAAAACAATATTAAGTGATGAATGACGATGAGCAACAAAAAATAAATCAACCGTCGGGAGAAGTCTGTGTTGCTAAATTTTATAGATTGATAATCATAAGCTGCACCAAACGAAAATTTTAAAAAAAGAGGTCGAATGTAAGCAATGGTAACACTAGCTGCTGCATGCACGCCACCAGAATCTAAAAATATATCTATGGTATATCCTAACAAAAAACTCAGAAAAATGAACAACAATCGATTGTTTATGACGGGGTACAATAATATAAAAATGACGTAAACATATGGGTTTATGTGCCCCATAAAATTTATGTTGCTACAAACTAGAACTTGAAGTAAAGTGACTCCTATAAAACTCAGAATAATTTTCAGTACAATATTATTCATCGGAAATATTTAAGGCTTTAAGCTCGTTAATATCTGTGTTTTTTATGATGTAAACGTGTTCAAGATTTTTCATGTCATTGAATAATTTCACATCAATAATGTAAAGATCTTCTGTGTCATTGAGACGGTAAGAGTCAATAGTTCCAACAGGAATATTTGGAGGAAAGGTTGAGGAGTATCCGCTAGTAACAATTGTGTCACCAATAGATAGTTTTACTAGATCTTGAATGTCTTTTAATTGTGTAATTTCTGGAGATTTACCATCCCAACTTAAGATTCCAAAATAATTAGTTTTTTTTAATTTCACATTGATTCGACTGTTTGTGTTTAAAATTGACAACACTCTAGAGTAATTTTTAGAAGTTTGGTCAACGATACCCACAATTCCTTTGGAAGTAATTACTCCGTAATCTTCTTCAATATGGTCGATTTGTCCTTTGTTAAGGGTTAGATAATTGTTGGGAAGGGCGTAACTATTTTTATAAACGAGACTTGAATACAATTCATATTTATATTCTAAAAGTGTGTCAACGGGCGCTGCGTTTTCTTGATTAAAAACGGTCATTTTCAGACGTTTATTTTCATCCAAAAGGATTTGATTTTCCTTTTTTAAATTGAAATATTGAGTGATGCCATTATATGAGCCATAGATACTGCCTGTTATTTGATTGGAGGAGTTCAGGAATTTACTACGGTGATATTCATGAGATTGAATCGTGAGTGAAAGGGCGTAAGAGAGCAACAATAAAAACAAGACAAATGTTTTGTTTTTAATGAAGAAATTAAAAAGTTGTTGCATTACTTAAGAGCTATTTGATCAAGACACTTTTATACTTTGCGATATTTTTCAGAACAATTCCGGTTCCTCTAACAACTGCTCTTAAGGGGTCTTCCGCAATATAAACAGGCAAGTCTGTTTTTTGAGACAATCGCTTATCTAGACCTCTTAGCATAGAGCCACCACCTGCAAGATATATTCCTGTATTGTAGATATCAGCAGCGAGTTCTGGAGGTGTTTGTGAGAGTGTTTCCATAACAGAATCCTCAATTCTTAAAATTGATTTATCTAATGCTTTTGAAATTTCCCGGTGCGTAATTTGAACTTGTTTAGGTTTCCCTGTTAATAAATCTCGCCCTTGAACATTCATTTCATCTGGTGGTACTTCTAAATCTTCAGTAGCTGCACCAATTTGTATTTTTATTTTTTCTGCAGTACGATCTCCAACATACAAGTTATGCTGTGTTCGCATATAATAAATAATGTCATTCGTAAAAACATCTCCTGCAACTTTCACCGATTTGTCACATACAATCCCGCCCAGAGCAATCACAGCAATTTCAGTAGTTCCACCCCCAATATCAACAATCATATTTCCTTTAGGTTGCATGATGTCTACCCCAATCCCAATAGCTGCTGCCATAGGTTCATGTATCAGATAGACTTCTTTGCCATTTACGCGTTCAGCAGATTCTTTTACTGCTCGCATTTCTACCTCTGTAATTCCAGAAGGAATGCAAATCACCATTCTAAGAGAGGGAGCAAATAACTTGTTTTTTAGTGCGGGAATACTTTTGATAAACAAACTTATCATTTGTTCAGATGCATCAAAATCTGCAATAACCCCATCTTTTAGTGGACGAATTGTTTTGATGTTTTCATGCGTTTTTCCTTGCATCAAGTTCGCTTCTTTCCCTACAGCAATAATTTTTCCTGAGACGCGATCTCTAGCTACAATAGAGGGACTGTCAATTACAACTTTATCATTGTGAATTATCAAGGTGTTGGCAGTACCTAAGTCGATGGCTATTTCTTCTGTCAAGAAGTCAAAAAATCCCATATGCTATAAAAAATTTATAAAAAAAATTAATGTGTTATGCTGTTTTGTAAATGTACTAAAATAAATTTTAGTTTGATAACTGCTTTTGCTTAAATAATTTAGTGTTTAAAATGACGTGTTTTTGTAAAAACCATTGCTACATTATTTGCATTACAATAATCAATACTTAATTGGTCTTTAATCGATCCTCCAGGTTGGATAACCGCTGTAATCCCTGCATTTTTGGCAATTTCTACACAATCAGGAAATGGAAAAAAAGCATCGCTAGCCATTACAGCTCCGTTCAATTTAAAGTTAAATGAATTTGCTTTGTGGATGGCTTGGTTTAACGCATCAACACGACTAGTTTGCCCTGTCCCACTTGCAAATAATTGTTTGTTTTTTGCTAAAACGATTGTATTTGATTTTGTGTGTTTACAAATTTTAGATGCAAATAATAAATCGTCAATCTCACTTTCAATTGGCGTCGCAGTGGTGGCGTTTTCTAATATTTTTCGTTCATCGGTAATCATGTTTTTTTCCTGAACTAAGACGCCATTCAAACAGCTCCTAACACTTGTTTCAGGTAAAGTAACCGTATTTTGAATCAATAAAATTCTATTTTTCTTTCCTTTTAAAAGTGCTTCTGCTTGTGCGCTAAAAGAAGGTGCAATAACCACTTCACAAAATAATGAATGAATTTCTTCAGCTGTTGCCAAGTCAATTTCAGAATTAGAAATTAATACGCCTCCAAAAGCAGATACAGGATCTCCTGCCAATGCATCTATATATGCTTGATGTAGGGTTTCGCGTTGTGCAACGCCGCAAGCATTGTTGTGTTTTAAAATGGCAAATGTGGGTGCCTCGTCATGAAATTCGTTCATGAGATTCACCGCGGCGTCTACATCTAAAAGATTATTATAGCTTAATTCTTTACCGTGAAGTTTGGTAAACATGGCTTCAAAGTCACCAAAGAAATACCCTTTTTGGTGCGGGTTTTCACCATAACGAAGTACTTTTCCTTGCGTCTCACTTAGTTTTAAAACAACCTCTTCTTTATCACTATTAAAATAATTAAAAATTGCACTATCGTAATGTGATGATACATTGAAAGATTTTGTTGCAAATCGTTTGCGATCTTCAATTGAAATACTCCCTTTATCTTCTGTAATAAGAGATAAGAATTCAGCATAATCATCTACAGAAGACACACATATTACGTCTTTATAATTTTTGGCTGCAGCACGAATTAATGAAATCCCACCAATGTCGATTTTTTCAATAATAGCATCATTGCTAGCACCGGAAGCAACTGTTTTTTCAAAAGGATAAAGATCTACAATAACAGCATCAATTTGAGGAATTGAAAATGAAGTCATTTCTGCCACATCTTTTGTGTTGTCTTGACGATTTAAAATCCCACCAAATATTTTTGGATGCAAGGTTTTTACACGACCTCCAAGAATAGAAGGATAGTCTGTAATATCTTCTGCAGGTATAACTTTGATTCCTAGGTCGTTGATGAATTTTTGAGTACCTCCCGTGGAGTATATGGTAACGCCTTGCGCGTTTAGTTTTTCAACAATGGGTGCGAGCCCCTCTTTGCTAAACACTGATATTAAGGCGGATTTAATTGTTTTGCTTTGGCTCATTTTGAAGTCTAAAAATTAAGATTCAAAAGTAGGGAATTATCATAAAAAAATAGAGCTAAATACTTTCTAAAAATAAGATTTTTTTAACTAATCATTAGAGTTATTAACAACTACATCAATGTAGCAACCAATTGACATACAAATTCTAAAAAACGTTCATCGACATCTGTAAAAGGGTCGGATGTATTTGAATCAATATCAATTTGTCCTATGTTTTTTCCATTGACAAACAATGGGACAACAATTTCAGATTTAACACTTATACTACACGCAATATAATTATCCTGGGCTTTTACGTCCGGAACCACAAAGTTTTGATTACTAACGGCAACTTGTCCACAAATACCTTTTCCAAATGGTATGATGGTATGATCTGTAGGAGTCCCTGAATATGGGCCAAGTTTTAACTCGTTTTTATCTCCATTTTTGAAATAAAACCCAACCCAATCGTAATGGGGTATTTCAGCCTTTAGTAAATTACAAATGAGCTGTAAGGTTAGATCTTTTGAGCTGGAATCTGAAATCAGGGCTGTTATTTTAGGTTTTAAATCATTAAAAGTCATAAAAATAATTTTTTACAAAAATAACAATTATCTGAAGTGAGCTATCCAAAAGAGGTGTTATTTTTTGTTAATTTTATGGCAACCAGTGTTATAAATAGGAGTAGTTTCATTAAGTTTGTATAATGCAAAAAACGGTATCACATAAAGTTTTTTCAATTACGCTAGCACTTTTAGTGCTTTTGTCAACATTTTCATTTAAAATGGAAACCCATTTTTGTGGATCAAAAATGGTAGATGTTGCTGTATTTTCAAAGGTAAAGTCTTGTTGCCAAGTCGCTGTAAAAACCTCTACTGATCTTCAGTTTACCAAAAAAAGTTGTTGCAGTAATAAGGTCATTTCTGTAGATGGATTAAAGCAATTTAAAGTTGTTTCGTTTTCAGAAGAACTTCCAATTGAAAAGGATTTCAAATTGCCCTCAAAATTATATTTTGAACCAGCTTTTTTCATTTCTTCAATTCAAGACTTTTATCACAATTATTCTCCACCCTTTCGAGAGTTGGATTTTCAAATTCAACATCAAGTTTTTTTGATTTGATTTCGTACTCATAGATTGGCTTTTTCATAGTAATAAATGAAAAAATCACAACCTATTACAGTATTAATTCTAAATCAAATCACAATGAAATCTACAGTATATTTTATATTATTATTGCCATTTTTTATTTTTTCACAAAGTGAAATTAAAGGGGTGGTTATGGAGATAGATCCCCAAAATCAACACATCCCCTTACTTGGCGCCAATGTTTTTTGGCTCAATACCAATATAGGCACCATCACTTCAGAGAACGGAATCTTTAAGTTACCTTATGAGCCTTCTTACAAAAAATTAGTAATTAGTTATGTTGGGTTCAAAATAGACACTCTTAGCATCGACAGTCCAAAAATGATTCATCACTTGCTTAAAGCGTCTGATGATTTAGAAGAAGTAACAGTTTCTGTACGTAAAAAATCCTCAGCCACTTCTTATTTGTCTTCTCAAAATATTTCTACTATTAGTAGTAAAGAGCTTTTGAAAGCAGCTTGTTGTAATTTGTCTGAAAGTTTTGAAACCAATCCGTCTATTGATGTTAATTTTACGGATGCTATCTCAGGCACAAAGCAAATAAAAATGCTAGGTTTGACAAGTCCCTATATTTTAATTACAACAGAAAATATACCATCGATTCGTGGTGCATCTCAAGCTTATGGTTTGAGTTTTATTCCAGGAACTTGGGTGGAGAGTATACAAATCACCAAGGGTGGAGGGAGTGTTGTTAATGGATTTGAAAGTATCGCAGGGCAAATTAATGCGGAACTAGTGAAACCAACTACGGATAGTAGCGTTTTTGTCAATGCATTTGGATCGTTGAATGGTCGGACAGAACTGAATACACATTTTAACAAAATTCTTTCTGAAAAATGGAGTACAGGTTTGTATTTGCATGCAAATAACAGGTCACAAAAGTTAGATAGAAATAAGGATTCATTTTTAGATATGCCATTGTCTAAACAGCTAAACATCATTAATCGTTGGCAATATTCTAACCTCGAAAAAGGGTTGATTAGTTTTTTAAATGTACGTTACTTAACAGATAAAAAACAAGCTGGTCAACTCGATTTTGACCCTGATACTGACCGGCTTTCAAATACCGTTTGGGGAAGTGAAATAGCAACAAAACGTTTTGAGGTTTCGGGAAAGTTTGGTTATGTCAACCCAGAGATTCCATATCAAAGTTTAGGACTTCAATTGTCTTACAGCGACCATGATCAAACCTCATATTTTGGATTAAATCAATACGATATACGTCATAAAAGTATATGCTCAAACTTGGTTTATAACTCTATTATAAGTGATTCAAGACATAAAATAAAGACGGGTTTGAATGCGACTTATGATGCATATAGCGAGGTCGTCAATTCGGACTTATACGATAGAAGCGAACGCTCTATTGGTGGTTTTTTCGAATATAGTTTTGACAATTTAGAAGCACTTAATTTAACGGCAGGAATTCGTATGGATCATCATAATTTATTAGGAACTTTTATCACGCCGAGGGTACATGTGCGTTACACGCCTTGGGAGAAATCGGCCTTAAGAGTTTCGTTTGGACGCGGAAAACGGGCTGCGAATATTTTTGCTGAAAACCAAAAATTGTTTGCAACCTCAAGAACTGTTAACATACAAAGTACGGGCGGTAACGTCTATGGTTTAGACCCTGAAGTTGCATGGAATTATGGTGTGTCTTTTTTACAAGGATTTGAGTTATTTGGTAGAAAAGCAGATCTTACCTTAGATTTTTATCGAACAGATTTCCAAAATCAAGTGGTTGTCGATTATGAAAACCCTTATGAGGTCAACTTTTATAATTTGGAAGGTTCTAGTTTTGCCAATAGTTTCCAGGCGGAGTTTAGTTTGAATATTTTAGAGCGTTTGGATTTTAAAACAGCTTATAAATTTTATGACGTTAAAACTCAATACAAATCTGGCAAACTAATGAAGCCATTGACTTCTCAACAGCGTGTGTTTGCAAATTTATCTTTTGAAACAGTCAAAAAAGATAAAGGGGGTGTATGGAAATTTGATACTACATTTAATTGGTTTGGAAAACAGCGGTTTTCATCAACAGTTTCCAGTCCAGAAGCTTATCAGTTGCCAAGATATTCGCCAACCATTTCTACTTTGAACGCACAAATTACTAAAGTATTTTCGCACTCTTTTGAGCTTTATGTGGGTGCAGAAAACATCACTAATGCCACTCAAAAAAATCCAATTCTTAGCTCAGAAAATCCATTTGGTTCAAATTTTGATACTACATTTGTATATGGTCCAATATTTGGAAGTACCTATTATACAGGCTTACGCTTTAAACTAAATTAATATATAAACACAAACATTATGAAAACAGTTTTCTTATCACTCACCATACTATGCATGACTACCTTGAGTTTTGCTCAAAATAAAAATGCAAAAGCGTCCATTGAAGTAGATGGCGTTTGCATGATGTGTAAAAATCGTATCGAAAAAGCAAGTCTTAAAACAAAAGGGGTGAAATCTGCTGTTTGGAATGTAGACACACATGAGTTAAGACTCATTTTTGATGAAAATAGAACCGACCTTACAACCATTCAAAAAAAGATTGTTAGTGTTGGTCACGATACCAAAGAATTCAAAGCTACTGATGAAGCTTATAGTAGTGTCCATCCGTGTTGTAAGTACAGAGAGGATGAGGTTGTAAAAGAACATAATTAATAATCCACAAAAAAAGCTCTTGAAACTATATTCAGGAGCTTTTTTATTCTTGTTGTATGTAGGTGATTTACATCATCCCTGGCATCCCACCTCCCATTGAAGGCATTGCAGGTGTATCTTCTTTAATATCAATCAAAGCACATTCTGTTGTGAGAATCATGCCTGCTACAGAAGCTGCATTTTCTAAAGCTACACGCGTTACTTTTTTAGGATCAATAATTCCAGTCTTAAGCATGTCTACATAAGCATCGCTTTTAGCATCGTATCCAAAATCGCCCTTACCTTCTAGTACTTTATTAATCACTACACTTCCTTCGCCACCCGCATTTTCTACAATGGTGCGTAAAGGGGCTTCAATCGCTTTGGACACGATTTGAATTCCGGTCACTTCGTCCAGATTAGCAGCTGTAAGTTTTTCGAGTGCTTTTTGAGCTCTAACAAGCGCTACACCACCTCCAGCAACAATGCCTTCTTCAACCGCAGCTCTGGTTGCATGTAGGGCATCATCTACACGGTCTTTCTTTTCTTTCATTTCAATTTCACTAGCAGCACCCACATAAAGGACTGCTACACCACCAGCTAATTTAGCTAAGCGTTCTTGCAATTTTTCTTTATCATAATCGCTTGTAGTCGTTTCTATTTGCGCTTTTATTTGATTCACACGCGTTTTGATGTCATCGGCTTTTCCTGAACCATTAACAATGGTTGTATTGTCTTTGTCAATAGTTACTGTTTCGGCAGTTCCTAGCATACTTAAGTCTGCATTTTCCAAAGAAAACCCACGTTCTTCTGAAATTACGGTACCACCTGTAAGGATTGCTATATCCTCGAGCATTGCTTTACGACGATCTCCAAATCCTGGTGCTTTTACAGCAGCAATTTTAAGACCACCTCTTAACTTGTTGACTACTAATGTTGCTAAGGCTTGGCCATCAACATCTTCGGCAATAATTATAAGTGGACGTCCAGATTGTGCAACGGGTTCCAAAATTGGAAGTACTTCCTGAAGGTTTGAAATCTTTTTATCAAATAATAAAATGTAAGGATTTTCTAGATCAGCAATCATCTTATCGGCATCAGTCACAAAATAAGGACTTAAGTACCCTCTGTCAAACTGCATTCCTTCTACAACGTCTACATAAGTGTCCATTCCTTTGGCTTCCTCTACAGTGATGACACCTTCTTTACCAACTTTCCCAAACGCTGAAGCAATAAGCTCACCTATAGTATTGTCGTTATTAGCCGAAACAGAGGCGATTTGTTGAATTTTTTCGGAAGAATTTCCTACTTTCTTAGCTTGTTTTTCTAAATCAGTGATGATTGATGTAACTGCTTTATCAATTCCACGTTTTAAATCCATTGGATTGGCTCCAGCAGCTACATTTTTCAAACCTTCCTTCACAATTGCTTGTGCTAAAACGGTTGCCGTTGTTGTACCATCTCCAGCTAAATCATTGGTTTTAGAAGCCACTTCTTTAACCATTTGAGCGCCCATGTTTTCTAGAGCATCTTCTAATTCAACTTCTTTTGCAACTGAAACTCCATCTTTGGTTACTTGTGGTGCTCCAAAACTTTTACTGATGATAACATTACGACCTTTAGGTCCTAAGGTTACTTTGACTGCATTTGCTAACGCATCTACTCCACGTTTCAATCCGTCACGTGCATCTATATCAAATTTTATATCTTTTGCCATTTCTTTTTTTTTAAAAATTAAACAATTGCAAGAATATCACTTTCTCGCATGATTAAATAATCGATTCCCTCTAGTTTAAGCTCTGTACCAGCATACTTTCCGTAAAGTACTGCATCGCCAACTTTTACAGTTGTAGGCTCCTCTTTTGTGCCTTTGCCTACAGCAACCACGGTTCCTTTTTGAGGTTTTTCTTTAGCATTATCCGGAATGATAATTCCAGAAGCTGTTTTTGTTTCAGCCTTAGACGGTTCTACAAGAACTCTATCTGCTAATGGTTTGATGTTTAAAGCCATATGTTTTTAATTTAAGTATTATTGATTTTATTTTTCTTTCTAAAAGCATGCCAACCCTTGTAAACTGACAAACTTTCAGAATCAAAAAATGTCAACGTGTTGGCGTTGACATTTTATAATTGTTGTAAAGCATTTTTTTATTCTGAATCTGATGCTTCTGGAGTTGAACTTTCGTCAGTAGTTGTCTCTTGAACTGGGACTGCTACTGGTTGAGATGTTGTTGGAGTCGCATCTAAATCAAGTGCTTTAGACTCTTGAGTATTGTTGGGTCCATCAATAGCTACATTAGACAATAAAATAAGGACCAACAACAAAGCTGCAAGTGCCCATGTGCTTTTGTCTAAAAAGTCGGATGTTTTTTTGACACCACCAACTTGTTGTGTTCCACCACCTCCAAATGAAGAGGATAAACCTCCGCCTTTGGGATTTTGAACCATAATAACAACGACAAGTAGAAAAGCTACTATGACGATAAGAACTAGAAATATAGAAAATGTACTCATTATAAATTATTTTTTTCTTGTAAGACTTTTACTGCTTGAATTTGGTCTGCAAATAAACTACTTTTTTCTGGATATTTCAAACTTAAAATACGGTAAGACTGTATTGCTTTATCATAGTTTTTTTGTTCTACATATATTCTTGCTAAAGTTTCCGTCATCAAACTCTCTGTTTCAAATACAGAATCCTCAGCTATATTGATAAGTTTTGAGTCTTTATCAAGAGGTTTTAGCTTGGGTTTGTTTGAGATAAAGGCATCAATAAGCGCAAAATTTTTGTCGCGATTTGATTCTTTTTCAGACTCAGTTGATTCGGCACGAACAATCGGTTTTTTTTGTGTCAAACTGAGCCATTCAGAAAATGAAAAAGTTTCGGTTTTTTCAAATTGTAACGGTTTTCCGAGTTCTAATTTTGTTTCTAAGTTTTCTTCTTTTAGATGAGATGAGAGGCCTTTTTCTACAGGGAAATTTGAAGAAATATCCTGAAATTCTGCAACCTTAATTGTTTTGATTTGATCAAAATTTTGTTTGATATGTGTCGAAATATCATTTTGCAAAAATTCCGTTGAAGTAATAAAATCGAATAATACTGTACGATCGGTTGTATAGGCTGCCGTTGTTTTGAGTTCTTGATTGTATTTGAAACTCCCTAGGTCTTTTAAACCTTTCAAATAGATGGCTCGCGCCGATTGGAAATATGGAAATTCTTCAATAATAGCAGATACATGACTCACTTGATCTTTGTCTAAAGCCGTAGGATGATGTAATAGATATGTGAAGTCAGATGTATTCATAAAGTTACCAGTTGGCTAAGGAAGCATTTATAACATCCTGTGTGATGCGTTCAAAAATTTCTTCTACAGCGGTTGTTTTTTGAGAGCCTACGAGTTGTGCGCTTCCCGCATAATCATAAAAAAAAGTAAAACGTTTTTCAAAGTCAGCTTCTTCGTCGTTTGTATTTGTGAAAATTAAATTGACACTAATTGTTAATCTGTTTTGCGCAGCTGTATTGCTAGAGGTTGCTGTGGTTGGAGAAATTCGATACTCAACAATTTCACCTTCGTATATAATGTCACCATTTGATTTGACAAGATCCAGGTTGGTTTGATTTAAAATCAGGTCTTGAAGTGCTAGAGTAAAATCACGCTCAATCCCTGGCTCAATTAGTGCTGCGGTATTTTGAAAATAGTTTACCTGAAAGGTCTTTGTATCGGAGCTTAAAGAAATTCCTGTAAAGGAGTAAGCTCCGCAACCCACAACAACTGCAAAAGCGCTAATCATTAAGCTGTATTTTAAAACTTTAGAGGTCATATTGTTTTATTTTTCTATATAAAGTACGTTCACTAATTCCTAGTTCATCTGCCGCTAATTTACGCTTTCCTTTGTGACGTTCAAGCGATTTTTTAATAAGTTCTAATTCTTTATCGTGTAGAGATAGGGTTTCTTCTTCCTCTTCAACTGCATCAATATAAGTGAATTTTTCCTCATTATCTTTTACAATTTCAACGGTATTTTCTTCTCGTTGTTTTACTGGAAGTGCTAAAAATTTTGATTCTTCTTCGGATTCTAAAGCTTCTTCTTTGTTATATATTTTTTGAATTAAACCTTCGTTGTTTTTTTGAACATCACTGTGATTTTCGTTTTGCATCAACTCCATGGTCAGTTTTTTGAGGTCGTTCAAATCACTTTTCATATCAAATAAAACTTTGTACAAAATTTCTCTTTCTGTACTAAAATCACTTTGACTTTTATTTTTCCCTTGTACTGTTGGGAAATTCCCTCCCATATTTGGTAAATATGTTTTCAATGTCAATACATCAATCATTCTTGAAGATTCTAATACGGAAATTTGTTCAGCAATATTTCTCAGTTGTCGCACATTTCCACTCCATCGATAATTGATAAGTGCTTCAATTGCTTGGTCATTGAGTCGAATAGTGGGCATCTTGTATTTTAAGGCAAAATCACTCGCAAACTTTCTAAACAACAAATGAATATCGTCTTTTCGATCTCGAAGTGAAGGCAGTAAAATTTCAACGGTACTCAGTCTATAATAAAGATCTTCACGAAATTTTTCTTTTTCAATGGCTTCAAACATGTTCACATTGGTAGCGGCAACGATTCTAACATCTGTTTTTAAAACGGTACTAGAACCTACTTTTATAAATTCACCGTTTTCTAACACACGTAACAACCGAACTTGGGTGGTGAGTGGAAGCTCACCAACTTCATCCAAAAATATGGTGCCTCCGTTGGCAACTTCAAAGTAGCCCGAACGGCTTTGAGTTGCCCCTGTAAACGCACCTTTTTCATGACCAAAAAGCTCACTATCTATAGTGCCTTCTGGAATAGCGCCACAATTGACGGCAATATATTTTCCGTGTTTTCGATGCGAAAGTTGATGTATTATTTTAGGAATACTTTCTTTTCCAACACCACTTTCTCCAGTAACTAAAACCGAAATATCTGTCGGTGCCACTTGAACTGCTTTTTCTATAGCTCGATTTAAACCCGTATCATTTCCAATGATACTAAACCGCTGTTTTATAGATTGAACTGTTTCCATAATTAATTATTTTTAGACAAACCGATGGCTTTTCCAATAAGGGTAGCACTTGTACATTTATGTATTTTAACCATTACAAAATCTCCAATCTTATAGTCTTCTTTTGGAAATACTGCCACCGTATTTTGAGCACTTCTTCCAGACCATTGAGAAGTAGATTTTTTTGATTCTTTTTCAATTAATACTTCAACAGTTTGATGTAGAAATTCTTCTGTTCTGTAAAGGCTATGTGCGCGTTGGAGTTCAACTACTTCAGCGAGACGTCTTTTTTTAGTTTCAAAAGGAACATCATCATCGAGTTTTCTTTCAGCCATGGTGCCTGGACGTTCGGAATAGGCATACATATACCCAAAACTATACTTAACAACGTCCATTAAACTTAGGGTATCTTGATGGTCTTTTTCCGTTTCGGTTGGAAACCCACAAATCATATCTTGAGAAATTGTACAATCAGGAATAATGGTTTTAATATTATTTATGAGTTCAATATACTCTTCCCGTGTATGCTGACGGTTCATTTCTTTTAAAATCCGGTTACTTCCACTTTGAACAGGGAGGTGTACATGGTTGCAGATGTTCTGATGTTTTGCCATCGATCTGATCACATCTAAGGACATGTCTTGCGGATTGGAAGTCGAAAATCGAAAACGCATATTTGAGTGTGCTTTTGCACATAAATCTAAGAGTCCAGCAAAATCAACTGCTGTCGCTTTTTGCATGTCCGTAGCTTTTGTAAAATCTTTTTTAAGTCCACCACCATACCATAGGTAGCTATCTACATTTTGCCCCAAAAGAGTTACTTCTTTAAACCCTTTATTCCATAAATCACTAATTTCTTCAAGGATACTTTGAGGTTCTCTACTGCGTTCGCGCCCCCTTGTAAAAGGCACCACACAAAACGTACACATATTATCGCAGCCTCTTGTGATAGATACAAAAGCTGTAACACCGTTTGTATTTAGTCTTACAGGTGAAATATCGCCATATGTTTCATCTTTAGAAAGAATAACATTTACGGCACTTCGTCCTTCGTTCACTTCAGAAATTAGGTTGGGAAGGTCTTTGTAAGCATCAGGTCCTACAACAAGGTCTACAATTTTTTCTTCTTCTAAAAACTTACTTTTAAGTCGTTCTGCCATGCACCCCAAAACGCCTACTTTCATTTTTGGATTGATGCGCTTAACAGCATTGTATTTTTCGAGTCGTTTGCGTACCGTTTGCTCTGCTTTATCTCGAATAGAACAGGTGTTAACTAATACTAGATCGGCTTCCTCAAGAACTTGAGTGGTGTTATAACCTTGTTTTGAAAGGATAGAAGCTACAATTTCACTGTCACTAAAATTCATAGCACAGCCATAACTTTCTATAAACAGTTTTTTAGTGTTTTCTAGCTTAGGGGTAATGGCTAATTTTGAGCCTTGAACCGTTTCATCAATTGTTTTATCCATAATAGTTTCAATATCCATTGAGGGACAATAAGCATGCAAAGATACAATAATTTTATTTTTTATGACAAAGTGTCATGATTTAAGTATTTTATTTTGATTTCACAAAACAATCTTTTTTATTTGGAAACTATTAGATTTTCAAAATTATAAAATATGTATGCATTTCAAACGATACTAAACAAAATTCAAAGTTCTAAATTGATAGATTTTGGAGATTTATTCAATGAGTCTTTAAGCTTGTTTAAAAAAGTATGGATTCAAGGACTGATACTTCAGATGTTTTCCATCATCATTATGCTTCCATTTATGATCAGTCTATATCTACCGTATTTCACACTTGCATTAAATGACAATTTAAACCAACATATGGATTCCGTAGATTTAAGCAGTGCTTTAATTGAAGATTATGGCACTTCTTTGGTATGGATTTATTTATTGATGTTTGCAGTGAGCCTCGTGACCTCTCTATTGTACTTAGGGTTTTATAGAATCGTAAAAGAAATGGACCATGAAAACTCCTTTGTTTTGTCTGATTTCTTTTATTTTTTTAAAAGACCAGTTTTTGGAAAAGCGCTAGGGGTCTTATTGACTTACACAGGGATTACTGTTATAGCAGCATTGCTATGCGTTTTTCCTTTAATTTATGCGATAGTCCCTCTATTGTTTATGCTTCCTGTATTTGCTTACAACTCTCATTTGTCAATCTCTGAAGTCGTGAAGGTAGCCTTTGCTTTGGGAAATAAAAAATGGGGAATTACTTTTTTAATACTCTTATTAAATATGATTTTATTTTATGTCGTTACATTTGTAACTTGTGGCTTAGGAGCTTTGTTTATCAGTTGTTTTTTTTACTTGCCACAATATATTATTTATAAAAAAGTAATAGGATTTGACACCCCTGAATCAGCATCTCAATCGATTGTTTTGTAAGTTTTTAACTCCCGCTAAATAACTATCTAAAATGCTTGGAATATGCAGTTGTTTTTATGTTTGTCAAAAAAATAAAATAAAGAAATAAAAAAAATCCTCTACATTTGTACTTCTCTAAAAATAAGATATGGCTAAGAATTTAGTGATTGTTGAGTCCCCTGCAAAGGCAAAAACTATAGAAAAATTTCTAGGAAAAGACTTCAAAGTTGAGTCTAGTTTTGGACACATTGCAGACTTACCTTCCAAAGAATTGGGGGTAGATGTAAATGGTGATTTCAAACCAAAATATGAAGTTTCAACCGACAAAAAAACGGTTGTTAGCAAACTAAAAACATTGGCCAAAAAAGCTGAAATTGTTTGGTTGGCAAGTGATGAGGATAGAGAGGGAGAGGCTATCGCATGGCATTTAGCAGAAACCCTAAAGTTAGACAAATCCAAAACCAAACGGATTGTTTTTCATGAAATTACAAAAACAGCAATTGATAAAGCCGTAAAAAATCCTCGCGGAATTGATTATAACTTAGTAGATGCACAACAAGCGCGACGTGTTTTGGATCGAATTGTAGGATATGAATTGTCTCCAGTCTTATGGCGAAAAGTAAAAGGAGGTCTGTCGGCTGGACGTGTTCAGTCAGTTTCTGTTCGATTAATTGTAGAGCGTGAACGTGAAATCCAAAAATTTCAATCACAAGCAACTTTTAGAATTGATGCAGAGTTTACAACTGCTAACGGAAAGATGTTTAAAGCAAAACTACCTAAGGCATTTGACAGCGAATCTGCTGCAAAAGCATTTTTAGAAAAAAATAGCAATGCTTCTTTTTCAGTTTCAAGCCTGGAAAAAAAACCCGCTAAAAAATCACCAGCACCGCCGTTTACCACCTCTACGTTACAACAAGAGGCCTCTCGAAAATTATATTTTTCGGTTAGTAAAACAATGAACATGGCTCAGCGACTTTATGAAGCTGGTTTGATTACCTATATGAGAACCGATAGTGTAAATCTTTCGCAAGAAGCACGGAATACTGCCGCTCAAGAAATTACCTCCTCGTATGGAGATACTTACAGTAAGCCTCGGAATTTTAAAGGAAAATCTAAAGGCGCACAAGAAGCGCATGAGGCCATTCGTCCCACTAATTTCTCAACCCATTCGGTAAATATAGAAAGAGATCAAGCACGATTGTACGATCTTATTTGGAAACGCGCCATAGCCTCACAAATGAGTGATGCTCAACTGGAACGCACCAACGTAAAAATAAGTACTCCTAATCACAGCGAAACATTCACGGCAAATGGTGAGGTGATTAAATTTGATGGATTTTTGAAAGTATATTTAGAAGGAACTGATGAAGAAAATTTAGAACAAGAAGGAATGTTGCCAGCGATGACACTTAATGAAGCGTTAGGCAATAACTATATATCAGCTACCGAGCGTTTTTCGAGACCTCCTTACAGGTACACGGAAGCATCTCTAGTAAAAAAATTAGAAGAATTAGGAATCGGAAGACCCTCCACCTATGCCCCTACAATTTCAACTATTCAAAACAGAAAATATGTTGAGAAAGGCTCTGTTGATGGTGCAGAACGAAACTACTCATTATGGACGTTGTCTGAAGGGGAACTAACAGGAAAAAAACTCACCGAAAAGTATGGCTCTGATAAAGGAAAGCTAGTACCAACAGATATCGGGATGATTGTAACTGATTTTTTAGTGAATCATTTTGAAGCTATTTTAGATTACAATTTCACCGCCAAAGTGGAAGCTGATTTTGATTTAATTGCCAGCGGAAAAGAGGATTGGACAAAAATGATGAAGTCATTTTATAAAGAGTTTCATCCACAAGTTGAAGACGTTAGTCAAAATGCAGAGCGTGAATCTGGAGAACGTATTTTAGGAACAGACCCAAAATCGGGACGTCAATTGAGTGTACGTTTAGGGAAGTTTGGACCGATAGTTCAGATAGGTAAAGCAGACGAAGAAGAAAAACAAGTCTTTGCAAGTGTACCACCTAACTTTCAGCTAGCAGCCATTACTTTTGATGAGGCTTTGGAATTATTTAAACTTCCTAAAGATTTAGGAGTTTATAAAGGTGAAGATCTTATTGTTAATAATGGTCGTTTTGGTCCTTACGTAAAGTTTGGAGATAAATTCATATCCCTTCCTAAAGGGTTAGATCCAATGCGTGTTGAAATAGAAGATGCGATTGAATTAGTTAAAGAAAAAGAAGCTGCTGACGCTCCAATATACGAATACGACGGCTTGCCAGTTCAAAAAGGTAAAGGGCGATTCGGGCCGTTTATCAAATGGAATAACATGTTTATTAATGTCAATAAAAAATATGATTGGGACGATCTTTCAAACGATGATATTGAAACTCTAATTAAGGATAAAATCCAGAAGGAAATTGATAAATTGATTCATGACTGGGAAGAAGATGGTATTCGTGTTGAAAAAGCACGATGGGGACGTCACAACATCATACAAGGAAAAACTAAAATTGAACTTCCAAAAACAGTAGATGCGACTAAACTTACTCTTGAAGAAGTAAAAGGTATTATTGCTAAATCTGCACCCAAGAAAAAAACAAGAGCTAAAAAGAAAAAATAATGGATTATAGTTTTCTTTCCCCTGTAAAAGACCGGCTCATAGATCAATTAGAGTTGTTTCATGACCAAACTATAGGGAAAAAACTAAGAATCCACAGTTCCACAGTAGAGCCTAGTTTAGAAGGCGTCAAAATGGCTATTGTTGGGGTATTAGAATCTAGAAACTCAGTTGATTATATTGGTGAAGAATTTCAATTTAATGAAATTCGAAAAGCATTTTACAAGTTATTTCCAGGAAATTGGTCGCATGAAATTGCTGATTTAGGGGATATACAAAGCGGTGAATCCGTAGAAGACTCCTATTTTGCACTAATTCAAGTAGTTTCTAGCTTGATAAAAGAAAAAATTATTCCAATTATTATCGGCGGAAGTCAAGATCTAACTTACGCCAACTACCGAGCTTACGATAAAATCAGTTCCATGATCAACATCGTGAATGTTGATAAAAGCTTTGATTTAGGAGACTCTAGTAAACCGATCAATAGCGGTAGTTATTTAGGAAAAATCATTTTAGAGCAGCCTTACAACCTGTTTAATTACACAGCCCTGGGGTTTCAAACATATTTTAATTCTCAAGAAGAGATTGATTTAATGGAGAAGCTTTACTTTGAATCCTACAGATTGGGTGCAATTACGCAATCAATCAATGTGGTAGAGCCAGTGCTGAGAGACGCAGATGTTGTGACCTTAGATCTTAATTCTGTTAAATCTTCAGAAGTAAGTCTAAAGCAAAAATTTTCACCGAATGGGTTTAATGGTCGTGAAATTTGTGCCATCTCAAGATATGCCGGCATTAGTAATAAAGTGACTTCTTTTGGGATTTATGAATACAATCCCTCACAAAATGACGAAGCAACGGCCATGCTAATTGCTCAAATTATTTGGTACTTTATAGAAGGTGTAAATTGTAGAATTAAAGATGATGACTTTAATGATTCAACAAGTTATTTAAAATTCACGGTACTTGTCGAATCTGAAGAATTAGTGTTTTTTAAGAGTAAAAAAACAGGAAGATGGTGGATAGAAATTCCTTTTTTAGAGTATTCAGATACTAAATCGAAACAACATCCGTTATTAGCCTGTACACACGAAGACTATGTGAGTGCTACGAAGGGATTGATACCTGAGCGTTGGTACAAAGCATACAAAAAAAATTAGCTTTTCAAAGCGTAAAATTTTATAAGTATTTTACTAAATAGTTCAACTAAAAAAAAGTTGTTTTTTAGGAAATATATAGATAAGTTTACAGCTTGAAGTTTTTAGGAGTTAATTCCTTGAATTTATTTATTTATGAAGAAAATTGTTATAATATCATTAGTTTTAGCTTTTGTCACCAGTTGTGGGTCAAAAGACAAAGGAGAATTGGTTGGTGTTAAAGGTAAAAAATGGCATCCAGAAAAACCTTATGGAATGACTTTGATACCTGGTGGAGCTTTTGTAATGGGAAAATCTGATGATGACCTAGCTGGAATTCAAGATGCTCCTACCAAAACGGTTTCTGTTCGTTCATTTTATATGGACGAAACTGAAATCACCAACAGTGAGTATCGACAATTTGTGTTTTGGGTACGAGATTCAATTTTAAGACACAACCTCGCCGAAATGGCGGACTTGGAAGGTAAAACCCCCGATGACGAAGGTATTGGTGAATATGCATACCTTTCTTCTGATGAGGAAGATTTGACACCCTATCAAAAATATATGCTTGATACTTACGGAGACGAACAACGTCAAATAAATAGAGATATAGACCTTATTTTTGATACAGATGACTTCCCTGACGAACTGTACTCTGAAGTATTAGACAACATGCACTTGCCACTAGAGGAATCTTACAACGGTCGACGAACTTGGGATGTGAGTCAATTTGAATTTGAGTATTCTTATATGGATATTAAAAGAGCAGCTAAGGATAAAAGTCTTTCACGCTCTGACGTTATTATGTCAGAAGCAGTTAAAGTATATCCAGATACAACTGTTTGGATTAGAGACTTTGAGTATTCTTATAACGAACCAATGCACAATGACTATTTTTGGCACCAAGCCTATGGAGACTATCCTGTCGTTGGAATTAGCTGGGAGCAAGCTAAAGCATTTTGTCAATGGCGTACTTTAGTAAAAAACATTTACAAAAAAGATAAAGGTCAACAACCTGTAAATTCATTTAGATTACCAACTGAAGCTGAGTGGGAATATGCTGCTCGCGGCGGTCTAGAAGGAGGTACTTTTCCATGGGGAGGTCCTTATGCCAAAAATGATAGAGGGTGTTTTATGGCAAATTTCAAACCTTTGAGAGGTAACTATGCAGCTGACCAAGCATTATACACAGTTGAGGCAAGCTCTTACGAACCCAATGATTATAACCTGTATAACATGGCTGGTAATGTAGCTGAATGGACGATGTCATCTTACCATTCAACATCTTATGAGTTTTCATCTTCTATCAATCCAAATGTAAACGATGAAGGCTATGAACGTAAGGTCGTTCGTGGAGGTTCATGGAAAGATGTTTCTTATTACTTACAAGTAAGTTCAAGAGATTATGAAGTAAATACAAGTCAAAAAAGTTATATCGGATTTAGAACCGTCCAGGATTATATGGGTACTGACATAACAGCAAATCAAGCAACCAATTAACATTTTACAATAAATTTAAAACATCAATTATGGCATTTAAAATAAACAAAAGAGTAATGAATATGGCTTATGGCCTAGGAGCAGCAGTAGTAATTATTGGAGCATTAATGAAAATTATTCATAAAGATTTAGGTCCTTTAACAGGAAGTATGTTACTTACTATTGGTCTTGTAACTGAAGCTTTGATCTTTGCACTCTCTGCATTTGACGCTCCAGACGAAGAGCTTGATTGGACCAAAGCTTATCCAGAACTGGCAGGAGGTAAAGCAACTGCTAATAAAGGCAAAAAAGGAACAGATGACACTCCAGAGGGAGTTCTTACTAAGAAATTAGATAGCCTTCTAAAAGAAGCTAAAATTGATGGAGCCCTAGTGACAAGCTTAGGAGATAGCATCAGAAATCTAAATTCAACTGCTTCAGAAATGGGTGGATCTCAGGGTGCTTCTCAAAAATACAGTGAAGAAATGGCAAAAGCAGCTGCTCAAATGGAATCTATTAACAGTCTTTACAAAGCACAACTAGACAGTGCAGGTCGTCAAGCTGAAATAAACCAAGAGTCTATTGAGAATGCAACAAAATTGAAAGAACAAATGGAATCTTTAGCATCTAACTTATCTTCATTAAATGGAGTCTATGGAGGAATGTTATCTGCAATGAACAAAAATTAATTAGTTTTTTTACAACTAAAATTTATTTAATAATTTAAAAAACTAATTAACCATGGGAGGAGCAAAAGAAAGTCCAAGGCAAAAAATGATTAACTTGATGTACTTAGTGTTTATATCAATGCTAGCATTAAATATGTCCAAGGAAGTATTAAGTGCCTTTGGAATGATTTCAGAACAAGTAACAGAAAATAATATTTCTTTACAAGAACGTATTATAACATTTGAAACATCCATCGAAAGTAATTACCAGCAAGAAGGTAAAATCTGGAAAGAAAAAAAGCTTGCAAAAGATCAAGTACATGAAATTGCGACCAATTTTTTAAACTATCTTGATGAACTTCAACAAACCCCGCCTCAAAAGAAAGTGAAAGGGTTAAAAGATTCTATCAATGATTATGAGGTAATGGACAAGCCAGATTATTTCGATAATAAATTTTTTATCGGAAGCCAAGGCGTGTTAAAAGAAGAAGGACAAGAGTTTCTAGATAAAATCAAAGAATTCAAAACAAGTTTTATTTCAGTTGTAGACTCGTTAAATGTTGGCAAAAGCGATGAAAATTATGTCAATATTATCAGTGAAGTAAACGATTTATTTGATGTAGAATCTGAGGTTATCAATAGATCAGGAGCCAAAACAACATGGATTGAATATAACTACTTTGGATTTCCAGAAGTAGCAACAAACACGAAGCTTACCGTAATGAAAGCCAATGTTCTTGGATTTCAAGCAGAACTGTTATCAGCAATGATTGGAGGTCAATACAAAATCAACGCCACACTTGCCAATTTTGATGCCTATGTAGTTTCAGACAAAGCGGCGTATTTTCCAGGATCTAAATTCTCTGGTAAGATAGTTTTAGGAAAAAAATCTGAAAATCTTCAACCAAAAGCCATTACAATCAACGATTCTGATATAGACCCAGTACAATCTTTAAATTCTGAAGGTGCAATTGTACTCGACTTCCCTGTGGGATCTGTCGGAACACGTGAAATTACAGGAACTATTACCTTTATTGAAGGAGATGATGAACCCATCACAATTCCTGTACTTTCTAATTACGAAGTAATTTCAAAACCAAATGATGCTTCTGTTCAGGTAATGGGAAGAAATACATTGTTCAGAAACTTTGATAATCTAGTAAAAGTATCAGTTCCAGGAGTTGCGGCAAATTTAGTGACAGCTACAGGTCCAGGAGTGACCGACAAAGGAGACGGATTATACACTATCAAACCTCAAAAGGGACAAGAACTCGTATTAAATATAACAGCTGAACTTCCAGATGAATCTACATTTAGTTCTTCTGAAACATTTCAAATTAGAAGTGCACCGGTGCCAAATATTTTATTCAACGGTAAAGAAGGTGGGTCTATGTCAAGAAGTTCTATGGTAAGTGGATCTATGAGCGCTATTTACGATCCAGCTTATGGTTTAGAGTCGACCGTTAGAGTAAGGTCATTTACCGTTAAAATTGGACCAAAAGCCTTTGAGTGTACAGGAAATGCTCTGAGTGCAAAAGCAAAGGCGGCTTTGAAAAAAGCACCAAAAGGGTTTGATGTTAGTTTTAAGAAAATTAATTATGCAGGGATCACTGCCGGTCAAAAGGAATCAGGTCCTTCAATAACTATAAATTAAATTAAAAATGAGAAAGTCTGTTTTTATATTACTATTACTTTTGAATCTATCTTTCGGGTTTTCTCAAGCAAACCTTTTAAATACCACATCGTCTTATGAACTGGAAGAAGTTTCTAATTTACAGGATGATATGGAGTCCAAGCCTCTAGATTATGCAAAAGTGAACGATGAAGACATTGTGTTTTCTTTTACAACTTGGGAAGTCATTGACTTGAATGAACGTGTTAACTTTCCGTTCTTGTTTCCAATCGATATTTACTCGGTGACTCCTGACAGAAAGCCATTAATATACTACCTAATTGAAGGCGTTAGGTCTTTTGAGTTTCCAGCTTATTTTAATGATACTTTTAAAGAAGAAATATCAGATGAAGAATTTGAAAATATTCAAGTTTACAAAGTTTTAAAATCAGGAGTTGACGCTGATGGAATTACAGAAGGTAAAGAACACTTTGATATTGCAGGTTCATGGCGCGCACATTTAGAAACACTTGGCTATGAATTTCCAGAAGAAGAATGGGTTGATTTTGACCCTTCCTCTGCGGAATTCTTAGAGCTAGAAGACAATGCTAAGGTTGTTGAATACCAAAGAAAATGGAACGCTGCAGCAGCTTCTGTGATGCCTGACACCGATTTTAACTCTGCAGAATTTGAGTACAGTGATGTTAGAAAATACATTATTAAAGGAGTTTGGTATTTTGATAGAGTTTTTACAGAACTTAAATACAGACCCATTGCTATTGGCCCAATTGCATTGAGTGCAGAAGATAAATTTGAACAAACCAATGACGATTCAGGTAGTTCTGACGATTCTGGGGATGATGGTGGTTTTGGAGCCTTCTTTGATGACGAACCAGAAGAAGAAGTTGTTGAAGCAGAAGAAGATCCTGAAACTGACAGTTTTGATGACATGGATAATGACGAACCAGCAGTCGATTCTGATAAAGAATACACACCTATGTTCTGGATCTTCTATCCAGAAGCAAGACAGATTCTTAGTAAAGCATATGCTTTCAATCAAAAAAATATGTCAAAACCATTTTCTTTTGATCGCTTAATCAATGCAAGACGTTTTTCTGGTACGATATACAAAGAAACAAATGTATACCAAGATAGAAACATTAGAGATTACATCAGTAAAAATGCGTTGATGCAACTTTTAGAGTCGGACCGTATTAAGGAAAAAATTAGAAACAAGGAACAAGATATGTGGAGTTATTAACTCACATTCTTACCACTACAACAAAACGCTTATCAATACGATAAGCGTTTTGTATTTTAATACCTTTGTCAAATGAATTATGATTACATCATTGTAGGGTCGGGCTTGGCAAGTATTATGTTTGCCGAGCAGTTGCGTCTTCATAACAAATCATTTATAGTGATTAGTAACCGTTCTCAGCAAGCCTCTGTGGTAGCTAGTGGGCTGTACAACCCCGTTGTTTTAAAGCGCTTTACAGCCACTTGGAATGCCGCAACTCACTTGGAGTCAGCACTCCCTAAATATATCGAATTAGAGCAGCTTTTAGGACTTAAACTTGACTATGTACTTCCCATACATCGCGTATTTAATTCGATCAAAGAACAAAATAATTGGTTTTTAGCTTGTGATAAACCCGTACTTACAAACTTCCTGAACCCTGAAATAATTCCCAATACCAATTCAGCAGTCAAAGCCCCTTTCGGATTTGGTGCTGTAAATTTTACAGGACGAATTGATACACAGTTGCTCATAGAAGCCTATCGTGAATTTCTTTCAAAAAGAAATCAATTTGTAGAAGAAACATTTGAGTATAAAGATTTAATAGAAAACTCTGAAGGGGTAGAGTATCACTCCCTAAAAGCGAAACATATTGTATTTACTGAAGGGTTTGGAATCCATAAAAACCCCTATTTTAAATACCTCCCATTAGAAGGTACCAAAGGGGAATTAATTACCATTCATTCGCCCACTCTCAAATTAGAGTCCATTTTGAAATCAAGCATCTTTGTGATTCCAATGGAAGAGGATCGCTATCTTGTAGGCTCCACCTACGAATGGACCGACAAAACAAATAACCCAACCCAAAAAGCAAAAACAGAACTGTTAAAAAAACTAGAACGCCTGATTGATTGTGAATTTGAAGTTATCGATCAGCGTGCGGGTATTCGTCCAACCGTGGTCGATCGCCGTCCGTTAGTAGGGCAGCATCCCAATCATAAAAATATGTATGTGTTAAATGGTTTGGGAACCCGTGGAGTTTTGGTTGCGCCGTCTTTGGCAAAAGCCCTTTATAATTCTATTGAAAAAAACACATCACTTTCCAAAGAAATCGACATCAATCGCTTTGCTTAGTTATTTTTTCTTTGCCAGTTCAGCATCATACCCCATAAAAAGATTGATCCAGATATTTCTAGAAAGTCGCATAATAATGGGCATAAACCCGATGAGGGTGGCAACAATCGCAATAAATGAAGTGACTAATGAGGTTTCAAAAAGGATGAATGTTGTTAAGAAAGCGACCATCGAAAACCCAATTCCAACGCCGTAACTGACATACATGGAGCCATAAAAAAAAGAAGGTTCAATTTTATACTTCGTTTGGCAATGCCCACACCGTTCGTGCATTTCTAAGGTTTGGGAAAGCTGATAGGCATTACTATTTTTGTACATTAATTCATGATGACATTTTGGACATTTCCCTGTCAGAATACTATACAGCTTATTTCCTTTTTTTAATATCATAATTTCCTATTTTTGCAACTTATTACAAAGCGCTAAACTATTTATAATTATTCCTTTTTACAATTTTTAAATGTTAAACATCCATAAGTTATCCGTATCATTTCAAGGCGATTATTTGTTTGAAAATATTTCCTTTCGACTGCGTGGTGGCGATCGCGTGGGTTTAATTGGAAAAAATGGGGCAGGAAAATCAACCCTTCTAAAACTGCTTTCTGGTGAATTAGAATATACAGAAGGGCAAGTCGCACAAGAAAAAAAAGACCTTAAAATAGGGTTTTTAAAACAAGACATTGATTTCGTTGTAGGCCGTACCATCCTTGAAGAAGCCTACCAAGCCTTTGTCGAAATTAAAGCCCTAGAACTTCAGCTCGAAGACATCAATACACAACTCGCAGAACGCACAGATTATGAAAGTCAAGGTTACCACGATTTGATGGTAGGATTGAACGAAGTTCAGGAACAATATGAAATTCTTGGAGGGTATAACTACCAAGGTGAAACAGAAAAAATATTAATCGGTTTAGGATTTAAGCGCGATGATTTTAACAAGCTAACCGACACCTTTTCTGGGGGATGGCGTATGCGTATTGAATTGGCAAAGCTATTACTTCAAACCAATGACATACTGTTATTAGATGAGCCTACCAACCACTTGGATATTGAGTCGATTATCTGGTTAGAACAGTTTTTAAACAACTATTCTGGAGCTGTGGTTATTGTGTCGCATGATAAGATGTTTTTGGATAATGTGACCAATCGAACGATTGAAATTGTGTTGGGTAAAATATACGATTATCCAAAGGCCTATACGAAATATCTCGTTTTGCGAGAAGAACAAAAAACACTGCAATTAGCCTCTCAAAAAAATCAGCAAAAACAGATTGAACAAACCGAGAAATTGATTGAAAAATTTAGAGCCAAAGCTTCTAAAGCGACCATGGCGCAATCGTTGATTAAAAAGCTGGAAAAGATAGAACGTATTGAAGTTGATGAAGATGATAACAGTGTCATGACGCTAAAATTTCCAGTCTCCACAACCCCAGGAAAAGTAGTGGTTGAAGCCACACAGATTACTAAAGACTACGCTGATTTAAAAGTCCTTCAGCATATTGATTTAATGGTGGATCGTGGGAGTAAAATTGCTTTTGTAGGTCAAAATGGACAGGGTAAATCGACGCTTGCCAAAATTATAGTAGGTGATTTAGAAGCCAAAGGCGATATCAAATTGGGGCATAATGTTCAAATTGGATATTTTGCTCAAAATCAAGCAGAGTATCTAGATGGAAATAAAACGGTTTTAGACACGATGATTGATGCCGCTAATGAAACCAACAGATCTAAAGTTCGTGATATTCTAGGGTCCTTTTTGTTTAGAGGCGACGCCGCAGAAAAGTATGTGAGAGTTTTATCTGGAGGAGAACGTAACCGATTGGCATTGGCAAAACTATTGCTTCAGCCGTTGAACGTACTCATCATGGATGAGCCCACCAACCACTTGGATATTAAATCTAAAAATGTCCTAAAAACTGCCCTTCAACAATTTGAAGGCACACTAATTTTAGTGTCTCACGACAGGGATTTCTTGCAGGGATTGACCTCGACCGTTTATGAATTTAAAGACCAAAAACTCAAGCAGTATTTGGGAGATATTGATTTCTATTTAGAACAACGTCAGGTTGAGAACTTACGTGAAGTTGAAAAACGAACTCAAATTAAAATCCCTCAAAAAACAGCTGCACCAAAACAATCGTACGAGGAACAAAAGCAACTCAAGTCGCTCAATAACCGTCTGAGTAAAGCGGAAGCCTCGATTGCTAATTTGGAGCGTGATATCAAACGAATTGATGTAGAGATGGAATTGAACTACGATCAAACAGTGGCTAAATCCGGTTTTTTTGAGAGTTACCAAGCTAAAAAAGACAAACTCGATCAATTAATGTCTGATTGGGAAGGGATTACGGAGTCGATTGAAAAGCTAGCATAATGGAAGAACATTTTTATCAATGCCCACATTGTTGGGAAGACGTTTCTATTTTAATTGATTTTTCTCAATCATCTCAAAATTATATTGAGGATTGCGAGGTGTGTTGTAATCCTATACAGTTCAACATTAGTATCTTAGACCAAACACTTACTTCTTTCGAAGCAAATAGCATTGAACAGTAAGATATATTTCCAATTTTTCTTTTAAAATTATAAAAAGGTTGTATATTTGTCGTCCTATATCGCGGGATAGAGCAGTAGGTAGCTCGTCGGGCTCATAACCCGAAGGTCACTGGTTCGAGTCCAGTTCCCGCTACTAAAACAATAAAACGGTTATACT
>Ga0233438_10000901_pt1 | contig 35253 bp, 27 predicted proteins | sample SI_123_September_FD_182720 | JGI IMG/M metagenome (GOLD analysis project Ga0233438, IMG submission 182720) | Seawater microbial communities from Saanich Inlet, British Columbia, Canada - SI_123_September2016_10_MG | ecosystem: Environmental > Aquatic > Marine > Inlet | place: Canada: British...
TATGCTCAAAGATATTCTGACAATGGAACTAAGAAAGAACAATTAGATGTTAGTGGATTAGATAATAGTGATGGATTATATTCTAAATATGATAAAAATTCCGCTATTGTTAGTGATGACTTATATGCTGAAAGACAAGATTTTATCAAAGTTAATAAAGATAAACTTAATAATTGTGATATAAAAGAAGAACAAGATTATTTTGATAAATTATATGAGCACCATGATTTTAGACCACAAATGAGTACAGATGGTGATAATATTATGACTACTGAACCTACTAAATATGATGAAGTTGAATATGATAATAGTATTAATAGAGAAATTAAAAGTGCTTCAACTATGGATTTAAAATATAAAATAATGCGTGAATTTAATAATGATGCTGATGATATTACAAACCGGGAAGATGATACTGAGAGTATAGGAACTTCTATGGTTGCTAATAGAGGTAGTGAAAGAGGAACAAAAACAGAACCAGATGTTCCAGTTGTTCCAGTTAAAAATGGCAAAATTAAAGTTGAAAGTGTTAATAATATTAATAAAAAATATGAAAGTGATAAAAATTATATGGATTTAGGTCTATATTTAATTAGTGGTATTCTTCTTATATTTATACTAGAACAATTTGTTCAAATTGGAGTTATGATGAGAGAAACAAGAGGTAGTGTTAAGGTAGGTGGAAATAGTGGTTATAGTTATCCTCCTGCTCCTCCTCAAATGCATCCTATGTATTATCAAAATGCCTATCCTCACTATTATCCTCCACCTGGTTCTCATACTGGTGGTTATCCTGGTGGTTATGGAATGCCTTCACCTGCTAGTGTAGGTAGTGCTAGTGTTGAGGATATATAGTTAAATCAAATTATTATCCTATATATTATTAATTATTGTCTATAAAAGAAAATATATTATTAAATTAAATATGACCTATTCTACTAATAAATCCAAGAGTAACTCTACTAATAAATCCAATAATAAATCTAAGAATAAATCTAATAAATCTAAAAGTAACTCTACTAATAAATCCAATAATAAATCTAAGAATAAATCTAATAAATCTAAAAGTAACTCTGATAAATCCAAAAGTAAATCTAATATTAAATCTACTAATAACTCTAAAACAAATACTAGTAAATCAAAAGTTAATAATAATAGGGTAAATACTACTGATGATAATATAAACTATGAAGGTGGTGGTATATTTGATTTTATTAGTGATTTTTTTGGTTATAAAGAAGAAAAACCATTAAGTTCTTATGATGAATACCAAAAAAATAAATATGAACAACTTAAAAAATATGATAAAATAATTTGGGATATTAAAATGAAAATAGAAGAAAATGGTAAAAGAAATAAAGAACTTATTAATACTAGAAATGATTATGATTTTGAATCAAATGAATATAAAGAACTAACAAAAAATATACTTGATAATGTAAATACAGAATATGAATTGCTTGTTAAATTTCAAAATATTAGCGAGGAACTTAACATATTGAGAGAAGGAGGTCGTGATTATAGTCCTTCATTACCAAGCAATATTGGTCAAATATCTTTAAATGGATATATAAATGATGCAAAATCTCCAAGAGACTTCTCTTACAAAAGCCGTTCATTAAGAAGATATCTTAGGAATGATACTCCTATGAATCAAATTGAAACTCCTTCTAATGGACCAAAAAATAAAGCATTAACAAATAAAAGATATAGAAATAATAATACTCGTAATAATAATAGTAGATATAGACCTAAACAAAAAAAATAAATATTAATTATTCTATAAATATTAAATTTTATTGATTTTTTTTATTTATTTTATTTTAATAATTTTAAATTAAATTATTAATTTAAATAAATAATGTTTAAAATTGATGATTTAGACAATAATAAATTACTTGTTGGGATTTCTATAATGATGTTAAATATTGGTAGTAGATATTTAGTATTAGATTTAAGTGAAAATACTAAACAAATATTACAATTAAGTATTATTAGAAGAATTACTTTTTTTTGTATATTTTATTTAGGCACAAGAAGTTTTAAAATGTCTGTATTATTAACTGCTGCGTTTATTATTATAAGTGCTGGTTTATTTAATGAAAAATCTAGATTTTGTATTCTACCAAAAACTAATAAGAAAAATATAAAGACAAAAGTAACTATGGAAGAATACAAACATGCTTTAGAAACTGTTAATAATTATAATAATGTATAAAAAAAATATATAATTATTATAAATAGATGATTCCTTTACTTAATTTTATTGCGGTTATCTTATTAATATTCGTTACTTCATATTTATTTATTGAAATGTATAATATTAAAATGTATCTTGAAACTAATGAAAATCAATTGAATAATTTAGTTGATGATATTAATCATAATAATGAGGTTCTTAAAGGTAAACTTGATGATAACGATGGTATTAATACTAAATTGAGTTCGGGAGATAGGGCAAATAAAATATATTTTAATATATTAAAAGATAACCCAGATATTGTTTCTAATTTGATTTTAAAAAGTTTGATAGTACAAAAGATTGAATGTGATATAATTAAAGATTATACTGATGCTAGAATAAAAAAGGAAATTGAAGATTTAATAAACTCCGATTCTATAAGCAACTGCTGGAATGAAGTCAAAGATAATACTGGTTGTTCTGGTGCATTAAATAGATATACACAAGGTAATACTGAATCAACTACTGATGATGCAAAACTAAATGTAATGTTAGACGAAGATTATAATTGTATGCCAGAAAGTACTGATTGTAAATTTCTTTCTGCTTATAGAGGTGAGTGTAAAGTGTAAAACTGATGAATGAAATTTACAAAATAAATTCTATAATTTTTATTCTAATAAATTATGATTTATAATTTATTTTAAAAAATAATTCTAAAAGATTTTTTATATTTTTATAATTTTTTATAATTTTATAGTAATTCTTAAAATTACTATAATTAGTCTTTGAAAACAACATTTGCTTATGTTTAGTTGCTGTAAGCAAGTCCGCCCATACCCGACATAACACGGAGAACATTGTAATTGACGGCATAGATATTATCAGTTGCTATAAGATCGTCTCCATTACTGCCTGTTGTAAGTTGAGCATTGTCAATTCTGGAGAAGTTGCAAGTACCAGAAGGTTGGTGTTCTTCAGGTTTAAGAGCAAAAGAGTAGACACTAATTTTTTTGGTCATTTGGGAAGTACGAGCTTCTGCGGAATTACCGTTGGTTACAGCAAAAACTTGAACGGTTGAACTTCCAGTTGAACCACCTCTAACAATAGTTGATAATTGAACTGGTGTTCCATTTGCTGAAGTTGGTGTACTTATAGGTAATGTTAATACACCTGCAGCAGTTGGTGTTACATCTGATGTTAATGTAGCAAAAAATATTGTACCTACAACAGCAGTACCAGTTCCTACTAAATTAAAATCTGCCGCTGTTCCTACTAATATTGGAACTATAGCTAATTGTAATCCTGCTTTATGTGTTTTTGTTGTCAGAGCATCTGCATTGTTATTAGCACAAGCAATAGTAAGTACATTAGATGCCATATGTACCGTTTCAGAACCAGCAGTCACCGCCGTCGCTGGTGCCGCATTTACATTACTGATAACAGCACTCACACCAGTTGGGAATGATTCAAGTGTTGTTTGTCTATCTAATGTAGTTATTTGAGCAGCACTTGGTAAGTTTTGTTTGGGGATAGCAGTGTGGTGGTCAAATGGTTGACGAAGTTGGAAGTATTCTTCTTCTTGAGCAGCAAAGCGGTCGTGTCCATTAAGAACAAGTTTAGCATTAGCATAAGCACTAGCAGAAGCCCAAATTAGTTCTTTAACTGGATGATTGAAATTCAATTTAGTTGTAGCATTACCAGATGCAGTAGTTTCTTGAACTTGTTCAATGAGATATTCGTGAGATACTTGGGCGAAACGACGACGTTCGTCAGTATCAAGGTAGATGTAATCGGCCCAAAGTTTTTTTTCAGTATAACTAGAATCACTATTTAAACTTAATTTAACTTTAACTTCATGATATTGAAGAGCAATTAGAGGAAGAGCAAGACCTGGATTTCTGTTAAACCAGAACTGAAGTGGAATTTGTAACATTTCTACACCAGAAGCACCGACAGTACCTATATCACCTTGCATTGCTTTAAGACCAATTGCTTTAGATTCTGGAGTAGATAATTCATTCCAAATTTGCATCCATTCAGCAGTTTGCTTATCAATTCTTTGACCGCCAATTTCAACTTCAGCACTATTTACAAGGTCAGTACCATGTTCACCAGATTTAACACCTGTAGATGTAACATACATTTTACCTACAAGGTCTCCATTTCTAGAGATAGTAGCTACTGTATTGCTACCAGAACCACTGAAAGTTTGTTCTACGCATTCCATAGCGAAGTTGGTGTGTCTTCGGTATACGACTTTGAAAAAGGTAATTTGTGGATTACCAGTAAGGTAAATATCTTGAGCACCATAGGCAACGAGTTGCATTAATCCTCCTCCCATTGTTTTATACTATATAATAAGAAAATAATTTTAAATAAATTAAACTCATTAATATAAAATTTATTACAATAAACTATAATAAATCATAATAAACTATAATAAATCATAATAAACTATAATAAATCATAATAAACTATAATAAATCATAATAAACTATAATAAATCATAATAAACTATAATATATTACCATATTTCTCTTTTATTTTAGATTTAAATAACTTCAATTCATCATCTATTTTAAAGTCTTTATTATCACTATTGAGATTTACTTTCATTCTAAGATTATATCTTTTATTATCTTTTCTTTTATCAAATATTAAAGTATCATTTCCTCTTATATTTTTAAGTGTGATATATTTTGGAAGTTTCTTTTTTGCTTCTGGATAAATATCTTTTTCTAAATCATCTACAATTTTATTAGCAGAGTTTAGTTTATCTATTATATCAATTTTATTAGATTTGCTGGATATCCAAATTTTATCTAATTTAGGATGTTTTTCAACTTTAAAAAATTCTCTATATAATTTTTTTTCTTTATTATAACATTCTTTATAATATACTACATATTTATGAAGCATATCATGAGTAATCCCTTCTGGAAGAGAACGGGCATTATGTTTTCTATTCCGTTTATCAGTATTAGTATTCTGTTGTGATTGTGTTGCCCATCTTAAATTCTCTCTTCTATTATCTAATTTATCTTTGTTAATATGGTCAACAGAATAATTATCATTTGGTTTCTCTTGAACTCTATTCATTATAATTGAATGTAAATAACCATATTTAGTATTTTTTATATAACCACCAGAACATTTTTTATTTTTTCCACCTTTCCATAAATACCAATTTACATTCAAACTTTCTATATATTCAATATCTTCATTTGATATTTTTGTTTCTATTTTAGATTTATCTTTACCATCATTGCACAATAATATTGAATAATTATCAGTCATTTTATTCCAGATAATTATTTTTTAAAAATAATTTTTTTTCAAATTTTAATTTTTTTATAGTAATTGTAAAATCACTATAATCTAATTTAAGTAAAGCAAGATTATGAAATTCTTGCTTAATTACTGTAAGCAAGATTATGAAATTCTTGCTTAATTACTGTAAGCAAGATTATGAAATTCTTGCTTAATTACTGTAAGCAAGACCACCCATACCCGACATAACACGGAGTACGTTGTAGTTTACGGCGTAAACATTAGTTTCATCACTACCATCTATACATCTAAGTTGAGCATTATCAATTCTAGAGAAATTACAAGTACCAGATGGTTGGTGTTCTTCTGGTTTAAGAGCAAAGGAATATACAGCAATAGAATCCGAATTAGTTACACCACCATGACCAGTATGATGTTGCCATATTTGTGTACGGGTAAAATATTTAGAATTACGTGCAGCAAAGCGATCATGTCCATTTAATACTAATTTCCATTCATTTGTTTCAACCGCAGTTGGTGTTGATGGTCCAGCGGTGGCGGTGGCAGAGTTAGTAACCGCTCCTGTCCAAATAAGTTCCTTAACAGGATGATTAAATGTAAGATCCATAGAAGAATTATCTGAGAAATTTTGATATTGTAATTGCTCAATAAGATATTCGTGCGATACTTGAGCGAAACGTCTACGCTCATCAGTATCAAGATAAATATAGTCAGCCCATAAAGAAGCATTAAGTGTACCATCTGCTGATGTTAAATCACCTACATTTCCAAATTGTATTGTAATTTTAACTTCATGATATTGAAGAGCAATAAGTGGAAGAGCAAGACCTGGATTACGATTAAACCAGAATTGTAAAGGAACAAAGATTTTTTCAAGTTCTACTACATTGGCATGTGTGTTGTATCCATTTACACCCCCCATACCAGACATATTTTGAAAAGTAGTTCCAGAAGTATGTACCGCTAATAAGTTACCAGTAGCATTAGTCATAGTTGAAGCTGCTCCGGTAGGATTAGATTCAGTTAGTTGAGACCATGTTTCAAGCCAATGTCCATAATGTTTATCGATTTGCTGTCCACCAATTTCACATGTTACTTCTGTGAGTAATGCAGAACCTGGATTGCATTGAATATTAGTGCCAGCGGTCATAGCTGTAACATCAGCTTCAACATACATTCTTCCTACAAGGTCACCATTTCTAGAAACAGTGGCGACAGCTTTACCACCAAAAGCAGATGAACCATTCATAGTTTGTTCAACAGATTCCATTGCGAAGTTGGTGTGTCTACGATAGACAACTTTGAAAAAAGTAATTTGGGGATTACCAGTAAGATAGATATCTTGAGCGCCATAGGCAACGAGTTGCATTAATCCTCCTCCCATTGTTTTTTTATAATATATATGAAGAAAATAATTTTTAATAAATTAAACATAAATTTATTAAAATTTAAAAAATAAAGTATATTTTTTATAAGATAATGTATGATAATAAAAGTATCTAGTTGCTATAAGCAAGTCCTCCCATTCCCGACATAACACGGAGAACGTTGTAGTTTACAGCAAAAACTTCATGACCTGTAGCATCGCCACCAGATTGTACAAGTTGAGCATTATCAATTCTAGAGAAATTGCAAGTACCAGATGGTTGATGTTCTTCTGGTTTAAGAGCAAAGGAATATACAGCAATAGAATCTGTATTATTTACACCACCATAACCATTATGATGTTGCCATACTTGTGTACGAGTAAAATATTTAACATCACGAGCAGCCATACGATCATGACCATTTAATTTTAATTTGTAATTAGCCGCTGTAAGTGTGGTAGGTGTAGTTGGACCATCCGCTCCAGGGGGACCGCACCATACTAGTTCTTTAACTGGATGATTAAATGTTAAATCCATAGAAGCGGCGGATGAACCAAACGATGCTTCTTGGACTTGTTCAATTAAGTATTCATGAGATACTTGTGCGAAACGTCTACGTTCATCAGTATCAAGATAAATGTAATCAGCCCATAAAGAAGGTGTCGTAGTCAAAGAACCAGAAACTAGATGTGCACTAAAATTAATTGTAACTTTAACTTCATGATATTGAAGAGCAATAAGTGGAAGAGCAAGACCTGGATTACGATTAAACCAGAATTGTAAAGGAACACTTAAATATCCTGGAGCAGTTGCGTGTCCTGCGGTGCCGCCAGAATGTGCCATTTTTTGATATAATGTAGGATTATTATCTGTCATACCAGCAGAACCAGCTGGATTGGCTCCGGCAGGGTTATTTTCTGTTAATTGAGCCCATGTTTCCATCCAAAGACCAGTATGTTTATCAATTTCTTGTCCACCAATATCAACAGATACATTATTAAAAACAGAACTACCATAGTTATCGTCATTAGTATCGGTAGCATTTCCTGCTACCCATTCTACGTACATTCTTCCTACAAGGTCACCATTTCTTGCAACAGTGGCAACAGCTCTTCCATTAGCAGTAGCAGAACCACTGAAAGTTTGTTCAACCGACTCCATCGCGAAGTTGGTGTGTCTGCGGTAGACAACTTTGAAGAAAGTAATTTGTGGGTTACCAGTAAGATAGATATCTTGAGCACCATAGGCAACGAGTTGCATTAATCCTCCTCCCATTTTTTATACTATATACAAAGAAAATATTTTTTATTAAATTAAACTTAAAATTAATTTTTACGCAAAATTTCTATATAAAGATTAATTTATTATCAAATCTTATATATGATTAATGATAATTTAAAAGGTAAATCTACTAAAAAAACTAAGAGAAGATACAATTATGAAAAAACGAATAATACATTAGATATATGTCATGAAAAAAAATTAGAAGAATTTAATAAAAAATATAATAGTATCACTTCTCTAGAGAAAGAAATAATAAAAATTGATAGAAATATTAAAAATGAAAATAAATCTAAGAAAAAAAATAATCAAAAAATATTTGATTTAAATCTACAAAAAAATAATGTTTCTAAAGAAATTAATAAAATTAATTCTAATCAAGAAGAAATTGATTATCTCCTAAATACTGGTGAAATACTTTTTAACTATTTTGACTCCGTTGAAAAAAATGATAATGATAATAAAGTCAAAAATATTAATATTATTGATTTCTTTAATAATAATGTTCAAAATATTAAATCTAATCAAGAACAAAATAGGTCTGATTTACTAGAAGATTATTTGGCATCTACAGATAAAAATTATATAAATAATAATTTAGTTTGTGATGTTGGTATTTGCTATCATTGTAATTCTAAAAATATAAATGAATTAAGTCATGATGGTATATTATTTTGTAATGATTGTAATACTATAGAATATATTATAACTGATAATGAAAAACCTGGATATAAAGAACCACCTAAAGAAATATCATATTTCAGTTATAATCGTATTAATCACTTTAATCTCATTGGAGTGAAACAGGAAGCGTTAAAAGCGTGGAACTTCCTAGTATTAATATTTATATATTAATGCAAGACAAACTCGTAGCGGGAACTTCCTTAGAGTCTTATCTACTACTTTATATTGGAAACTTTATAAAGGAACACGGTTAATTACCGTACCCAATAGTAAAAATGATAAGAATTGGATAATCCGCTTACCAGTATCTAAGTCCATTATGATAGGATATGATACGGTGTCAGAGACTGAACGGTTGTCGGTTCACAATGATGTACTAATCAAACTAAGTGAGCTTAAGGTACAGTCCAGCCTATAATGAAAGTTATAGGGTTTTTGCAATGAGTGGATTGCGCAATCACAAGGCAAAGAAACCACAGATATTCCAGAAGAGATTTTTGATAAAATCTATATGGAGCTTAAAAAAAATAAAGTAACTAATATGGCAACTCTTAACTATGATAAAATACGTGCTATACTAAAGAAAAATAAGATTAATAAATACTATGAACATATTCCTTATATTCTTAATAGAATAACTGGTAAAAGTACACCTCAATTAACTGTAGATTTAGAGGAAAAATTACGAGAAATGTTTAAACAAATACAAGGTCCATTTATTAAACATTCGCCTAAAAACAGAAAGAATTTCTTAAGTTATTCTTATGTTTTACATAAATTCTTAGAAATTTTAGGTGAAACTAAATATATTAAATATTTTCCTCTATTAAAAAGTCGTGAAAAACTGTATCAACAAGAATTAATCTGGGAAAAAATATGTGAAGAACTTGATTGGATTTTTATAAAATCCATATAAATTTAATAAAAATTTAATAAGAATTTAATATAAATTTAATAAAAATTTAATAAAGATTATATTATTTCTTATTATTTCTAATAGTTTTTGAATTTATATAAAATCTATAAGTTTTTATATAATTTATAAAAAAAAGTTTGAATAATTATTTATTAATTTTTATTATTAATTTACTTGGCGGGGAAGCCTACTAAGTTAGCACCTACACCGAGACCGGCACCAGTTCTAGCACTGGTTCCAATAGAAGGAGCAAATAGGTCAAGTAGGGAGAATGTTGCCGCAGCTACGAGACCGAGGCAAATTACATCCATCATATCAGATTTGCGGCCAGGCATTACCCATGCAGCAACAGCAACTACAAGACCTTCAACAAAATATTTAAGCATACGTTTTACAACTTCTCTTACATCAAGTCCGTTCATTTTTATAATATATATAGATAAAAAAATTTAATAAAAAAAAATTAATTAAAAAATATAAAGAAACGAATTTTTAAAAATTTAATAAAAAAATTTAATTAAAAAATTTAATTAAAAAAATTTAATTAAAAAATTTAATTAAAAAAAATTAAAATGATTTAAAAATTTATATCAATAGTTTTATTAAAATGTCTAAAAATATTGTTCCAGTTAGTGAATATGATTATTTAGAAGAAGATTCAGAAATTAGAGGACAAAAATATTGTTGTGTATCATTTATTTCACCAGAAAAAGTGTTAGATGATAAAAAAGTATTTACATTTACAAAATTTACAGAGAATTTTTGTAAGGATGTGAATGAAATGTTTCATAATATGAAAGAGAAATATCCAGATGATGCAGATGGTTTTCAAGCAATTGCTGATAGATACAGATTTTTATTTAATAAAAAACATATGCAAGATGAATATAAATATTTTATGGATGAAAAATCTGAAGAATTAGATAAAGAATTTAGTGAGCAAGTTGATTTTCAAACTAATGTTAGAGGTCTAAAAGTTAGAGGTTCTTATGATACTTTAAGAGAGGCACAAGTTCGTAGTGAGATTTTAAAGAGGAAAGATAAGAACCATAATATTTTTATTTCTCAAGTAGGTTGTTGGTGTCCATGGGATCCTAATGCTGACGATATTGATGATCAACATTTCGGTGAAGACCAATTGAATACTCTAATGAAGAAATACAGAGAAAATCAAGCACATAAAGATGAAATATTTGATGAAAGAAAACAAGAAATGATTGAAGCACAAAATGAAAAAAATAAAAAAGCAGATGAACAAAGAAAATTAGAAGAAGCAAATAAAGAAGATACTAATGAGATTATTGATGATGTTGTCCAAACTTTAGAAGATACTGTTGAAACTGTTGAAGATGTATCTAAAACAATTACAGATGTTGAAAGTGGAAATGTAGTTGGAGCAGTTAATGATGTAGTTAAAGTAGTAGAAGATGTTGAAAAAGTTGTAGAAGATGTTGAAAAGGTTGCTAAAGATGTTAAGAATGTAATTACTTCTAGTGGTGTAGGTGATGATAATTCAGTTCAAGAAAATTATAATAGTGAAACAAATCCAGAAGTTAATGAAAAAGTATTTGATGGTGAAGATCCATGGTTGAAATCTAAGAATGCTTCTGCTTCTAGTGAATCTCAAATTAATATAGAAAGTGTGGAAGAAGTAGATTAATAAATTTATAATAAAATATTAATTTATAATAATAATGAAGTTGTTAATATTATTAATGTTTTTTTTTGGAATTATATTAATACTTAATGGTATACATGAAGACAAAATAAAAGAAGCTGAAAAGAATGTTAAAATACAATATAGATTTGTTCCTAGGTCTTATTATGATGAGCAAGTATTCTCTAGTCAATTTGAAAGTAAATTTAGCACCTTATTTGATGAAGACCAAGATGAATGGTCTGCTAATCAAAGAGTATTTACTCCATATAATATTAATGATTTTGGTTCAGCTGTAATTGGTTCATCATGTATAAAAGAAGATTATGAAGATGACCCTAGAGAAAGAGAACTAATGCCAGATTATAGTAGAACTGCGAGATTGTGTTATCCTGGTTCTGGATTTTCTGGTTCTGGACCTATTTGTGATAATTCTAAAAAAGATAATGATAATATTATTAATTTAATTATGGATGAAATTTATAAAAAAGGAGGAATTTATGAAGAAGACGAAGTGAATTTATCACAATCTGGTATTGGATACGTATTAGCAAAAGTAGATACTATATTATTGTATATAAGCCAAAGAAATTATACAGATATGGATGATGTTACAGATTTAATAGATAATGAATTTGAAGAACTTAAAGAAGAACTTCAACGTAAAAATAATTGTATAGATGAAAATAATGCCCTTAATGAGAGATCTGAAGAAACTAGAGAAAGAAGTGCTAATTACAGAACTATACAAAATACAATTAATAATATTAAAACAATTAAATATATTGTGAACAATGTAATTATAAATAATATTAATTTAGGTTCTTTAAGTGTAGGAACTTCTGGTTCTAGAATGAAAACTTCTGGTTCTAGAATGATGGGAACTTCTGGTTCTAGAATAAAAACTTCTGGTTCTGGAATGATGGGAACTTCTGGTTCTAGAATAAAAACTTCTGGTTCTGGAATGATGGGAACTTCTGGTTTAGATACTGAAAGTGACACTGATAGTGATACTGAAAGTGATGATGGGGTAGGAAATGATTTTAGATTTAGTGCTAATGCGAAGTTAGATTTTGATGCAGATGCTAATTAAGATATTAGAGCTTAATAAATATCAATTAATTATTTTATAATTAAAAACTCTATTAAAATTTTATATTAATTTTTTTAAATTTATTAAATATATTTTAATAAATGGATATTAATAAATTATTTAAAAATTTTATTAAAGATGAACAAAATGTAGGAAAATTAACCTCTATAGTATCAGTTATAGTTGCTAATGTATTAAATATATTTTTGAATGTTGGATTAGGTTTAAATATTCAACAAAGTACTGGATTATCTATATATGTTGTAGGTAATTTAGTAGGTTATGTATTAGATTTATTATTTGCTAAAAGGAAATTATATATGAAAGATGAAAATGGAAAACCAAAATTAATTAAAAATTTTAATGATAGAGTTGTATTTTTATTATTTTCATTCTATAGTAAATACTTTTTTAAATTTTTAATTTTATGTATTATTGATACTGCTATAGGTCTAATATTGCTTAAATATGCTATATTAATGTTAGACAAACACAAAATTTTAGTAGATTTTAAATATAGAAATGTATTATTAGCTTTAATAATCCCATCAATCACTTTTGGATTATATGTAAATCAATTGAGATTTAATTGGGTATATGAATTTAAAGAAAATTTAGTACTAAGCATTATTATGTATATGTGGTTAACTATAATATTATTATTTACAATAAATATAAATCATGATGTTATGGAAAATTATGAAAATTTTGAAAGTATAAATAAAAGATTTAATAATTTTATAAAAAAAATTAAAGATGAGATTAATATATTTTAATTTATTAAATATGGAAAGATTTGAAACTGAATATAAAGGAAAGTTAGGGAAAAAAGATAAGGGTATAAATATACCATGTTTGGCATTTAAAAATAAAAAAGATTTAATTAAAATTTCTAAAGAAAATAAATTTAAAATTGATGAAAGTTTAAAATTAGATGATTATAGATTTAAATTGCTATTAAAATTTGCTAAAAAAAAAGAAATAGATTTTAATTATTCTAATATAGATAGTCGTAAATATTTAGAAACTATATTACCATGTTTTCCACAACCTATGCTATTTCTTGGTTGGGCAAAATATACAAATCAATATAAAAAAATATGTGATATGGTTTCAGTTGATATTAATAGTAAAGTAAATCCAGATATAACTGCTGATATTACTAAAAAAGATTTTAAAAAAAAAGTAAAAAAGATACATAATAAATATAAATCAATAATTAATAATGGGGTTATTGGTTGGGGTGTAAATCAACCTAAACAGATTATAGATTCCCTAAAAAATTGTAAAGATTTATTGACTAACGGAGGTTTTATGTTGTGTGGATGGAATGTAATGGCGTTTGAAGGTCATAAAGAAGATAGTACTATTACTATACCTATGATGAAGAAATATTTAAAAGAAGTAGGATTTAAAGACATAAAATTAATTTATAATTCTAATGATGAATGGAAACAAGCGTATATAATATGTCAAAAATAAATTTAATAAAAATTTAATAAAAATTATTTAATTAAATATTTCTATTTTTTTTTATAAAAATTTTTTAATAAAAAATTTTTTAATATAAATGTATAAGATTACTAATAATACAAATAGTAGTTTAATTAATAGTAATAAAACTAATAAAACTAATAAAACTAATGAAGAAGATTATAATGCGAATAATGTTAGAAACAAGATAGAAGATAGAGAACCATTTGCGGAAGGTGATGGTGGATATTTATATATGGAACCAAATGGAAATGTTAGGAAGGTATTTAAATCAAAATTTGCTTTTGAAGGTGAAAAAAATGTATATGAAAAAACAGCAGATATTAGTAATGTTGTTAAAGTTTATAAAATTTTAAATAGAAATATGCATATTATTATGGAATTTGTTCCATTTAATTTAGAAGATTTAATTATTGAAAAGAAGAACTCTATAGATAATTTTGATAAAAATAAAATAGTTAAAGAACTAATTCAAGGTGTTATTGATTTACATGATAATAAAATATATCATAATGATTATAAAGCTAAGAATATTCAAATAAAACCAGATAGTGGAGTTAGAATAATTGATTTTGATTTAAGTGATTTTGGAATAATCAATCCAAAAAAAAGTGTTGAAGAAATTAATAAATTAAAATATATAATTTTACAAATTTTATTTAAAGTAAAATATTATCCAGATTTTTATAAAAATAGAAAGAAATATCTAGAACAGATAGATGATGAAAAGTTTAAAAAGGTAATGAAATTTAATAGAGGTAATATAAAAGAATTACAAAATTATATGGCAAATGTTGATTTTAATAATAGTGGTAATATTTTTAATGCTTCTAAGTCATTATTAACAAATAAAAAAAAGATTTATTATTTAGAGAAACAGAATACTAAAAATGCTAAAAAAAATAATGTAAAAGTAGAAAAAAAGAAAGTTAATAGTAAAAACGAGAATACTAAAAAGCAGAATAATGTAAAAATAGAGAAGAAAAAAGTTAATAATAGTAATAATAATAATAATAATGATGATGATGATGATTTTCCTCCAGATACATATTTTTATGGTAAATTAACTAAGAAGATTAAAGATGTAGATGAACTTGTTAAGGTAATGAGTAAAGGTATAAAAAAATATAAAAGTTATATGAAAACAAAAGAAGGGGTTGAATTATCAAAAGAAGATTTAAAAAATACATTAGATGGATGGTTTGAACATGATAGTGATAGAGATAACTATTTTGATTATCTAGTTGATAAATCTGGATTATCATTTGATGCTATAAGTGATAAAATAATTAATGCTACTGATAATACTAAAAAGCAAAATACTAAAAAAGAGAATACTAAAAAGCAAAATACTAAAAAAGAGGATACTAAAAAGCAAAATACTAAGAATAATGTTAATAAATCAAAACTAACAAAAGAGATAATAGATAAATTCTTTAAAGAATTTAAATTTAAAAATGAAAGTGAATGTAGTTCAAATAGTTATAGTGCTGATTATTTTGTTAAAAAACCAGTATTAATAAAAACAATTAATAAAAAATATCCAGAAATTAGAGCAGAATTACCAAATGGTTATCAAAAGTTACCAAAAAGTAAATTATGTTCCGAATTATTTAAATTAAAAAAAAATTTTAATAAAAAATTTTAATTAAAAAAATTAATAAAAAAATTAATAAAAAAATTAATAAAAAAAAATTAATTAAATTTTTTTATATAAATGAAAAATTCAAAAGATGAAAAAAATAAATTAGTAGGTGAAGGTAATTCTGGAACTATTTATGAAACTAAAGATAATATAGCAAAAAAGGTATTCAAAAATAAAAAGTTTTTTGAAGCAGAGTTATCAATATTAGAAAAGATAAAAGGGTTAAAGCATGTTATAAAGGTTAAAAAAGTATCAAAAGAAGAAAATACAATTTATATGGAATTTGTTCCATATAATTTAGATAAAATATTAACTGGAAAATATGATAAAAAATTACATCAATTTAATAAAAAAAAAATAATGGTTGAAATTTTAGAAGGTTTAAAATCATTACATAATAGTGGAATAATTCATAATGATTTCAAAACAAAAAATATTCAAGTAACTGAAAATAGTGATATTAAGATTATAGATTTTGATTCAAGTGATTTTGGTTTAAAATCAATACCTAAAAGGATAGAAGATATTAACAAGGCAAAAATCATAATTCTACAAATATTAAATAAAAGAAGTTATAATCATGTTCTAAAAAATAAAGGTAAATATTTAGATGAAATTAAAGATGATAAAAATGTAATGGAATTTGGTAGAAATAATTTAAGCGAATTAATAAATTATGTTAAAAAAATGAATTAAATGAGGGAGATATCATTCTAAAATTGCGAATATATATAAAGTATATAAATTATTTTTAAGTAGTTTAATTGACCTTATAAAGTTCCAAAACAATCATTTAAACTATCAAATGCTTCTATACCACTTTCATCTATATTACCACCATTCATAGCATTCTCATTTTTATAATTTTTTACTATATAAAAATGTTTAGCTTCTTCACCTTCTAAGTCTTTACTACATTGAACCTTATTAAAGTTTGAGTAATGACCTTGTATTTCTTGTTTTATTGGTAATGATGTATTACAATAATTATTTACATTTGAACATAAACTATCACCACATTTTACTTGTAAATCTACCGAATTATTTTTATCAATGTCTATTGGATTTTCAAATAATTTTGATAGATTTTTATCAGCATCTTTTTCATATACATAATTATAAAGTTCTTTCATTTTTAAAGCATCTTCATCTTTCTTCTCATCTCTTTCTGGTTTTGGTAATGCTAATTCTAATGTATTATTACCATTAACACTATTTACTGCTTTCACCTCACCATTAACTTCTTCTACTTCACCGCCATCTTTAACTACTACTTGTTCTCCATTCTCTCCATTTAATTCATTCTTTCCATTTTTATTAAAATCTGGAACAGAACCATTTATACCAAATCCATTCAAATCTAAATCAATTAGTAAATTATTTATCATGAAATGAATAATCAATATTATTAGAACAAATAATAATGTATTTTTAATTACTGTTCCAAACATTATTTATATTTATTTACATTTATATTTTTTTTATTTAAATTTAATAATCCTATATTTAACATTAAATTTAATTGTTTAATTGTTTAATTATTTAATTGTTTAAATGAAATATTATATGAGCATTTTTTATAATATTTTAATCTTTTTTTAGATTGATTTATAAACATTGAGAAATTATCATTTATGTCAATTATTAAAGGGATATATATTCTATCTTCTGGTTTTTTCCTAAGTATTCTACCTACTGATTGTATTATATCACTTTTAGGTGTTGATAAAATTATTGTATCTAGTTTTGGAATATCCATACCTTCACTAGCCATACTAAAGGTTCCTAATAATATATCACAATCTCTTTCAGATTCACTCAGTTGTTCATCACTCATTCCACCTACATAAAATCCTACTTTATATTTACTATCCATATTATCTTCTACATCATCAATAACATCATCTAGTTTTTTTTTCAACTCTTTTAGATGATTTCTTCTATCACTTAATAATAGAATATTTCTATTTGGTTCCTTTTTTTTTATATTGTTTATTATATCTACTATAAAATCTATTCTTGGTTCAAAATTACATATATTATTAATCATTTTAGCCATATTTAATTTTCCAGTATATATTGTTTCTTCTTTACAATATTCTTCATCATCATCTTCATATTCATAACAACATACATTTACATCATCTACCTTCTTTTTATTTTCCTTATATACTATATCTCCTAGATGCCATTTAAAAACTTTTGATAATCCATCTTTTCTTGTTATTGTTGCTGATAATCCTAATGAATATTTAAAGTTCGTTTTAAATAATGCTCTTGAAAATACTTCTGCTGCAAAATTATGAACTTCATCACAAATTACTAAACCAAATTCATCAAATGTCCCTTTATCATATTCTTTCATAGATAGACTTTGTAAAGAACCCATTACTATATCTTTATCTTCTATATCTATGACTTTTGCTTTAATTAGACCAACACGAGCATCTGGTAAAAATTGCTCTATTCTTTCTTTCCATTGTTTTAGTAAAAAATCTTTATGAACTATTACTAATGTCTTTTTTTGTAATTTTGAAACTATATATAATGAAAGTGCAGTATTATGTGTTACTTGAAAATCTCCTAATAAATATCTATGATTACCATCTAATGTAAAACCATAATAATTATCAACTTCTTTTTTTTCTATCCTAATTCTTGTATTTAAATGATTTGCTTGTCTTTTTATTTTTTTTGCTTTTTTTCTTTCACATTTAACTGGTATTGTTTCTAAACCATCACCATGAATTTTTGTTCTATAATATGTTCCAATTTTCTTTTCTGTTTTATATATACAACTTTTCTCACATTTAGTTTTATAAGCAGCAAAACCTAATGAACGTGCTAAATATATTATATCATCTAATAATGTTTCATTTTTTTGTATTATATCATAACCACAATGTGATAAACTCCCATCAGAATCAATAATACCAGCAAGTAATTCTAAACGGATTTCACGAGTATTACATTTATATTCTTGAGGTATATGTTTATTATTAATTAATTTATGTTTTTGTAGCATATTTAATATTTTATTTTTGGATATTCCTTCTTTTGTTCCATTACTATCACATTTACGAATTTTAAGATCTAATTTTTTAGCATAATTTGTATAATAATCAATAACACATTCTTCTATGGTAGTAATACCAACATTTCTACTATTTCCATCACCTAACCAATAACCCAAAAAGTATGGTTCTAAATCTATTTCTCTTTTTGGAAAATCAATACCTACACGATAACCTAATAAATGACCAGCTCTACCATGATATGATTTAGGTAGATTTAAATAATCCACTAATGGAATATCAAGAATAGTTCCTTTTTTAATTTTATTTGACATATTTGTAGAATATCTTAAAGATAGTATATGCGATTCATTCACACTATATTTATCTCCTTTTTTTGGTATAACATCATACATCATTTCACGACCTCTCGCTAAACTTAAAACGTTTCTAGGTGTTGAATCATCTCCCATTAATTTATCACCAACTTTTATATCTTGTATTTTTTTGATACTACCATCATACATTATAATAGGAGTATTTATACCATGGCATTTACCACCGCCACAAAAAAGATTAATTAAACCACCACACCTTGTATTGTCCTTAACTGCCTTCAAAAATGATTTTACTGGTTTTATTTGATTTTCACGAAGATTTCCATTAAATTTTAAATTTATATTAATACCTTCATTTATCTTATTTTTATCTGGAACTCCAAATTTTTGTAATCCATAATATTTAGGTAAATATAATCTTTTTTCACTTTCTTGATATATTGGATAATATACATTATTACCATTTAAACTAAATGATGGTGATACTTTCGGTGATACTGTTAATTCTTTTTTTATATCGTTTATAATCTTATAATCATATTCTGATTTTAATATACCATAACCATTTGAATTTAATAATGTTTTAATCTTATTTTGTTTAATATTCGGTTTTTCATTGTTTTTTTCATTATTATTTTTAATATTATTTTTAATATTATTATTCATAATATTAATTTTAAAAAATATCTATAATATTTGAAAAATATCTATAATATTTGTAAAATATCTATAATATTATTTGTAATATTATTTTCAATTTTTAATTCAAACATATTATATTGTTAAATAATTTTTAAGTAAATTCTAAACAGTATCACTATCAACAGCATAATGGAAGTATTTTTTATCCCAATTACTAAATTGTCTATCTCTTAAATCATATAGAGATAAACTTAAATAAATTGCTAATATAATTATTAGGATACCATTAATTACATAACCAAAAGCAATTATACCATTTTTTTCTAAAATACTAATAACTACTATACATGCTACTAGAAATATTGAATTCACTAATAGATTACTTTTAAATTCCAAACTTTTAGTATCATAATATTTAGTTCCATATATTTTTTGATGTTTTAATTTTTCATTATGTAATCTTTCTTCTTCACGTTCTAATAATTGATTATTCTTTATTACAAAATCATGAAACATTTGTGTTCTATCTTGACCTACAAATTTTGTTATTTCTGTTATAATATTACCAAATAAATCTGATGAATATTTATCTATGTTATATGAAAATTGATTAATTATATTATCTAATATATAATTATTAAAATTTATTGATTGATAATCATTTTTAGCTAATATACCATTTCCATTTTTGTCGGAACTTCCAAAAGTATAATTACCAAATCCACAAAGATGTGCTGTATTATTTCTTTCAGCTTCACTTCTAAATCTTAATTTTCTTTCAACCAAAAATGGTATTTTAGTTCCCATATCATATTTACTATAGTAATCATTATTAAAATCATCAAATTTAGTTAATTCTATTTCTTGTGTCACACCATTTGGTAATTTCAAACTATTTATACCTCCATCACTAATAATTTCGCTATTTCTAATATAATTATAATCTAAATAAGAAGAACTCATTATTATTTATTAAAATAAATATTTTAAAATTAATAATACAATAAATAATAAATCATTTTAATTATTCATATCTTTTACTAAACTTTTATACAACTTTCTTGCTATTGCTAAAAATTTAATTATAAATATAACTATTATAATTACTAAATTTATAATTAACAATGAATCAATATTATTTACAGAAATTATATACATATTAAATATGATATATAGTATTACAGAACCAACTATAATATAAAATAGATTTCTATTTTTTTCATAATTTTTTTGAATATCTGTATTTTTTTGATTAAAATTTACAATTTTATTATTAATATTATCTATTGTAGTTTTTAAATCAGAATTTGTTTTTTGTGAAGCTAAATTACCAGAACCAAAATGAAGATTTTTCGTATGTTCTAATCTAAATAATTTAGCATTTTCTTTCAACATTCTTGATAATACATACATATCATAAATTATCTTATTAATAGAATATAAAAATTTCTCAACATTATCAGTTGTGGGAAAACTATTTATACCATTATATCGTAATTCACTAATACACTCTTGAAAATTAGTAGTGGTATCATTATTAAAACCAATATCTCTATTTGTAGCAAATGTGCTAGATGTATCGTTTTCAAATGTTTGTGATATTAAATCACTTGAACCAAAACTAGAACCTACATCAGTTCCTAAAGTATTAGAACTACTATTTTCTTGCTGTGTATCTAATAAAGATTTCATCAATAATTCAGATAAGAAATAATATTTTAAAATATTAACAACTATTAGATTTTTTACTAAAAATACTGTATTTTTAATATTTCTAATTTTATGTTGTTCATCATCACCACTTCCTATACTAGGTTCACCACTTCCTACACTATTAGGGTCAGGGTTATAATCTTCAATACCCTCTATATATGAAATAAAACCACTACTATCATCAATACTAGTTAATGTACCACCATTTATTGAAATAGTTTTTAAAAATTTTGATAAACTATTTTTATATGTATTATCAGTACCAGTTTTGTAATCATTTGCTAATATTGTATTATTACTATTAGTTTCATATTTACCATAAGCAATTAATAATTGGAATTTATTATTAGTATTATCATCTAATATTAAATGTGAATTTTCAATAAGAAAATCGTTAAACTTATTTCTAAATATATTAATATCTAATTTTCTTTTATAATATTCAAAAATATTATTAAGAGTTTTATTATTTGTTGTTACTTCTTGTTGTAAATCAAATATTTTATTAATATCCAATCTTTTATCTCTTATACTATTTGGATTAGTTCCCATTTATTAATATTTATATTAATATTTATATTAATATTTTATAAAAATTATGGATTTTTATTTGATTAAACACAATAACGATACAAAGAGTATTCACCAGACGTTTTACTAGGTCTTATAATTTTAACAATAGTATCACTTCTAATATCTAAATATCTACATACTGGGTCATTTTGTAATATTAAAGGTAAATTAAATTTACTTTTAAGAGAATATGCTTCCATAATTTTAGAAATCTCATTTTTATCAGTTATAGGTATATGTTTAGGAACTAATTCATGTTTATAAAGATTAAATAATAATTCTTTAATATGAAAGAATTTGATATCTATATTAAACTCTTTAAATTCTGAAAAAGATTTATTATTATTTGTAGTTAATTTTTCTCTGCTAATAAATATTATCTTTTTATTCGCATCTTCTTCTTCGCTTATATATTTTCTAATATCATTTATCTTAATTTTATTATTCATATAATAAATTGCCTTGAAATTATCATTTATATCTATACTAAATATTTGATTATCTTCAAATAGTTTAATAATCTCTTGTTCTGTTATATTATCTAAATAAATTGTATTTTCATTTCTATCTTTTAACATTTCCTTTAAAGTTTTTAGTGATTTTTTAAGCATATCATTAATATTTAATTGATTAGTGTTCATTTTAATTTATAAAATATTTTATTAATTTTATCTAATTTTCTAAAGTTTTATAAAATTTTAATCAAATTTTAAATGATTAGAATAATTTATAAAAAAAACTGAAATATATATATAGTTAGTAAAATATTTTTAAATAGGTTCCTAATGGATTTTAACCCTTAACTATCTTGAATAAAAAATTATATAAATTATAAATTATAAATTATTTAAATATAGCATATTAGAAATTTATATTAGAAATTTTATATAAATAATATATACCAATTTTTATATTAAAATTCATCATCATCATCAATAATACTATGAGTTATTAATGCTTTATCTGAAAATCCAGTTTTATTCTTATTATTTTTAACTAAATTTTTATTCATATATTTTAGAACTTGTTGTTTAGTTGGCTGTTTCTTTAGCTCTCCAGATTCTTTATACCAATATTTAAAGTCATTATATAATTCGCTGAAAGTAATAAATCCTCCATCTTTATCTTCTACTCTTTCTTCAATATAAAGTTTTAGTGTATCATTATCTTTTTGATAATCTTTTGTACATTTGAGAACTTCATTAGGTTCATATATTCCTTCATTTATATATTTTTTGTAATAGTAGATTAGTATAGACATAAAATGTTCTTTCCAGTCATCAAATTTCAATGATAATTCTGTATCTATCTTAAATTCATTTTTATTTTTAGGATTTGGCGTATCTGTAAATGTTGATAAGAATTCTATTACTCTTATTCTTCTCCATGTTCCACCATCATCACTAGGTATTGATGGTAAATGATTACATGTTAATACTAAATGAGCTTGTGGTTTAAATTCTATAGGGTCTTGGAATAATCCCCTTGCTATAATTCTATCACCACCAGTTAATTCCTTCATAAAACCTATATTCATTTTCTCATCTTCACTAGGTTCTTGTAACACCATAAACCGCTTACCTTTCGATTTTGCTAATTCACTATTTGTATCATTACTTTTAACTCTTTTTTGTGTTAATAGAGATACATTAAATTGACCACAATAATCACCAAACGCATTTTGGTAAAGCTCTATAATTTTAGATTTACCATTAGCACCAGTCCCAGTAAAGATATGAAATTTCTCACTTGTTATTTTACCACTCAAAAAACTTGAGAATAATTTTAAGAAATATTCTCTCATTTCCTCTTTTGGTAATATTTGACTTAAAAATGTTATTATCTCATTATTAATCTCATTTGTTTCATCATAAGGTAAATAATCAATATTAGTTGAAAAAGATATAAAGTCATCTGGATGACCTTCACGAAATTCATAGGTTTCTAAATCAAATACACCATTTTCAAAACCTATTAAATTACAATTTGAATCTAATTTATCTTCAAATTTCTCTTGATAAAATAATTCTGAACATTCTTTTAGATAATTATTCTTTTGAGTTTGATTTTTTAGTGTTGCTGCTATTTTACTATATTTATCTGCTTTTTTTTGTAACCTTTCTTGGTCATCATTATCTGCTGCTTGTGATGCTTTTTGTCCATAATCGCTTGATATTCTCATAAATTGCCTCCATACTTCATTTGACATTCTCTTTTTCAATACATAACCACTATCACTTGGATGCCATCTATGTTTTTTAAATTCATACCATGTATTTTTTTTAATACTTGTACATACAAACTCATGTTTATATATCTGATATATCACCTTAGAAACATCTGTATGGGTTCCAGAACATGCACACATAAGTAAGCTATGTAAATCATCTTCTAATATTTTTTGATAGTCTGTTGGATTATCTGTTTTTGCCCAGTATCTCAATGTTCCTATACCTAAATTACCATCTTTCATATGGTTCCATTTCTTTTCACATTCACCTTCTTGATATTTATTTGACTTTCTACTAAATTCAATCCAATCTTCTAATAATCTATAATCTATATTTCTCAAACACCAACCTAATTTTATCCAACTATCAAAATAATTACTTCTTTCTATATTCAAAATTTTAATTAATTTTTTTATTATCTCTATATCCATACTCTCATTCTTACGATGATTTTTTGAATTCTTTAATATCTGCTTATTTGTTAATTGATTTCTTTCATGCTCCATAATTGCTTGATTAAATTTATAATATTCTGTATCTGGATTATTTTTTTCAAATTTTAATTTTGTCTCTAAATATTTATTTCTTAAAGAAAACATTTTCACATAATCTTTTAAACTTTTTTTCTCCTTTATTTCTTTTAAGTTCTCATTACCATTTTTGTATTTGTAAACTTTTGTTATCTTATAAGGTTCTCTTTCTGGTTTCATAGAACCATGCATCATCCAATTATTCTTATTTATCACTGCTTCATCAAATATATCCTCTACACTATTCTCACTTTTGATTTCATTATCAAATATATCTTTCATCAAATCTAAACATTTTTTACGAATAAACAATTGAATATTCGGTTTAGTTACTACTTCTGGTATTATAATATGTATTCCATCCTTTGTAATATCTTTTTCTTCATCATAAAATGGTTCAGTTTTTTCTAATACATAAATATTATATTCTTCTAAATTAATATATTCATTTAATACTTTTGAATAAATATCAATTATTTTGTGAATGTGAGATTTTGTATATTTTCTATTCTGTTTATTTTTGAATCTAAAATCAAAGTCAATTAGAATTGGAGAAATTATCTTATGTTTTTCAGTTAAATACAATTCTTCACCTTGTTCTAAGAATTTAACATAGTTATCTATAAATTTATCATATTCATCTGCTTGTATATAATATGAACCATATGGATAACCGAGAGAAGTATGTGTATAATCACCAGTGCGCGCTGTCTTAAATTTCTTTAAATAATTATTAAATGTATTTATACTATTCTCTTTTTTATTTTTTTTAGATTCCATCACAAAATAATTAATATTTATGAATATTATATTCTTAACATAAATTAGTTTTAAATTTTTTTTCAATTTTTATTTGTAAATATATTTAATAGCAAAATCTCAATTAAATTTATTAATATTAGAATATTAATACTATCTACTATAAAAAATCAAAATTTATATTAAAATATTTATATTAAAATATTTATATTAAAAAATTTATATATTTTAAATAATGAGTTGTAGTCCTGATTTTGAAAAAAATAGTTATACATGTTATACTTTAGAAGATTTAAAAAAAATTGCTAATAATTATAATAAAATAGGAGATACTACAAATAAGATTGATTTTAAAAAATATAAAAGTAAGAAAAGTTTACATAATGCTATTATTAAAGCAAATTATAGTAAATGTGAAAATAATGAATTTTGTTGGTTAAAACAAAATTATATGACTATCAATAAGGATATTAATAATTTTTTAGTTAAATTTAGACCAGCAGCACCTAATTCATGGAAAGAAAATCCTACTAAGTGGTTAGATACTATTAATCTATTAAATGTTATGAAACAATATGATGAGAAATATAAAGACTTTAAATTCTTAGGTGTATATCCAATAGATTTTAATACTAAATTAAACACAAATAGATGTGTATCAAATACTATGTGTAATTTAAATATTAAAGATTTAGTAAAAAATAAAATTTATAAATTAGGTAATATATTTAATTTAGATAAACATTATCAAAGTGGTAGTCATTGGGTCTCTTTATTTGTAAATCTAAATCCTAAAAGTAAAAATAAAGGGTGTTATTATTATGATTCTGCTGGTGTTTCAGCCCCTTTTGAAGTTCGAAATTTAGTTAATAAAATTACACAACAATATAAAGAATTAACAAATCATGATTTAAAATTTCATCAAAATACTACTAGGCATCAATTAAAAAATAGTGAATGTGGTGTATTTTCATTATATTTTATGGATCAATCTCTTAAAAATATAAGTTTTAATAAATTTTTAAACAAGAAAAATCTCAATGATAATTATATGTTAGAATTAAGGAAAACATTTTTTAATATATTTTAACTATGTTCGTTTCCTCTCTAATTTTTATTTAACTGAAAACAATTTTGAACATTCGCTTTGAATAGTTCTTTCATTATAATTTTTATTTTTAATAAAATTTATTATTTTTTGATTAATATTTAATAAAAAATTTTTATTAGTTAAATTTAAATTTGAATTTAATAAAAAATTTTTTAAATGCTCTTCAAAAAATTCATGAAATGTTTCTATTTGATTTAATATTAATCTAAAATTAAATCTCTCCCATTTCTTTTTTAATAAATTATATTGATACCATTTATTATTTATATAAATTATATCATTCGTTCTTATTTCTTTTATTAATATACTTATAAATTCATTTAACTTTTGATATGAATTATCGTGTTTTAGTTCATTTATATGAGGTATTATCTTCTCACAAAATGATAATATATCATTTTCCATTTGTTTAAATTTATATTAGAAATTTTAATTAAAAAAATTTAATTTAAAAAATTTAGTTAAAAAAATTTAGTTAAAAAAATTTAATTAAATATATTTAATTAAAAATATTAGAGAGGAAACGAACATAATTAAAAATATTCAATTTCTAATTCTATTATATTATCATTTGTATTATTTTTATCATTTTTATCATTTTTGAAAGTGGGTATTTTATCATTTTTATCAGTAAAAGTGATTTCAAATTTATCAATTATTATAGGATTATTAAAATCTATTTTTTCATTATAAATTTTATTATCAAATATACATGCAAATTTATTATTTATATTCTCATTATTACTTGTTATAATATTAAAATCATTAATATTTAATAATAAATAATTAATATTATTTTTAATTTTTCTTATATTCATAAAAACATTTAATAGTTTTATAGAAACTATATTTATTATAGGTTTCTTTAAATCTATTACATATTTATAAGGATTTGGATATTCTGTATTATCTCTTTTTGAACTAGATAAAATAATAATTTGTTTTTTTGTTGGTGAAATATTTTTATCTAAATTTTCTGGTGAAATATTTTTATCTAAATTTTCTGGTTCTTCTATTATAGTTTCATTTAGAAATGGACTACCATTAATATCTGATAACATAAAACCTTCAAATTCCTTATTTTCAATAGAACTAATATTTTGATTGGTTGTAGTGTTTTGGTTGATTGTAGTGTTTTTATTGGTGTTAGTGTTTTGATTGGTTGTAATGTTTTGATTGGTTGTAGTGTTTTGGTTGGTGTTAGTGTTTTGATTGGTGTTAGTGTTTTGATTGGTTATAGTGTTTTGGTTGATTGTAGTGTTTTGATTAGTGTTTTGATTGGTGTTTTCCATATTTAATAGATTATCTCTTTCTGCCATAAGTTGTTCCATATTTTTCTGGAGTTTCTCTGGACTTTCATTTTCTATAAACTCACTATTTAAGCGTCCAGAATCATATTTTTCTTCTACATGATTTCGTTCACTTAATAAATTATCATATTCTTTTGATATATTTTTATTATTTACATTATTATATGTTCCATTTGATAAATTATTCATAACTTTATTATCATTATTGGTTCTATTATAGATAGTATTTTCACGATTAATAATATCTACATTTCTGCTTTTATCATTATTAGTAATGTTATGCTTAGATACTTCTTTTTCTAATATTTCTTTAATATTTTTTAAAGTAATGATATTTAGTTCCTTAGTTTGAAGCGATGAAGCAAATTTGGTTCCATAAATGAGTTTCATATTTTCAAATAATATTTCTTTAATTTTTAAATTTAAATTGAGTATATTAATTTTGTGAATATCATTAAAATAATTAGTGATATCATTATATAATATATCTAAATTTTCAACAGAAATATAATTAAAATTATTAATATTATTTCGTTCCATTTAAAAAATAATTTATAATATATATTTAAATAAAAATATGAATAATAGTTTTGTAACGGCAAATGATAGAAACTTATATCAAAGAGGAGCAAACCAAAACTTAAGAGGACTAAATACTCAATTTGGAGAGCATTTTGGTATCAATAATAAAATCGTTGATGACGATAAAGACACATATAAAAAATATGATGTTATTCCAGGTGGTCAATTAAAATCTACATTTATTAATAAACCTCATAAATTAGTATTAAGATTTATATCTGGCACTACTGGTACAACAAGTCCAATTAATATAACTCTTAATGAACCATTTAGAGATGTTGTAAGTGTTAAATTACTAAACGGATTTATGACTAAAGATACTTACGATTCTACTGGAACAACTTTAAGTAATGATACATCTGTTAATTTTATAACTATTAGTATTAATGAATTAAATAATAATTATAGTTCATCAACTGGAGATGCTTTATTAAATAGTTTTGCGACATTAGATTATGATAAGACGGTTACAAGAGATGATAACCCTGCTGATGGTGGTATTGAACCAAATAGACATGACATATTTAAAAATAATTTTGGAACTCATCAAGATATTAGATATTTTGACCCTCCTTTAAATTCATTAACTCAATTAAATATCAGAGTTTTTACAAATAATAGTGGTGAAATCACAAATACTGACGGAGATTTCGCATGTAAATTAGAATTTATGGTTGAAACTAAAGAAAAATTAAGAGTATATTAAATATTATCACTATAATTAATTAACTAAAATTTGAAAACCTTTTCTGTTAGTAATAACTCTTATCCATAATTCTAATTGTATTAAAAGATAAAAGATTAAAAGTTAAAAGATAAAAGATTAAAAGATTTATATATTTACTTTATAGAATAACATAAACATAATGGAAACTATTGATTACATTAGTGCTATGGATAGTACTAAAACTGGTGGTATGGTGGATTATGATAATTGTTTTACTGAAACACAATTAATTTCTATAAAGTATTATGAAGATAAAGAGAAATATAATGAATATTATAGTATCTTAGAAGAGTTAGAAAGGATTTATTTGATGGATAATCATTTTGGAGATTTGAATAGACTTTATATGAATGGTGTAGATATCCATTTTGAAAATCTAAAATCTTATATATTAAATAACAATATTATTGGTATGGTATTATATGGTAGTGATATTAAAGATGTGTTTGATGTCATGATTGCTGATGTTCAAGATATTGAAAATAACTTTATAGATGATATTTATCATCTAACTATTAAAAGCATATCAAAAACTATATTAAATGACTATCTAATGATAGAACATAATTTAGACATTTTATGTGATATTGCTAATAAAAATAATGAGATAAAAGACTATGACGATGTTTGTGAAAACTTTAAAAATATATAAATAAAAAAAATATTTAACTAAAATTTTTTAACTAAAATTTTTTATTAAATTTTTTTATTAAATTTTTTAACTAAATTTTTTATTAAATTATTTTATTAAATTTTTTTATTAAATTTTTTAACTAAAATTTTTTATTAAATTTTTTATTAAATTATTTTTTTACTAATCTTAAAACATATTTATTATCATTATTTTTTAATAATAATCCAACAAATTGTAAAGTTTTAAATTTATCATATTCATCTTTATCAAATAATTGACCAGTCATCATTTTATTGGTATTAGAATTCGCATTAGAATTAGCTTTTGAATTATTTTTAGTTTCATCATATAATATCATGTATTCTTTTTCTTTTATTTCAATTTTATTTAATTCTAATTTAATTTCTTTCTCTCTTTGTTCTTTCATAAATTCTAATTCTTCATTTTCAATATCATTTTTAACTATTATATCTTTATTATTAAGATTAATTGGATAATTAAAGCATTCTACATCATTATGATTTTTTTTATGAAGGGTACAATCAACAGCAGCAGTTTTCATAAGATTTAATACACCATTCATAATATCTTCTTTTTTCTCAGCAATATTATTAATAACTTGGTCGGTTGTTAAACCTTTATCTAATCTTTGTATTTTTCTATCTTTTAGCTGTTCTTTTGAAAAAGCAGATATATACCTATAAACATCAATATTTCTTTCTGCTTTAGGTAGTGCTAAATGAGAACCAGTTCTTGCTGCTCTACCTATTACTTGATTAGTTCTAACCATATTCCAATAAGGTTCAACTAAATGAACTTGTCTCACATTTTTTAATGATATACCTTCACTACCAGACTGTGTAATCATCATCACTTTAATTAAAGAACCTCTTAAATTACCATTATTAATTTCAGTTTGTTTAGAATGTATTTTATCTAAATCTTTCAATATTTCTTTAGGAATATTATCCATTTGGTTATTAAATATATCCAATAGAACTGATGTCATTTCTTTATCACCAGTAAATTCAGCAAATTTTGGTTTATTATAATCATCTTTATCAATATCTAAAACGTATGTATTTTTTTCTTTCTTTATTTTGAATTCAGCATAACCATTTGCTTCTAAAATCAATTTTAGTATTCCTATACCTTCAACAGTTCTAAATTGTGAGTAGATTAAAGCACTTCCAGAAGATTTATTAAGTAATTGTAAGATTTTTAGAAATTTAGGTGAATACAATTTTAAATCATCAACTAAATATTGCTGTTTATTATCATTTAATTCTTTAAGTATTTCTTTAATCTTTTTCATATAATCATCTTCATTATAATTTTTCTGTGAATATGAAGCATCTGGTATATTAGAGGTATCTGGAGGAACTACCTTTGAACCTTTATCTTTATTATCTTTACTATCTTTACTATCCATTTTAAGTAATCTACTTTTAACCTTTTCATGATACTCATCAACAACATCCATATCACTTAGTAAAAGTTTTAGTTTGCTTGGATAAGGTCTTTCAATTTCATCTGGAAATGTAAAATTACATAATGCTCTTGAAAATGCTTTATAAACTTGATTAGCATCTGAATCTTTTTTAAATCTTTTCTCCTTTCTAATTTCATCTTGCCTTACATCAACATATTTTTTAAGTTGAGAATCTGATAGTTCAACTTCTACAACTTCATTAGTTCTAATTTCTGGAAATAATTCACTATTACTATAAACAAAATAAGAGATTGAACCTAATATTCTACGTATTAATAAATCTTCATTTTTTAATTTATTATTTTCATCATCTATAAATAATTTATTAAATTTTTTTTCACTCGTAGGTAATGGAGAAAATTCTTTTGCTTCATTATCTATATTGAATTTAAAATCATTTTTATTTAATAAATCTTTTAAATCTTTTAAATTTTTACTAATATTCTTATTATCTTCATCTAATGAGAGTTTTTTATCTTTAGTTTTAGAAAATCTTAAAGGCACTAAATTAAATAATAATTTTTTATCTAAAGCATCAAATGTATAATTATCTACATATTTAAAGTTTTCAACTAATCCTTCTAATTTTCTTATCTTTTTATCATCTAAATTTTCATTTGTTTTTAGTTTGTATTGTATTGAAGGTCTTTTAATTAAATTAACTAAAAATGCTAATTCTAAAGGTTTATTTATTAAAGGTGTACCAGATAGACATAGTAATTTACAATTTTTAGCATAATAAATTAATTCATATATTTTTTCTCCTATTTTAGAACCATTAATAACTCTGGAAATAAAATTATGAACTTCATCTATAATTACTAAATTATTATCAAAAGGATTAATTGTATCATCAAAAGTTAATTCATTCAATTTCTTATTATTTATACCATTATAACGAAGTATATTATATTTTTTTTGAATAATATTATATAATTGTCTATTTATTTGTTCTTGTTGTTTTTCATTGTATTTTTCATAGTTCGATTTTTTATTAGGTACAGAGAACCAAAATCCACCATTTTTATCATAAATTTTTTTATCAATTATACCAAGGATATTTGATTGTATGTTAGTTTTACTAATTTGTTTATGATGTATAAACTTCCAATTTTGTTTTAATGAATACATAGAATGACCGCATTTTAATACTTCATTTACATAATTACTTTCTAATGATGCTGGAAGCATTACTGTAGTTTTCATATTAGATAATAAAAGTTCAGCAGTTGATATAGAAGCACATGTTTTACCTACACCTAAACCATGATATAATAATAAACCTCTTGAAGGAGCGTCATATTGCATATAATCCCTTACAAATTTTTGATGAGGAAATAAATCTAATTTATTATTATCACCATCATCTAAATCATTTTTACCTTCTTCTTCTTTTTTAAGTTCATATTTGTTAAATATTTGATGAATACTTTTTACATATCCAACACGATTAGGAAGATACCAACTTGAAGAAGTTAATTCTGCTTTATTATTTCTTTCATCAGTATTTTTAATGTAATCTAAAATCATATCTATAATTTCTTGATTACTGGACATTATTATTAATTATAAATAATAAATTAAAAAAATGATTCAAATTTTATATAATTTTTTTTTATATAAATTTTTAATATTATGTTCGTTTCCTCTCTAATTTTTATTAATCATTAATATTTATTAGAAAATATGGAAATAATATTAAACCATTAATATTGTAATTCATGTTTGATTGTTTTTCTTCGTCGTTAATACTAATTAAATCAGTTTTATCATTCATATCATTCATATCATTCATATCATTCATATCATTATTTACTTTATTATTAATATAGTCATAATAAGATAATAAACCAAATATTAAAGTTATACTAACTATAAAATCTGTGAAAAGTAAAGAAGATGTTTTATGAAATCCTAAAATATTTAATATAATAATTATCATGAAAGATAATAAAAAATCTATTAATAAATTTTTAAATCTTAATGGATTTTTTTGAATTAATATTAATTTTTTATATAAAATTATTCTAACTCCTTTAAATATTATAATTGGTAATAAAAATTTTTGTATTAATGTTTCATCTACTAAACTTTTATTAAAATCTATAGAATTGTATAGAGATTTTGATTTATATGGATTACCACCACCTTGTATTAGGGATTCATCATTTGTATTATCATCACTATCACCTTTATCTGTTAATAATTCAGTAAATCCTTTTATTGCTGTTCCTATGAAATTATATGATGAGAATGTATATTTTATGAAACCATTCTCATAATTTTTATAATTTTGTAATTTTTGTTTTAATTTTTCTTCATTTTCTTTTAATTTTTCTTCATTTTCTTTTAATTTTTTTTCATTTTCTTTTAATTTTTGTTCATTTTCTATTAATTTTTGTTCAATTTTTTCTGATAATGATTCTAATAAATTTGTTTTTTCATTATCTTTTAGTTGAATATCTATTATATTGTTATCATCATTTATATATAAAGTAATAAAGTCATATTTATTTTCTTCAATGATATTTTTAATTTTAGTTTTAATTTCTTCAATGATTTTATAAATTGTTTTTTCAAATCCAGATACATTTATATTATTCTTAACATAATTATCAGGAAGGAAATTTTTTAAAGCATCGATTTTTCCTTTTATTTCTGGTATTATTTTGTCCAATAAATCTTTTAAAAATTTTTGTATTCTTTCATAAAATTTCAATTCTATTTCATTTTTTAATATTTCAGCTTGAAAATTAGTTTTACTAACTGGTGAAATTTTTTCTTTTCTTTCTTCATTAATTGCAGCAATTTCTTCAATTTTTGTAGCAATATCATCATTAATTGTAGCAATTTCTTTATCAATATTATCTAGAACAATATTTTCTATTTTTTCATAAATTTTAGCATCAATTTTTTTTTTAATTATCTTTATTTCTTCATCTGTATTTCTTATTGTATTTATTGTTAAATTTTCTTTTACACTCTTTTGTTTATTCACTTTATGATTTTTTTTAATTCTATTTAAATGTATTAAATTATTAAAATCTTCTTTATTTTCATTTTCATTTTTAACTTCACTATAAAGTTTTTCATATTCTTTTTTATTGTTATATAATTCATTTAGTTTTTTTTCTTTATATTCGTTATCTTCTAATCTATCTTTTAATCTATTTTTTTTTTTTTTTAATTTTTTTAAATCTTGTTCTAACTTTTTTAATTCATCATCTGATAATTTTATTTTTTCTTCATTTTCTTTATTAGCTAAATCTTCTTTACTTAGTTCTTGGTTTCTTTCTTCTAAATTAGAAATTAAATTTTCTATTAACTCTATACTTATTGTTAAATTATTTTTATTTTTTTCTAATTCTAAAAAATTTTTCAAATCTTCATATTTTTTTTTATCTAATTTATAAGCTTTAATATTGGGTACCGAATCTTGTGAAGAAACAGATTTTAAAGAACCTTGTGAAGAAACAGATTTTAAAGAACCTTGTGAAGAATCATATTCTAAAGAACCTTGTGAAGAATCAGATTCTAAAGAACCTTGTGAAGAATCAGACCTATTAGAAAATCTATTAGCTCTTCTAGATGGTACAAAAGATTCATTATTATTAAAATCATGATTTATAGGATTCATCAAGTCCAACAAGTCATTCATGAGCGTAGGCAGCTCCTTAGGGACAGGGTTAGGGTCAGGGACAGATACTGAATTAGATTCTATTAATTCTATTAATTTTTTTACTTTATTATAATACTTACGTGATGTAATTAATGCTAATTGTGGTGGTGGTGCTGGTGCTGGTGCTGGTGTTGGTGCTGGTGCTGGTGCTGTTGCTGTTGCTGGTGCTGGTGCTGGTGCTGGTGCTGGTGCTGGTGTTGGTGCTGGTGCTGGTGGTAGTGGTTGTTTAGTGGGAGATACTGGACTAGATTCTATTAATTTTTTTACTTTATTATAATACTTACGTGATGTAATTAATGCTAATT
>Ga0233438_10000902_pt1 | contig 35228 bp, 35 predicted proteins | sample SI_123_September_FD_182720 | JGI IMG/M metagenome (GOLD analysis project Ga0233438, IMG submission 182720) | Seawater microbial communities from Saanich Inlet, British Columbia, Canada - SI_123_September2016_10_MG | ecosystem: Environmental > Aquatic > Marine > Inlet | place: Canada: British...
AACAGAAATTTAAATGGGAGTTTCAATGAGCTACATAAAGCAGCTTACACTGGAGGTATTGATTTTCAGCACAACTGGAAAAATAGAGCGTATTATTTAGACGGAAATGTTATTTTAAGTCATGTTTTAGGAAGTGCAGAAGCTATTACGCAAACTCAACCACGTTAAGACACAATTTTCAAAGAGTAGATGCTACCCATGTTTCTGTAGACCCGAATAAAACGTCTCTATCAGGTACTGGTGGTCGTGTTGAAATTGGTAAAAATGGTGGTGGAAACTGGAGGTATAATGGAGGTGTGGTTTGGCGTTCTCCAGAATTAGAATTAAACGATGTCGGTTTTTTAAGAAGAACTGACGAGATTATTCAGTTTGGAAATTTAAATTACTTATGGCAAGTGCCTACAGAAAATTACAGAAGTGCGAGAGCAAGTTTTGAACAAAGTACTTTTTACGACTTTCAGGGAAATTTAAATAGAACCCGTTTTGAATTAAAAGGGAGTTTAAATTGGTTGAACAATTGGGCTATTGAAACTGGTTACGGATATAATACTAATTTTTATGACAATTTCTTTTTAAGAGGAGGGCCAAGATTCAGAAGACCAGATACCGGTTTTGCTTACCTGTTTTTAAATTCTGATAGAAGTAGAATGTTCAGTTTTACTGTAGGTTATTCTAACAGGCATAACCAAGAAAATGTAACTTCTAGAGATCGTTTTGTGATTCGTACAAATTATCAACCATTTGATGCTTTTAGCATGTCTTTAAATGTTGAATATGCTAATTTATATGATGCAACACAATATGTAACTGAAACTAATTTCAATTCAGCTGCGCGATATGTTTTAGGTGAAATTCAAAATCAAACCTTAACGACTACATTGCGTTTAAATTACAGTTTTACGCCTAATATTTCTTTACAATTCTATGGACAGCCATTTATTTCTAAAGAGCAGTTTACAAATTTAAACTATGTAGTTAACCCTGTTGCAAATCGTATTAATAACAGAATATCTATTTATGACAATAATCAAATAAGTGGACAAAATGATACTTATTTTATTGATGAAGATAGTGATGGAACTACAGATTATAGTTTTTCGAATCCAGATTTTTCATTTGTGCAGTTGCAAACTAATTTGGTCGCAAGGTGGGAGTACATTCCTGGTTCTGAGTTATTTTTTGTTTGGGCAAGAGGTTCTGCTGGCAATGTAAATCCAACTGATGATTTGTTAAACAGTGTGTCTAACCAAGTTTTTGAAGCCCCTTCTAGTGATACTTTTTTAATAAAAGCAACCAATCGTTTTGCGAGATAAAAAGGAAGTAACTTAAAAGGTGAAAATATTTAATCTATCATACTGATAGAATTTGCGACAAAAGTATCATTTTCTAAAACTCCAATAACTTCTCCATTACGAATAACTTCACAAAATCCAGAAGTTTTGTCATGAGCATCGCCAAACTCATCTATATTGAAGCCTTCCACGAAGTAGGCTTTATGATCAATTCTTATGGCTAAATCACAGCCGGCTTTACTTTCTAATCCAAATTTACATTGACCACAAGAAAGCTCTGCAACTTCATTAAAGGTTGTTTTTTCTTTAACACAAGATGCAAGTATCAATAGACCTAGAATTATTGTTTTTTTCATAACGACTTCTTAGTACTTCTTTTATTTTTTCGTCCAGCTATCTCTTAAGCCTACAATTTTATTAAAAACTAAAGCTTCTGGAGTAGCATCATAATCTACATTAAAATAACCTAATCGCTGAAATTGAAAACGTTCACCAATTTTAACAGTTTGTAAACTCGGCTCTAAAAATGCATTGATAACTTCTAATGAATTAGGATTAACAAACTCCATAAAATCTTTGTCTTTATGTGAGTCAGGTGCTTCATCTAAAAATAAACGATCATAAGCCCTAACCTGTGCTTGTATAGCGTGTTTTATAGAAACCCAGTGAATGGTTCCTTTTACTTTACGCATACTTTCTGGCGTTCCACTTCCAGATTTCGTTAAAGGATCGTAAGTACATTGTATTTCAGTAATCTTTCCATTTTCATCTTTTGTACAGCTATTTGCTGTTATAAAGTAGGCATTTTTTAAACGAACTTCTTTACCCAATTTTAAACGGAAAAACTTTTTATTAGCCTCTTCTCTAAAGTCCTCTTTTTCGATATAAATTTCTCTAGAAAATGGCACTTTTCTGCTACCAAAACCATCTTCATAGTCATTATAACTTGCCTCTAAAAGTTCTTCTTCTCCTTCAGGGTAATTGGTGATTACAACCTTTATAGGATCTAAAACCCCCATTACTCTTTTGGCTGTTTTATTAAGATCTTCCCGAATTTTAAATTCTAAAAGAGCCACATCAATTACATTTTCTCGTTTAGAAACACCAACAGTATCTATAAAGCTTCTAATAGCAGCAGGTGTATATCCTCTTCTTCTTAAACCAGAAATTGTTGGCATTCTTGGATCATCCCAACCAGAAACTATATTTTCTTCTACCAGTTTTAATAACTTTCGCTTACTCATAATAGTATAGCTTAAGTTTAAACGAGAAAACTCGCGTTGTTTTGGCGGATTTGGAAATTCAGATTTACTATAATTATGCACATTGTCTACAAACCATTCGTATAATTCTCTGTGTGGCTTAAATTCTAAAGAACATAATGAATGTGAAATTTGTTCTATATAATCGCTTTCTCCATGAGTCCAGTCATACATAGGATAAATACACCAATCTGAACCAGTTCTATGGTGTGCTTTGTGCATAATTCTATACATTAATGGATCTCTCATTAACATATTTGGATTAGCCATATCAATCTTTGCACGCAAAACATGTTCACCTTCTTTAAACTCTCCTGCTTTCATCGCTTGAAAAAGTTCTAAGTTTTCAGCTACAGTTCTATTTCTAAAAGGGCTATTTGTACCTTCTTCTGTTGGTGTCCCTTTTTGAATCCTCATCTCCTCAGAAGTTTGAGAATCTACATAAGCTTTACCATCTTTAATCAACAGTAGTGCCCAGTCATATAATTGCTGAAAATAATCTGAAGAATAACATTCGTTTTTCCATTGATATCCAAGCCAAGAAATATCTTCTTTAATGGCATCTACATATTCTTGCTCTTCTTTTGCAGGGTTTGTATCATCAAATCTTAAGTTTACAGGTGCATTATATTTTTCTCCTAGTCCAAAACTTATACCAATTGCTTTGGTATGGCCTATATGTAAATAGCCGTTTGGCTCAGGTGGAAAACGAAAACGTAAGGTTTCTTTTGGCGTTCCATTCGCCAAATCATCTTCTATAATATGTTCTAAAAAGTTAAGTGATTTATGATCTTCAGACATCCTTGTATTTTAAAGTATATTTAATACAAAATTACATAAAATACTTTTTGAAACTATTATTTTTCCATTTAAAGATAAAGTAAATTATTGCTGTTTATTTTATTCTTTTAGCTAGAAAAAAATAGTAGTATTTAAATGTTTTGTAACAAATTAGTAAATTGATCTTCTAATATATTAAATCGTTTAAATTATGAGCAAACACATACCTAATTACAGTTGCCCTAAGTGTCATCATACCACCTATAAATTAGGGGAAATGAGAGCAACAGGAGGAACATTATCTAAAATATTTGATATTCAAAATCAAAAATTTACAAGCGTTAGTTGCGAGAGATGCACATATACTGAGTTTTATAAAACAAAAACAAGTGCAATTAGTAATGTTTTTGATTTTTTCACGAATTAGAAATTTAAAGTCCTCTGTTTTTTATCGTATTTTTGTAAACTGAAAATGTTAACAAAAATGCATACCTTTTCGTTTAATCATTTGGCATTATCTGTTTTAGATATAGAGCAATCTATAACTTTTTATACCTCGGTATTTGGTTTTAAAGAAATTAAAAATACTGCATCTGCTTCTAAAACAAGATGGTTACAATTGGACGGAAAAATACAATTGCATTTAATTGTTAGGCCTAACTTTAAAATTAAAACCAACAAAGCAGTCCATTTTGCACTATCTACCAAAGATATTGCTGGTTTTACGAAAAAATTAGATCGTTTAGGAATAGTGTATTCAGACTGGATAGGATCTGTAAATAAAGACTACATTAGAAATGATGGTGTTTTACAAGTGTATTTTCAAGATCCTAATCAACATTGGATAGAAGTTAATAATGCAGTATAAATGGTAACCTTTGTGTTTTATGAAGAAAGAAAGTAAAAAACCAGATTTAGTAGTTTTTAATGAAGATACTCAGCAATATGATGCGGCTTTAAAACCTTATGGAACTTCTGCAAGCTCTCCAGTAATAAAGCCTTTAAATACTGCAAGTTGGAAAAACGATGGAATTCAACGTGTTAATAAACAACTTAAATCTAAGTTCGATGAAGTTAAAAAAGAGTACGAGGCTTTACTTGAGAAGTTTGAGTATAATGATTTAATTTACAATGCAAAGTTTAGTTTCGAACCAATTTTTGGAGAAAACTATCATTTGTATAATAACAAAAACAACGAGCCTTTCTTGTCTATTATAGCTCCAGAGCAATGTAGTTTTGAGTATTTAGGTTCATTTAGGTTGAACACAGATAAAATGTGGGAAAAAATAGAAACTTTACCTAAAGAATCATAAATGGGAATAATTAAAGTAAATAATATAAAACTTTATGCTTATCACGGATGTTTAGACGAAGAAGCTAAAATTGGTTCATGGTATAGGGTTGATGTTGAGGTAAAAGCAAATTTGAAAAAATCTTCAAAAACAGATGAGTTAAGTGATACTGTAGATTATGTTCATTTAAATCATATTGTAAAAGAAGAAATGCAAATACGTTCTAAGTTATTAGAAGAAGTTGCCCAAAGAATTTTAGATCGCTTTTTCAATGAGATAAAAATGCTTAGAAAAGCAACGGTTGCAGTTTCTAAGATTAACCCTCCTATTGGAGGAAATGTAGAAGAGGTTGTTATAGTACTGTCTAAGAAAAGATAATTCATTTGAGTCTAAATCAAGTTATAATACCATCTTTAGATTTAGATAAATCATAGTATTTATTCAGATTAACTATTAATTCATAAACCATAGTTATCGTTACCAACTCTTTTAAGAAAGTTTAGATGGTAATCAATTGATTTTATATTTTATAGGAGAGAATAGAATTAACACTTGTTCGAAAATCAAAACGTAAAAAATACTTGCAAGCTTTGTAAAATTACGTAAATTTGCATTCCAATTATAAAAAGGTGTCTTGGCCGAGTGGCTAGGCAATGGTTTGCAAAACCATGTACAGCGGTTCGAATCCGCTAGACACCTCAAAAAAACTCTGAAATTTATATTTCAGAGTTTTTTGTTTTTTTTCAAGACCGATGAGCTTTTTTAATTAGAATCTTTAGATTTTTCTTAACGATTAACAATCTTTTTTTTAACATCTTTGTCACAATCTAAAGTTATAGAGAAGATGAAAATTTACCCAATAGAAACAGGAAATTTTAAATTAGATGGAGGTGCAATGTTTGGAGTTGTGCCTAAAACTATTTGGCAAAAAACAAATCCTGCAGATGCTAATAATTTAATAGATATGAGCATGCGTTGCTTGTTAATTGAAGATGAAGATCGATTGATTTTAGTAGATACAGGATTGGGAAATAAACAATCAGATAAATTTTTTGGCTACTATTATTTATTTGGTGATTTTTCTTTAGATGCCTCTCTTAAAAACTTAGGATTTCATAGAGATGACATTACAGATATCTTTTTAACGCATTTACATTTTGATCATTGTGGAGGTGTCATTGAAAGAAACAAAGAAGGTGTACTATTACCTGCTTTTAAAAATGCGAAAGTTTGGTCTAATGAAAAACACTGGTCTTGGGCTACAGAACCAAACCCAAGAGAAAAAGCATCCTTTTTAAAAGAGAATATCAACCCCATAAAAGAGAGTGGTCAGCTAGAATTTATACATAGTAATTATCAAGAACAAATTGGTTTTGATGTTTTATTTATGGATGGTCACACAGAAAAGCAAATGCTTCCTAAAATAGAATACCAAGAAAAAACCCTTGTATTTATGGCAGATTTGTTACCAACAACTGGGCACATACCTTTACCTTATGTTATGGGTTATGATACTAGACCATTACTTACCATTAAAGAAAAAGCTGACTTTTTAAATTTAGCAGCAGATGAAAATTATTATCTGTTTTTAGAACACGATGCACATAATGAAATCTGTACTGTGAAACATACAGAAAAAGGAGTAAGATTAAACACTACCCACAAATTTTCAGAACTATTTAGTTAAAATTATACAGAAATGAGAAATGTAAGAGCGTATTTTTTAAGTGCTGCAATCGCACTTGTTTTTTTAGGGTGTAAAGCAACGAAAAATGTAGTTGTACAGCCAAATTTCAATGTTGCAAATACTACACCAGCAAAAAAAACAGATTTATCAGAAAATGAATTCCAAAAATGGTCTCATTTAGATATTACTCAAGATTCTATTGCAGGTATGAGTTTATCTAAAGCCTATCAGTTTTTAGAAGATAAAAAAAGCAAAGAAGTTATTGTGGCAATTGCAGATTCTGGAGTAGATGTAAAACACGAAGATTTAAAAGACGTGCTTTGGGTTAATCCTTCAGAAATTGATAACAACAATATTGATGACGATAAAAATGGTTACAGAGATGATGTTTTTGGGTGGAACTTTCTTGGAAATAAAGAAGGAGAAGTGTTTACCATAGATCAACTAGAAATTACAAGATTAGTGCAAAAAGGTAAATCTAAATTTGCTAATGTAGATGTTGCAACTCTTTCTGAACAAGATAAAAAAGAGTATGATGCGCATTTAAAATTAGTAAAAGAGTATGATGCCACAATTTTAGAAAAAGAGGCAGAAATTAGTGAAATGGAAGATTACCTTATTACTCTAGGGATAATTCAACAAGATTTTAAAGCTGTTAGAGATTTAGCAAAACAAAAAACGTTAACGCTAGAATTAGTAAATAGCTTAAATGCGCCCAATTTACAAACACTTGTAAAAGTGAAAAATGTGGCTAACATTCTTAATCAAGGAATGGATGAAGATATGCTAAATGAAGAACATGAAAAAGTTGTAGGATATCTTTCTGAAATAAAAAAAGCGATGAAAGGCTATGATTTAGAAATGAATTTTCGCCAATCTTTGGGAGATGATTTATATGATATAACAGATAAAATCTATGGTAATAATAATGTGTTAGGTACAGCAGAAGCAGCAAAACATGGTACACATGTAGCAGGTATTGTTGCTGCTAATAGAACCAATAGTATTGGTGCAATTGGTGTTGCAAATAATGTAAAAATTATGACTGTAAGAATTGTGCCTGATGGAGATGAACATGATAAAGATGTGGCTTTAGGTATTAGGTATGCAGTAAATAATGGAGCAAAAATCATAAACACAAGTTTTGGTAAACGTTTTTCGCCAAACAAAAATTGGGTATTTGATGCTATTAAATATGCATCAGAAAACGATGTTTTAATAGTAAATGCAGCAGGTAATGATGGTAAAAATATAGATAGTAGAGCATCTTATCCAACAGACTCTAAAGATATGATTACTGAGTTCGCAGATAATGTAATTACTATTGGTGCAAGTAGCTTGTCTTATGACAAAAATTTACCAGCAAGTTTTTCTAATTATGGTAAAATTAATGTAGATGTTTTTGCACCAGGTGTAGATATTCACGCTCCAGTTCCTAATGATAAATATGAGGCTTTAAGTGGAACATCTATGGCTGCACCGTCAACAGCAGGAGTTGCAGCTTTAATTAGAGGATATTATCCAAACTTAACAGCAAAAGAAGTAAAAGATATATTAATGAATTCTGGGGTAAAAATTAACTTCGATGTTATTAAGCCAGGTTCACAATCAGAAGGTAATCCAGAAGGAGAATTAATTCCTTTTGCTGAACTTTCAGTTTCAGGCAGAATTGTAAATGCCTACAATGCTTTACAATTGGCAGATTATATGTCTAATAAAAAATAATGGAATCAAACAATTAAAGATTGTTGCTATTTTTATACTTTTATAATCACTTAAAAAAATCAATTTATATGAGAAAATTATTACTTCTGCTAGTATCTGTAGTTTTTATTGTTACTTGTGCAGAAACTAAAGATGTTCAGTACTCAGAAAACTCTAAGAACAAAATGTCTTCAAATGCTAATGGTTATTGGCAGCAGCAAGTAGATTACACTATGGATATTGATATGGATGTAAAAAAATATCAATATAAAGGAACACAGAAGTTAGTTTACACCAATAATTCTCCAGATGATTTAGATCGTGTATTTTATCATTTGTATTTCAATGCATTTCAACCTGGTTCGCAAATGGATGTTCGTTCATTAAATATTGCCGATCCAGACAGAAGAGTAGGAGATAGAATTAGCAAATTAAAGCCTAATGAAATTGGCTACATAAAAGTAAATTCTTTAAAACAAGATGGTGCTGCAGTATCTTATGAAACAGTAGGTACTATATTAGAAGTGCAATTACAAAAGCCAATTAAAGCTGGTGAAACTGTAACTTTTGATATGCTTTTTGATGCTCAAGTACCTGTACAAATTAGACGTTCAGGAAGAAATAGTAAAGAAGATGTTGCACTTTCTATGGCTCAATGGTATCCAAAAATGGCTGAATATGATTTTCAAGGATGGCACACTCCTCCATACATTGCTCGTGAATTTCATGGTGTTTGGGGAGATTTTGATGTTACTTTACATATAGACAAAAGTTATGTAGTTGGTGGTTCAGGTTACCTACAAAATCCGCAAGAAGTTGGACATAATTATGCTGATAAAAATCAACCTTTAAATTTACCTGAAGGCGATAAATTAACATGGCACTTTAAGGCGCCAAATGTGCACGATTTTATGTGGGCTGCAGATCCTGACTATAATCATGATATGCTAAAAATGCCTTCTGGACCAACTTTACACTTTTTTTACAAGAAAACTTTAGATGGAGAATATCTACAAAACTGGAAAAAGTTACAGCCACAAACTGCTGAGTTAATGGCTTATTTTTCTGAAAACGTTGGTAAATATCCTTACAAGCAATACTCTGTTATACAAGGTGGAGATGGAGGAATGGAGTATGCAATGGCTACATTAATTACAGGTAAACGTAAATATGGTAGTTTATTTGGAGTTACCGCACACGAAATGGCTCATACTTGGTTTCAATTTTTATTAGCTTCTAACGAAAGTTTACATCCTTGGATGGATGAAGGTTTTACAAGTTACATTTCTAACAAAGCAGAGAACAAAATATTAAATGAAAACAAAGAGAATCCACATGCTGGTTCTTATAGAGGCTATAGAACAATCGTAGATAGAGGTTATGAAGAATCGCTTTCTACGCATGCAGATAGATATCATACAAACTGGGCTTATGGTACTGCAAGTTACTCAAAAGGAAACATCTTTTTATCTCAACTAGAATATGTAATTGGTTCAGAAAATGTAGCTATAGGGCTAAAAAAATACTTTAATGAGTTTAGCTTTAAACATCCAACGCCAAATGATATTAAGCGTTCTATGGAAAAAGTATCTGGTATACATTTAGATTGGTATTTAAATGAGTGGACACAAACTACACACACTATAGATTATGGTGTTAAATCTGTTGATGATAAAACCATTACTTTAGAACGAATTGGTAAAATGCCAATGCCTATAGATGTTGATGTAGAATATGCAGATGGTACAACAGAAAGTTTTAATATTCCATTAAGAATAATGAGAGGAGCTAAGCCAGCTAATGCAAATGTTTTAGAAGATTGGGCTTGGGCTATACCAACGTATTCTTTTGATGTTACTAAGTCTGTTAAATCTGTTACTATAGACAAAAGCGGATTAATGGCTGATGTTAAATTAGATAACAATACTTATCCTATAAAATAAGTTTTAGAATAGTCATAATATAAAAAAAGTGAAGCTGTATTAGCTTCACTTTTTTTATATGTAAGAATTAATAGTTAGTTCAGAAATTCGTTTATTTTTTCTTTAGAAATAAAGCCCATTAGCATTAAGTAGATGCCGCAGACAATAAGAATAATACCCATAATACGCTTTACTCTGTAAATGACTAATGGAGTCATCTTACTTTTAAGTTGTTTTGCTAAAAGTATTTTACATAAATCTGTGGTAATATACCCTAGTATAATGGTGGAAAAGTACCAGAAAATTGCATTTTGATTCATTTTTAAGGCAGGTCCGATTACTAAAATTGTACCTAACCAAAATGCTAAAACACCTATATTTATAAAATTTAAAAAGAAACCCTTTATAAAAAGTTTTAAATAGTTGTTCTCTACAATAGGGACTTCTAAACTTTTAGCGGACTCTAGGTCTTCTTTTTTGTTTTCTTTATCAAAATACGTAATTACTCCGTAAATTATTAAAATCAATCCTCCAATAAAAAACAATCTTGGGTCGTCTTTTATCTTTTCTAATAAAGATCTACTTCCATAATAACTAATAAGAATAAAACAGATGTCGCCTAAAATTACCCCTAAATCTAGTGCAATAGCAGCTCTAGCTCCTTTTAAAATACTGGTTTGTATGAGCATAAAAAATACAGGCCCAATCATAAAAGCCATGAAAAAACCAATAAGGAAAGCGTTTTTAAAGTCGTAAATGTCCATTGGGGCTAAAAATACTATTTTTTAGTTGAAGCATAAAAAAAAGGATGAGAAACCATCCTTATGTATTATTTTTAGCGTTTATTTCTAAGCAACTAAACATCATCAAAATCAATCGAGATCGAAGCTGTTGTTGGATGAGCTTGGCAGGTTAAAATATACCCTTCTTCTACTTCGCTATCTGTTAAAATTGAGTTTTTAGTCATAATAGCTTTACCTTCAGTTACTTTTGCTAAACAAGAACTACAAACTCCACCCTGACATGAGTAAGGAGGGTCTAAATCGTTACGTAAAGTAGCTGCTAAAATATCATCTGTTTGTTGCATGCTAAATGTTGTTTCTTCGTCATCTAGCAAAATTGTAATTTTAGAAGTACCCTCTTGTACTTCTGCTACAGCTTCTTTATCTATACTGGCTGTAAACAATTCAAAGTGAATGTTTTCTTTCGTAAAGTAGCCGCTTTTTAAAGTGTTAGTAACCTCATTTATCATTGCCTCTGGTCCACATAAATAGGCAGCATTAAAAGTGGTTTCTTTGTACATGTTTTTTACAAAGTAGTTGGTTACACTTTTATCTATTCTTCCTTTTAATTGGTTTTTTACTTCTTCTCTACTAAAGATATAGTGTAGCTTGAATTGTGTTGAATATTCTTCTTTTAAAGAATTCAATTCATCATAAAAAATAGTGTCTGCTGCAGTTTTATTACCATAAACCAAAGTAAATTTAGAAGTTGGTTCGTTTTCTAAAACAGACTTTACCATAGAAAGAATAGGTGTAATTCCTGAACCAGCAGCAAAAGCAATATAGCTTTTGTTTGCTTCTGGTTGCAATTCAAACCTACCTTCAGGAACAGAAATTTCTATCTCATCTCCTGCCTTTAGAACAGAAGTTGCATACTGAGAAAATGTGCCATTTTCTACAGCTTTTATTGCTACTCTAATTTCCCCACTTTTAGGAGTAGAACAAATAGAGTAAGCTCTTCTTACTTCTTCTCCATTTATTATGGTTTGCAGTGTTATGTATTGCCCAGCAACAAAATTAAAATCTTCTTTTAATTGTTCAGGTATATCAAATAAAACAGAAACCGCGTTTGCGGTTTCTTGTTTAACTTCTTGTATGTTTACTTTGTGAAAATCTGCCATAAATGTATTTAAACTAAATTATTTGCAATTAAATATTCAGCTATTTGAACTGTGTTGGTTGCAGCACCTTTTCTTAAGTTGTCTGCAACAATCCACAAATTTAAGGTATTTTCTTGAGATTCGTCTCTTCTAATTCGTCCAACAAATACTTCATCTTTATCATGAGCGTTAATTGGCATTGGATAAATGTTGTTTGCCAAATCATCTTGCACAATTACACCAGGAAAATCATTTAATAATTGACGCACTTCTGCCAAATCAAAATCATTTTCAAATTGCACATTTACAGCTTCTGAGTGCCCACCAGCAGTTGGAATACGAACAGCTGTTGCAGTAACTGAAAAAGAGTCATCTCTTAAAATTTTCTTTGGCTCGTTTACCAATTTCATTTCCTCTTTGGTGTAACCATTTTCTAAGAAAATATCACAATGAGGTAAAGCGTTTCTACCAATTTTGTGTGGATAAGCCATTTCACCATCAACTCCAGCTTCTTCATTATCTAATTGTTGCACCGCTTTTACTCCTGTTCCAGAAACAGATTGATAGGTAGAAACGACCAAACGTTTCATAGTGTATTTTTCGTGCAAAGGCGCTAAAGCCATTACTAACTGAATTGTAGAGCAGTTTGGGTTTGCTATAATTTTGTCATCAGCAGTTAAAACATCACCATTAATTTCTGGTACTACCAATTTTTTATCAACATCCATTCTCCAAGCAGAAGAATTATCAATAACTGTTGTACCTACTTCAGCAAATTTTGGAGCCCATTCTAAAGAAGTATCTCCACCTGCAGAAAATAAGGCAATATCTGGTTTTAAGTTTACAGCATCCTCTAAGGTTACTATTGTAAAATCTTTGCCTTTGTAACTTAACTTTTTACCTGCAGATCTTGCAGAAGCGACAGGAATAAATTCTGTTATTGGTAAATTGCGTTCTTCTAAAACTTTTAACATAACTGTGCCAACCATACCTGTTGCACCAACTACTGCTACTTTCATTATTTTAAATTTTGATTCTAAATTCTATACAAAGATGAGAACTAAATAAATGCTGACAATTATTTTAATAAAAATTTACCAATATAATTCCAGTTGTTTAAATTTTAACAAGATGTAGTAAAATTTAATTTTGAAGCTATTTCCAGCTTTCAGCACTCGCTTTTTTGCAGAAAAAGCAAAAAGAGCTTAAACAAAGGTTTCAATCTGGGCTAAGCATTTTTAGAATTGTATTGTGTTTAGGTCATTTTAAGGTTAAACAAACTGCCTTCAGTTTCTAAAATAATTGTAGTTTTGTACATAATTATTTTACGAACAAAAACTGAATAAAGTTCAGCTTAAAAAAAGGTATAGCATGCAACTGTACAATAAGTTAAGCGCAAAAGAGCGCGCAGAATTAATTGATAAAGCTGGTAAAGACAGACTTACCATTTCTTTTTATCAATATCATCAAATTAAAAACCCACAAATCTTAAGAGATAAGTTATTTCTAGAATGGAATGCTTTAGATGTTTTAGGAAGAATTTACGTTTCTTACGAAGGCGTTAATGCTCAACTTTCTGTGCCTTCAGAAAATTTTTATGCATTAAAAGATCAATTAGATAGCATTAGCTTTCTAAAAGATATTCGTTTAAATGTAGCTTTAGAACAAGATAATAAATCGTTTTTAAAACTAAAAGTTAAAGTTAGAAATAAAATTGTTGCTGATGGTTTGAACGATGATACGTTTGATGTTACAAATAAAGGTGTGCATTTAAATGCCAAAGAGTTTAACGGAATGTTGGCAAACCCAGATACGGTTTGTGTAGATATGCGAAATCATTACGAAAGTGAAATTGGGCATTTTGATGGAGCTGTAACTCCAGATGTAGATACCTTTCGCGATTCGTTAGATATTATAGAAGAAGACTTAAAAGACAACAAAGAAGATAAAAACCTATTGATGTATTGTACAGGAGGTATTCGTTGTGAGAAAGCCTCTGCATACTATAAGCACAAAGGATTTAAAAATGTGTTTCAGTTAGAAGGTGGTATTATAGAATACACACGTCAAGTAAACGAAGAAGGCATAGAAAATAAATTTATTGGTAAAAATTTTGTGTTCGATCATAGAAGAGCAGAGAAAATTACAGATGATGTTATAGCCAATTGCCATCAATGTGGAAAACCTTGTGATACGCATACCAATTGTGCCAACGAAGCTTGTCATTTACTATTTATTCAATGCGATGAATGTTCTGAAAAGATGGAAAACACCTGTTCTACAGATTGTAAAGAAATAATTCAATTATCTTTTGAGGAACAAAAAGAACTTCGAAAAGGCAAACACGCGAGTAATAAAATTTTTAAGAAAGGGAGAAGTGAGGTTTTGAGGTTTAAGAAATAAAAGTACTTATTTAAGTTCTTTTCTCTATATTTGTAACATGGAAACAGTAAATTACACAGATTTTCGCTCTAATCTAAAACATTGGTTCGATAAAGTTTTTAATGATGTGAGCGATATTGTCATTAAAAGAAAAGGAGGTAAAGACCTTGTCTTAATCTCTTTAGATGAATATAATTCTCTAAAAGAAACCACTTATTTATTAACGGGAAAAAACAGAGATGTTTTGTTAGATTCTATTAAAGAGTTAGAAGCTGGTAATGGAATAGAAAAAGAGATGATCCAATAAATGAAGTTAACTTGGGCCACTGCTTCTTGGAACGATTATTTATATTGGCAAAAAGTTGATAAAAAACTCCTAAAACGAATTAATGAATTAATTAAAAGTGCCATTAGAACACCTTTTGAAGGAATTGGGAAACCAGAAGCATTAAAAGGAGATTTACAAGGTTACTGGTCTAGAAGAATAACTTCAGAACATAGATTGGTTTATAAATATGAGAACGAACAGTTATTTATTGCTGCTTGTCGTTATCATTATGGGAAATAAAAATCTTTAAAATAAGTGAGTCAAGTTTTGAAGTTTAAGAATTAAGTTAATCTAACTTATAGCATTAAAATTAAGGTAAAATAAATGTTTTACTATCCGAAATTAAAAAATCTGTAAAGGAGTTATTTCTTTTTGATAATATAAAGAAGCATTTAAAAGAGTAATTTTTATTTCTGTAATTTTGAGATTTATTGACTAATTTCTCGTTTAATAAATTAGAAAAATTATCCTAGTTATTAATAGAGTTTTTTGTGGTAAAAGAAAATAGTGTTCTTTATCTTTTAATGGTCACTCTTTCATATCGTTTATATTATTAAATTTTTTAGGTGTAATTTCAGTCAGAAATTTTTTGTACCGTTAAAAAAGGGATTATTTTTCTCTTAAGCATAGGTTTGTTGTCTTTCCAATCTTCACCTTTTAAATAAATGGGAGTTTATACCTGAAAGAAACAAAAAGAATCAATTTCTTAAACTACATTTGTTCTAGATTTGAATAAAAAACTAGTGCTGATAACTTTAGTTTTGCTATTTTTTCATTCTTTAAGAATACGTATATTTACGAAATAGATAAGATTGGGTGCAAACATTGTATAAGCCTGATTATCAAATTATGAATCATACGTTTTCTAGCAAATCAGCCTATTATTAAGGTACTTATTTACTAAGTAGTATTAGTAAAAGCTAAAAACGGATAAAAATATATTTTACATGGCATGTGGAAGTTGTGGTACAGCAGAAAATGGAGTACCAAGAGGTTGTAAAAGTAATGGTAATTGTGGGTCTGGTTCTTGTGGAAGTGGAAGTGAAAAGTTAGATGTTTTTGATTGGCTTTCTAATATGAAATTACCAAGTGGGCAAGAGCGTTATAATATTTTTGAAGTACGTTTTAAAAACGGAAGAAAACACTTTTATAAAAATCTAGATAATTTACCCTTAACTATGGGCGATATTATTGCAGTAGAGGGTTCTCCAGGTCATGATATTGGGACCATTTCTTTAGCAGGTGAATTGGTAAAAGTGCAAATGAAAAAACGCAAAATTACTGAAGATCATGAAGATGTTAAGAAAATATATAGAAAAGCTACTCAAAGGGATATAGACGTTTGGCAAGCTGCTAGAGCCAAAGAAGAAGAAACGCAAAGAAGAGGTAGAGAAATTTTAGGAAAGCTTGGTTTACAAATGAAACTCTCTGATGTAGAATATCAAGGAGATGGAAATAAAGCAACTTTTTACTACACAGCAGATGCAAGAGTAGATTTTAGACAGTTAATTAGAGATTTAGCTGGTGCGTTTTCTATTAGAGTAGAAATGAAACAAGTGGGTGCTAGACAAGAAGCTGCAAGGTTAGGTGGTGTTGGTTCTTGTGGGAGAGAATTATGCTGTTCTACTTGGTTAACAGATTTTAGAAAAGTAAGTACATCTGCAGCAAGGTATCAACAATTATCTTTAAACCCACTAAAATTAGCAGGCCAATGTGGTAAATTAAAATGCTGTTTAAATTTTGAATTAGATACCTATTTAGATGCGTTAAAATCTTTTCCAAAACAGGATCTAGTTTTAAAAACAGAAAAAGGTGATGCTGTCTTTGTTAAAATGGATATTTTTAAAAAATATCTCTGGTATACCTATAAAGAAGAGCGTTTTAAATGGTTTCGTTTAACATTAGATCAGGTACAAGAGATTATAGAGCTAAATAAAAATAATGAGAAATCTGTTTCTTTAGAAGAATATGAGTCTGATGTAGAAATTGTTGAAAAAGTAAGTTTTGAAGATGCTGTTGGACAAGATAGTTTAACACGTTTTGATGCGCCTAAATCAAGTAATAGAAGAAGAAATAGGAATAAGAGAAATAAAAAACCTGTTACTGCAACTGCTGAAAAAACTTCGAATCAAAATGAAAATAATTCACAGAAAAGAAAGCCTAGAAATAACCCCAACCAAAATAACCCAAAAGCTGAAGGAGCCAAGCCAAATAAACCTAGAAGAAATAATAGAAATAGAAAAAACAACAAAAATCAAAATGGGAATAGTGCTAAAGAAAACTCATAAATTCTTTATTTTATTTCTAATTACTGTTCTGTATAGTTGCAACTCTAATATTGAGTTTACAGAATACAATACATTGCAAAATAGTAATTGGAAATCTCATGAGAAAGTCTCATTTATTTTTGAGGTGACAGATACTATTAAAGCCAAAAATTTGTTTATTAATATTAGAAATAACAATAACTATCCATTTAGTAATTTATATGTTATAACTGAGTTAAAAACTCCAAATGGAGACCAAATTATAGATACTTTACACTATGCAATGACAGATGCTAAAGGAAAATTTTTAGGAAATGGCTTTGCAAACCTAATAGAAAACAAACTCTTTTATAAAGAACAAATAAAATTTGCAACCCCTGGAGAATATCAATTTAATATTCGACATGCAATGCGAAAAAATGGCCAAATAATTCCTTTAGCTCAGTTAGAAGGGATACAAGATATTGGTTTTAGTATCGAAAAATAGTATAAAATGGTAAAGGAAAAGATAAGTTTTAGAAAATATATTATCTGGTTTTGGGCACTCATTTTAGGAGGAGTTTTAATTTTGGTAGGTTTGTTTTTTACAGCCTCTGTAGGAGGTTTTGGAGCTTTGCCAACCTTTGAAGAATTAGAAAATCCACAAACCAATCTAGCTACTGAGGTAATTTCTTCAGATGGAGTTACCATTGGTAAATACGCAACAGAAAATAGAACACCTATTGCATTTAAAGAACTTCCAGCAAATTTAGTACAAGCTTTTATAGCCACAGAAGATGAGCGTTTTTATGAACACTCAGGAATTGATTTTAAAGGTTTTGCGAGAGCAGTTATTAAATTGGGTAGAGATGGTGGAGCAAGTACCATTACTCAGCAACTAGCAAAAAATCTATTTACTAAGAAAGCCTCTAGTAATGTTTTTAGAAGAATAATTCAAAAAGTGAAAGAGTGGGTTGTAGCAGTTAAGTTAGAAAGGCAATATACCAAAGAGGAAATTATAGCCATGTATTTAAATACTCAAGATTTTATATTTAACGCTGTTGGAATAAGATCTGCAGCAAGAATATATTTTGGGAAAGAGGCTATGGATTTAGACGTTCAAGAATCAGCTATTTTAGTGGCAATGTTAAAAAATCCAAGACAATATAATCCAAAGAGAAAAATATCAAAAAACAAATCGTTACGTAGAAGAAATGTGGTGTTTGCCCAAATGGCTAAAAATGGTTTTATAACCAAAACAGAAAAAGATTCCTTACAAAAATTACCTTTAAAAATAAATTATACTCCAGAAAGTCATGATGAAGGATACGCTACTTATTTTAGAGCACACTTGCAAAAATTGATGCGTACTTGGGCAAAAAATAATCCAAAACCAAATGGAGAGGAATACAACATTTTTAAAGATGGCTTAAAAATTTATGTTACTATAGATTCTCGAATGCAAAAATACGCAGAAGAGGCAGTTACAGAACATATGGCTAATTTACAATCCTATTTTTTTAAAGAGCAAAAATACAATAGGACTGCTCCTTTTTATGATCTAGAAAAAGAGCAAATTGATAGAATTTATCAAAGAGCAAAAAGAAACTCAGATCGTTATAAACGTTTAAAAGCTGTTGGAAAAACAACCAAAGCGATAAATAAAATATTTAGCACTAAGACAAAAATGAAAGTCTTTTCGTGGAAAGGGGTTAGAGATACTGTAATGTCTCCTAATGACTCTATTAAGTACTACAAACATTTTTTACGTTCTGGATTATTATCAATAACACCACAAACAGGTCATATAAAAGCTTGGGTTGGTGGTATTAATAATAAATTCTTTAAATACGATGCTGTAGCACAACAAAAAAGACAGGTAGGTTCAACATTTAAGCCCTTTGTATATGCAACAGCTATTAACCAATTAAGAATGTCTCCCTGTGACAAATTACCAAACATACGCTATACCATACCCAAAGGTAAATATGGAATTCCAGAAGCTTGGACACCAGATAATTCTTCAGAAAAATATGGAGGTATGCTTACTTTAAAAGAGGGTTTAGCAGGATCTATAAATACAATTTCAGCAAATTTAATAGATAAAGTAGCTCCAGAAAATGTTGTTCGTCTAGCAAAAGCTTCGGGAATAGAAACGAAAATAAAAGCCAACCCATCTATAGCTTTGGGGGCCGTAGACTTGTCTTTATTAGAAATGGTAAGCGCCTACAGTACGTTTGCAAACAGAGGTTTACGAGTAAAACCATTGATTATCACTCGAATAGAAGATAAAAACGGTACAGTTTTAAAAGACTTTGTTTCTGAAACACAAGAGGTACTGAGTGAAGAGTCTGCGTATGTAATTTTAAATCTATTAGAAGGAGTTACACAATCTGGTTCTGGTATAAGGTTAAGAACAGATTGGTCTTCAGGAGGTGGAGCTGTTACTGGGTTCCCTTATAATTTTACAAATCCTATTGCTGGTAAAACAGGAACAACTCAAAATCAATCTGATGGATGGTTTATGGGTATTGTACCTAATTTAGCCACTGGTGTTTGGACAGGAGGTGAAGATAGAGCAACTCATTTTGCTGGTATTGCAAAAGGTCAAGGAGCTACAATGTCTCTTCCAACTTGGGCGCTCTTTATGAAAAAATGTTATGCAGATGAATCGTTAAACATTAGCATGGAGGAGTTTGAAAAACCAGAACAACTTACTATAGACATTAATTGTAATAAAATAGAGGAAGAGGATATACAGACACTTCCAGAAGATGACACAGATTTTTAAGAATTTTTTAAAAATATTGCTATGATTAACAAAAAAGTAAAAAATGTACAAGAGGCTTTAAAAGGTGTAAAAGACAACATGACTTTAATGTTGGGTGGTTTTGGACTTTGTGGTATTCCTGAAAACGCCATTTCAGAATTAGTAAATTTAAATGTTAAAGACGTTACTTGTATATCTAATAATGCAGGCGTAGATGATTTTGGATTAGGTTTGTTGCTACAGAACAAACAAATAAAAAAAATGATTTCCTCTTATGTAGGAGAAAACGATGAGTTTGAGCGTCAAATGTTGTCTGGTGAACTAGAAGTAGAATTAACTCCACAAGGAACTTTAGCTGAAAAATGTAGGGCTGCACAAGCCGGATTTCCTGCTTTTTATACCCCTGCTGGCTATGGTACAGAAGTAGCTGAAGGTAAAGAAACTAGAGAGTTTGATGGTAAAATGTATGTTTTAGAGCCTGCTTTTAAAGCAGATTTTGCTTTTGTGAAAGCTTGGAAAGGAGATGCTGCAGGGAATTTAGTCTTTAAAGGAACATCTAGAAATTTTAATCCCAATATGTGTGGTGCAGCAACAATAACAGTTGTTGAAGTAGAAGAATTGGTAGAGGTTGGTGCTTTAGATCCTAACCATATTCACGTTCCAGGAATTTTTGTTCAGAGAATTTTCCAAGGGACTAATTATGAAAAGAGAATTGAGCAAAGAACAGTAAGACAAAAAAACTAAGTTTGGCTTTAGATAAAAATGGAATTGCAAAACGAATTGCGCAAGAAGTTCAAGATGGTTTTTATGTAAATCTAGGTATAGGTATACCAACTTTAGTCGCCAATTACGTAAGAGAAGATATTGAGGTTGAGTTTCAATCAGAAAATGGTGTCTTAGGTATGGGACCTTTTCCTTTTGATGGTGAAGAAGATGCAGATATTATAAACGCTGGAAAACAAACTATTACTACAATGCCTGGTGCTAGTTTTTTTGACTCTGCAACCAGTTTTGCTATGATTCGTGGCAAGCATGTAGATTTAACAATTTTAGGAGCAATGGAAGTTGCAGAAAATGGAGATATTGCCAACTGGAAAATACCAGGTAAAATGGTAAAAGGTATGGGTGGTGCCATGGATTTAGTAGCTTCTGCAGAGAATATTATTGTCGCAATGATGCACTCTAATAAAAGAGGTGAATCTAAGATTTTAAAACAGTGTTCTTTACCATTAACAGGTGTAGGCTGTGTAACAAAAGTAGTAACTAATTTAGCTGTTTTAGAAGTTAAAAATAACGCTTTTCATTTGTTAGAAAGAGCTCCAGGAGTTTCTGTAGAAGAGATTCAAAAAGCTACAGAAGGTACTTTAGTGGTTCATGGTGAAATACCTGAAATGAGGATTTAGTATGAATCAATTAAAATTTATAATACCTTTTCTTTTCCCTGTTTTAGTAATTCTTTTTGGATTAATTATTTATAGAGTACTGGGTTTTGAACCTAACTTTTATACTATCGTCATTAATATTGGATTAGCTTATGTACTAGCTCCAAAATTTAAAATTATTCAAAAACAGCATGGAGAGGAAGAGCAAATGAAATGGTTGTTTTTCAAAAAAGTAATTAATAAAAAGCTATAATCTTCTAAGATGAAAAAAATAGCACATTATCAAAGATTAATTTTTTTATTCGTTTTCTTGTTAACCTACATAATTGCTTATTTCTGTATGTTAAAAAACCCGATGTTAAGAACTGTTTTTGCGATTACTTTGGCTTTAATTTTATCTCCAAGAAAAAGGAGTCTTGAAACACAAAATGGTGTGAAGACATAAATAACTTGGCTTTTTTTGAAAGAACCAATAATCATAGATTAATAATTAAAAGAATGATTTCTCCTTTTCTGTAGACAAATTTGAAAAAGGATTAAAGAATTAAAAAAGAGGTAAATGAAAATAATATCATATAACGTAAATGGAATTCGAGCAGCAATAAAAAAAGGTTTTTTAGATTGGTTAGCGGGAGCAAGTCCAGATGTAATTTGTGTTCAAGAAACCAAAGCACATAAAGAACAACTAGATTTAACCTTATTTGAAGAAGCGGGTTATCTTTATCACTATTGGTTTTCTGCACAAAAAAAAGGCTATTCATCTGTAGCTGTTTTGTGTAAACAAAAACCAAATCATATTGAATATGGAACAGGGATTGAGTCTATGGATTTTGAAGGTAGAAATTTACGAGTAGATTTTGATGAGGTTTCTATTATGAGTCTGTATTTACCCTCAGGAACAAATTTAGATAGATTGAATTTTAAACTAAATTATATGGATGAATTCCAAGAATACATCAATAGTTTAAAAGAAGAAATTCCCAATTTAGTAGTTTGTGGAGATTATAATATTTGTCATGAAGAAATAGACATTCACAACCCAAAAATGAAAGGAGTTTCTGGTTTTTTACCAGAAGAAAGAACTTGGATAGGAGATTTCATCGACAGTGGTTTTGTAGATAGTTTTCGTCACTTAAACAAAGATGTGCAACAATTTTCTTGGTGGAGTTATAGAGCAAATGCAAGAGCAAACAACAAAGGTTGGAGGTTAGATTATGCCATGGTTTCAGAACCTTTAAAAGATAAAATTAGGAGCGCTTATATTTTGCCAGAAGCAAAACATTCAGATCATTGTCCAATAGCAGTAGAATTAGATATTTAAAATACATGAGGTTACTTTTATCTTTTTTAATAATTAGTACTTCAACTTTTGCGCAACAAAAAAAAGCCGCTCTTTTAATTCTAAAAGCAGATACTGTTATTGCCGCAAAAATTGATACTGTTGAAATTAAAAACCAAGACTTCTTTACAGATAATGATTTAAAAGTTATCGATAGTTTATTGGTAGACTATAAATTTAGTTCTCCTCTAATTGATACTTTAGAGTATGTGCTTGATGATAAAGATGTTATTGGGAATACAGTAAAAGTACTTACTACAGATTTATTAAAAGAACGTTTGTCTAACTTAAATGACAATACGCCTTTTAATTTAGCTTTTAACCCTGCATTAGAGAAAGTAATTAATAGTTATTTGTTATATAGAACAAAATATTATCCTGTATTAATGGCAAAAGCAAAGTATTACTTTCCGATGTTTGAGCAATATCTCGATCAATATGACATTCCTTTAGAAATGAAATATTTAGCGATTGTAGAGTCTGCGTTAAGGCCAAAGGTTAGGTCTAGAGTTGGGGCTTCTGGTTTATGGCAATTTATGTATGGAACAGGCAAGCAGTTTGATTTAAAACTGAGTTCTTATGTAGATGAAAGGTTTGATCCTGTAAAAGCAACTATTGCAGCTTGTAAATATTTAAGCCAATTGTATGGTGTTTTTGGTGATTGGGATTTGGCGTTAGCAGCCTATAACTCTGGGCCTGGGAATGTTTCTAAAGCCATAAAAAGATCGGGAGGATATAAAAATTATTGGAACATAAGACCATTTTTACCGAACGAAACAGCAGGTTATGTTCCTGCTTTTTATGCCACTATGTATATTTTTGAATATGCAAAACAGCATCAAATATATTCAGAATTACCAAAACATTTTAAATTTCAGACAGATACAGTTCGTGTAAAAAGAACTATTTCTTTTGATCAGGTTTCAGAAACAATTAATGTAGATGAAGAGGTTTTAACTTTTTTAAATCCTGCTTATAAATTAAACATTATTCCCTTTGTAGTTGGCAGAGATTATTCGCTTCGATTACCAAGTGCTAAAATTATTGACTTTTTAAATAAAGAAAAAGAATTGTATGCGTTAGCAGATGCAGATGATGCAAAAAGAGAAAAGCCGTTACCAAGATATTTTGAAATGGATAAGCGGATTCGTTATAAAGTTAAAAGTGGTGATTATTTGGGTAAAATTGCAAATAAATTTGGAGTTAGAGTTAGTAGTATTAAACGTTGGAATCGTCTAAAAAATAGTAACTTAAAAATAGGACAAAGGTTATATATTTATCCAAAAAGAATTTAATAAAAATACCTTTATCGTTTTTTTGGAATAATCTTTGATAATCTAATTAAAATTAATAAAAATAATTCAATGAGAAAAATAGTTTCATTTGTAATCTTTGCCATTTTATTGGTTTCTTGTGTTGGAAATGACAAAATGGTGTTAAAAGATTCTATAGGAAGAATAAATAAAATAATGGTTGTTGCTAAAATTAGTGATTGGACAGGAGATATTGGCCAAGAAATAAGAAATTCCTTTGGAGAGTTGATGGTAGGTTTACCGCAGTCTGAACCTATACTATCTGTTTCTCAAGTTGCTCCAAACGGCTTTAGTTCTATGATGAAAGCAAGTAGAAATATTTTAGTTGTTTCAGAAGGAAAACAACCTAATTTTTCTGTAAAGCAAAATGTATATGCAAAACCTCAAACCATTATTTATATCCAGGGTAAAGATGACAAAGAAATTATAGAGCTACTTCAAAACCGTAAAGAGGAGATTAGAAAAATATTTTTAGATGCAGATATCGCATTTACCCAAGCTATTTTTAACAAAGATCTAAGTAAAGAACGATATAAAACATTAGGTAATTTAGGTTTAAGCTTAAATATCCCTAGTAAATTTAAAACTGTAGACGACACAGGAGATTTTTTATGGTTGCGTAATCATTTAACAAGTGGTATTGCTAAAACAGGAAGTAATAATATTTTGGTATATAGTCTTCCTCTAGAGAATACAACAACTATTGCAGACAATATTGTAAGTACTAGAAATACTATAGGTAAAAAACACATACCTGGTTCAGACCCAGAAAGTATGTATATGATTACAGAAGAGGCCTACACACCTTTTACCTTTGATGCAATTATTGATGGAAAAAAAGCTTTTGAAACTAGAGGTAAATGGGAAGTTAAAAATGATTTTATGGCTGGTCCTTTTTTAAATTATACAATTTTAGATGAAGCTAATAATCGTTTGATTGTTGTAGAAGGATTTACATATGCGCCATCTGTTAAGAAAAGAGCTTTTTTATTTGAATTAGAGGCTATTGCAAAGTCTTTAAAAATTAAATGATTACTTTACTTTAATCAAAACTAAATATAAAAGCCGCTATTTAGCGGCTTTTATATTTTTTAATATCCTATTTTTTTTCGAACTCTTTGTAATACTTCATTAGCTGTAACAGTTGCTTTTTCTGCTCCAAGTTTCAAGGCTTCGTCAATTTCATGTTGGTTATTCATATAATGATTATATCGTTCTCTTACAGTTTCAAACTTAGCTATAATTAATTCATATAAGGCTTGTTTTGCGTGGCCATATCCATAATTTCCACCTTCGTAATTTGCTCTCATTTCTTTAATTTGCGCATCAGAAGCTAATAATTTATATAAGGCAAATACATTATCAGTATCTGGGTCTTTAGGTTCTTCTAAAGGGGTACTATCTGTTTTTATACCCATAATTTGTTTTCTTAACTTTTTATCAGTCAAAAAAATATTGATGGTATTTTCTCTAGACTTGCTCATTTTTTCACCATCAATTCCAGGAACTAATTTGGTGTTTTCTTGAATTTTAGCTTTAGGTGCTACTAATGTTTCTCCAACCACATTGTTAAATCTGTTGGCGACATCTCTTGTCATTTCTAAATGCTGTAATTGATCTTTACCTACAGGAACAATTTCTGCATCATATAATAAAATATCTGCAGCCATAAGCATTGGGTAGGTAAATAAACCAGAATTTACATCAGATAAACGATCTGCTTTGTCTTTAAAACTATGAGCCAAGGTTAACCTTTGATAAGGAAAGTAACAACTTAAATACCAACTTAATTCAGTTACTTGAGGTATATCACTTTGTCTATAAAAAACAGTTTTGCTAATGTCTAAACCACATGCAAGCCAAGTTGCAGCAGTACTATAAGTGTTTTCTCTTAACTGTTTACCATCTTTAATTTGAGTTAAAGAGTGCATGTCTGCAATAAAAAGAAACGCTTTATTTTTAGGATCATTTGCCATTTCTATTGCTGGTAAAATAGCTCCTAAAAGATTTCCTAAATGTGGTGTTCCTGTACTTTGTACTCCTGTTAAAATTCTAGACATTTATTAAAGTTTATCAAATTTTATTCAAAAAAAAATTAAACGAAATTTTGAGTATTGTGGTACAAAAATAAGGTTTTGCACTTAAATTATATCAAAGAAAAGAAATTACTATTTTTGTCTGTATTTTGTTTTAAAAAAGTTAAGAAAAATCTATTTTGAAATTTATAAAAATTCCGTTCTTATTACTTTGGCGTATTTGGTTTTATATGCTAATGACAATTACCATTTTAATAATGGTGCCATTTATGTTAGTTTTAACGGCTAAAGAATCGTATTACCCTGTGTTTTGGAAAATGGTAAGACTTTGGTCTTTCACATTGATTTATGGTATGGGCTTTTGGTTGAAGATTACCAAAGATCAAAAGATAGAAGAAAATAAAAGTTATATGTTTTGCCCAAATCATGGCTCTTTAATGGATCCTTTTGTAATGGTTGCTTTAAGTAAAAATCCAATTGTTTTTATTGGTAAAAAAGAGCTGGTAAAAATACCAATTTTTGGTTTTTTTTATAAAAGAGTTGTGATAATGGTAGATAGAAGCTGCCCAAAGAGTAGAAAAAGAGTATTTAAAAAAGCAAAAGAGAAATTAAGGAACGGTGTAAGTATGGGTATTTTTCCAGAAGGACTGGTTCCTACTGAAAACATACCATTAGCACCTTTTAAAAATGGAGCATTTAGCTTGGCAATAGAGTTTCAAATTCCTGTTGTACCACAAGTTTATTATGATTGTAAACGTCTGTTCTCTTGGGATTTTTTTAAAGGTGGTCCAGGTGTTTTTAGAATTCATCAACAAAATTTTATTGAAACTAAAAATTTAACATTAGCTGATGTAGATCAACTTAAAAAGCAGACCTTTGACTTAATTTATCAAGATTTGATAAATGATAAAAAGTATATGAAAGATACTAACAGACCTAATAATGAGCGAGAGTTTAAATCACCTTTATAGCGCAAAAGAAGAGAAACTGAATGTTATTTCTCATGGTTTGGGTTTACTTCTAAGCAGTATCGCTTTTCCTTTTTTAATTTACAAAGCACTAGATTTTGAAGGATTTTGGCAGCCAGTAAGTTTTATTATTTACGGCTTAAGTATGATTGTTTTGTATGCAGCATCTTCATTTTATCATGCAGCTAAGGATCCAAAAAAAAGAAGAAAATTAAACATTTTTGATCATGCAGCAATTTACGTTTTAATAGTAGGCAGTTATTCTCCTTTTTGTTTGGTGGGTTTAAATTCAGATTTGGGTTGGTATATGTTTTTATTTGTTTGGTTTTTTGCTTTAATAGGCATCATTTTAAAACTTTTTTTTACAGGTAGATTTGATAAAGTTTCTACAGCCATGTATTTACTTATGGGTTGGCAAATACTATTTTTCATTAAACCCTTAATGAATAGTATTTCTTCAGAAAACTTTTACTATTTGGTAGCTGGTGGTATCTTTTATTCTATTGGAGCAGTCTTATATTCAATTAAAAAAATGCCTTATAATCATGCAATTTTTCATGTGTTTGTATTGCTAGGTAGCTTTTCACACTTTTTAGGTATTTATAATTTATAACACCCAATTTTTAAAAGGATTTTTACTCAAGTTGGAGTTGTAATATTTAGAGTCTCCTGTAACTTCTTTGTCCAACCAGGTTGGTTTATGAAAGCTTTCGTTTTCTGAATTTAGTTCTATTTCAGCAATAATTAAACCATTATTATCTCCATAAAATTCATCAACTTCAAAAATAAGATGGTCGTTTTTAATCAAGAACCTTGTTTTTTCTATTATTGATTCTTCACACAGTAAAAGTAGGTTTTCAGCATCAGAAATTGCTATTTCTTTTTCCCATTCAAATCTTGTAGTTCCTGATTGATTAGACTTTCCTTTTACAGTTAAATATGCTTTATCATCTTGAATTCTAACTCTTACAGTTCTACTTTTGTCCGTGTTTAGATAACCTTGTTTTAAAGTGTTTTGCTGATATGCTAACTTCTTAAACTTGGTGTTATTAACTAAAAATTTACGTTCAATTTCTAACGACATATAATTTTTTACTTATTGTTTTTATAAACACCAAAAATATAATCAGATGCATTCTTTTTTAGATACTTTTCTTCTAAAAGAAAAAGATTTTCTAGAATGGCCTCTTTTTCATCGTTTAAATTATAAAAGTGATGAGAAATATCTCTTAATGCACTCAATAACAAATTACCACCATAAGGTTTTTCTTTAATTAAGGTGTAGTTTTTATGAATGCTTGGCATTATGCTAGAAGAATCTACACATTCAGAAGGGTCTGCTATAATCATTCTTAAAACACCAACACCTCTATATTTGTTTTTGTGCAGTTTACTTTTAAAACGAACTCTATATTTTTTAGGAATTAATTGTATTGCTTTGTTAATTTCAAAAATCTGATTTTTAGAAAATTGATGTCTTGTAGCACCTACAAATTCATTAATAATCAACAACCCATCTTCTTTTAATGTGGTTCTAATTTTAGTAGTTAAGAAATTTTCAATATGATCAAAATGATGCAATGAAGATTTAAAGAAAACAATATCATATTCACTTTCTTTAAAATCATATTCATAAATATTCTGAGTAATAAACTCAATATTTGTAAGCCCTTTTTTAGTAGCACTTTCTGCTCCAATTTTCAATAAATTATCAGCAATATCTACACAAACTACTTTTTTAAAAAGAGCTGAATTTTCTGCGAGTTCAATTTCTCTATTACTAATTCCTGAACCTATAGAAAGCAGCTTTAAATCTTTTTTATCTTTCAGTAAATCTGCTACTATATAATCAATATAATTTTTGTTTTCATCACCAGGAATAAGAGTGTTCCACCTTTTTTGAACTTTAGGAATATTCCAAAAATAAGAAGATATAAAAGAGCTGTTATCAAAAGCGCTTTTAGTCCTTTTTTCTTCGTTAAAAGTAAATTTAGATAAAATAAAAGCACTACCTCTTTGAACTATTTTAAAGTAGGTGTCTATAAAGTCATCTAAAGTAACAAATCTCATTTTTGTTTTAATTTGAGGGAATAACAATAAATTAAGTACTAATGTAATTATTTATTGCGTTAATTTATAGTAATTAAAATATATTTGAACTTTAATAGTAATTATGAAGAAATTAATTTTTATATTTTTTTCCTTTTTAAGTTTTCTGACTTATTCTCAAGTAGATTATAGTAATTCTTGGGAAGATTTTTATTCTTACAATAATGTAAAAGACTTTGTAAAAGTAGATAATATAATTTATGCATTGGCAGATAATGCAGTTTTTACTTATAACGAAACTACTTTAGAAACAAAGAAGTTCTCTTCTATACAAGGTTTATCTGGAGAAACTACATCTGCCATTTTTTATAATGAAACTTTTAAACGTTTAGTAATTGGTTACGAAAATGGTTTGATTGAAGTTATAGATGAAAATGGAGAAATTACTATTTCATCTGACATTACTTATTTTAATCAAACAGGGCTTAAGAGAATTAATCATATAAGTGAATTTGAAAACACACTATACTTAGCAACACCTTTTGCAATTTTAGAATATGATATTGAAAAATTAGAATTTGGAGATACCTTTTTTATTGGTAGTAATTCAACTTCTTTATTGATTAACGAAAGCTTGGTATTAAATGATTTTATTTATGCTGCAACAGAAGATGGAATTTTTAAAGCAGATGCTACAAGTAATTTGTTGATTGATTTTAATAATTGGCAACAAAGTTTTCTAAACAGAGAATTTAGCAGAATTATTAGTTTTAATAATGCTATTTATGTAGCCGAAAATGAGGTTTTATATCAACTTAATAATACCAGTTTAATTGAGGTCAGACGTTTTTCTGAGCCAATTATAAATTTAAATTCATCAGACTCTAATTTGCTAATTACTTTAAATAATCAAGCAATTGTTTTAGATAGTAGTTTAAATATACAGCAAGAAATTAATACCACATCAGATTTTGATTTTACACTTTCTGATGCTTTATTTATTGACAATACCATTTATTTAGCTACAAATCAATTTGGAGTTTTAACAAGAAATAATCAAACTTCGACTTTTACAGAAATTCATCCTGAAGGACCGCTTTCTAACGAAGTTTTTTCTATTGCTGCAAAAGATGCTGATCTTTGGGTGGTTTATGGAGGATATAATTCATTTTATGGATCATTGTATAAAAGACAAGGTTTTAGTCATTTTAATGGTACAGAATGGTTTAATACTCCTTTTGATCTCGATTTTCCAGTAATCGATTTGAATCATGTTACTATAGATCCAAATGAAGAAAATAGGGTTTATATTAGTTCATTTGGAGATACAGGAGCTATAAACTCAGTTTCTACAGGTGGTTTATTAGTTGTTGAAAATAACGAAATAAGTGCGTTTTACAATCATCTAAATAGTGGTTTAGAAGATTTAGAACCAACACAACCTAATAGAGTAACATTAAGAATTAGTGGCTCTGCCTTTGATAGAGAAGGTAATTTATGGGTAGCAAATATTAATAGAACAGACGAACTTAAAAAATTATCACCATCAGGAGTTTGGAATAGCTACGATTTAAGTGGATTAAAAACCAATCCAACCTTTTTTGGATTAAGTGAAATTGCCATAGACAATAATCAAACCATTTGGATGGGTACAAGAAGAAATGGAATTTATGCTTTTAATGAAAATGGAAACAGAACTAGAGTTTTATTAAATACACCTAATTTGGGTAATTTACCAGATACAGATGTGCTAACATTAGCTGTTGATAGATCTAACAGAATTTGGTTAGGAACCAGAAGTGGAATGGTTGTATTTAGAAATGCTGCTACTATTTTCGATGCAGAAGTTTTAAATGCACAGCCTGTAATCATAGAAGAAAATGGAATAGGAGAACGTTTGTTAGGTGATCAAAGAGTAAATACTATAAAAGTTGATGGTGCAGATAACAAATGGTTTGGAACAGAGAGTGGAGGTGTTTTGTATACAAATCCTTCAGGAACAATAACCTTAAATAATTTTAGTACTCAAAATTCACCTTTGCCTTCTAATAAAATCTTAAAAATTGCCATAGATGATTCCAGTGGAAAAGTATTTTTTGCAACTGACAAGGGTATTGTAGCATATAATAGTAATGTAGCTCCATTTGGAGATGTTTTAGAAGAAGTTTATGCATATCCTAACCCTGCTTTAAAGAACCATAACACAGTAACAATTACAGGTAGAAATGGAAATAGTTTACCTAAAGGGACTAATGTGAAAATCTTAGATATTGCAGGCTATTTAGTGTATGAAACAAATGTTGTAGAAGGCCAAGAATTACAAGGAGGTAAAGTAGTTTGGAATAAAAAGAATCTTGCAGGTATAAGAGTAGCATCCGGTGTTTATATTGTTTTACTTTCTAATGACGATGCTTCAGAGACCACCACCACTAAAATTGCAATTGTAAATTAATGGCAGTTTTAACTACAAAAGCAATTGTGTTTAGCGCTTTAAAATATGGTGATACAAGTTTAATTGTAAAATGCTATACACAAGAAGAAGGTATTAAAACTTATATGGTTAGAGGAGTTTTAAAACCTAAAAAGAAAGGCATAACTGCTGCTTATTTTCAGCCTTTAACACAACTAAAAATAGTTGCGAATCATAATACTAAAAACACTTTAAATTCACTTAAAGAGGTTCAGGTTTATGAACCATATAAAACAGTGTATAACAATATTATAAAACAATCTGTAGTTTTATTCTTGTCAGAAGTACTAAACAATGCAATACAAGAAGAAGAACAGAATGCAACTTTATATGAGTATATAGAAACAGCTTTACAATGGTTAGATTTGCATGATAATGTAGCTAACTTTCACTTGTTATTTTTGCTAAATTTAACTGGTTTTTTGGGTTTTTATCCAGAATTATCAGATGCTAATAAAAATGGTTTTGATTTGGCAGAGGGTGTGTTCTCTGAAAACTATGCAAACAAAAATGTAATCTACAAAAATGATTTTTATCAGTTTAAAAAGCTTTTGGGCATAAATTTTGATAAGATACAAGAAGTGTCTTTCAGTAAAGAAGAAAGGCAAATAGTTTTACAGATTATAATTCAGTATTTTAAACTACATTTGGGCAATTTTAGAAATCCTAAATCTTTACAAGTTTTAGAAACCGTTTTTAGTTAATGAAGAAGAACATTTTCATTTATATTATTTTTTTTATTTGTGGTTCAACACTCGCGCAAACCGTTAAAGTTTTAGATAAAGAAACAGGAAGAGGAGTTAAAAATGTGAGTATTTTTAATGAAGCAAATACCATAAGTTTAACTACAAATAAAGAGGGTTTTGCAGACGTTTCTTTATTAAAAGATAATGAGGTTATTTTATTTTCTCATATTTCTTATGCAGTTTATCGCATTAAAAAAGCCAATCTAAAGAATCGAAATTTTGTTATTCAGCTTATCAAAGAGTCAGAACAATTAGATGAAGTAGTTATTTCTGCTTTTAAGAAAGATGTTAAAACCAAAAGAATTGCAGAGAGAATTGCTGTAATTTCTAAGAAAGATATTCGCAAAATTTCTCCTCAAACTTCTGCAGATTTATTAGCAGCAATTCCAGGCATTAAAGTACAAAAATCGCAATTTGGAGGAGGTAGTCCTGTGATTAGAGGAATGGAATCTAATAGAGTTTTATTAGTGGTAGATGGAGTTAGAATGAATAATGCTATTTACAGAAAAGGGCATTTGCAAAACGCAATAACACTATCGCCTAATTTATTAGAAAAAACCGAAGTTGTTTTTGGACCATCTTCTGTAATCTACGGTTCAGATGCTTTAGGAGGTGTAATTCACTACTATACAAAAACGCCTAAATTATCAGAAAAAAACGAAGTTAACAGTCAGTTTTTTTCTAGATATTCTTCTGTAAATCAAGAAATAACCACGAGTATATCTGCTGAATTAAGTTTTAAAAGATGGGCGTCTTTTGCCAGTATTTCATATTCAGATTTTGGTGATTTAAGAGCTGGTAAAAAAAGAAGTCATGGCTTTGAAAATTGGGGTAACGTATTTTATCATTCAGAAAATATGAATGAAAATTATGCTGCAACCCCTACTTTAAATACAAATCCAAATCTATCAAGAAATACAGGGTATAACCAAACTGATTTTTTGCAGAAATTTTTTGTACCGTTATCAAAAGATACTGATTTAAAGGTAAACTTACAATATTCAACTTCATCAAATATTAAAAGATTTGATAGACTTACAGAATTAACAGATCTTACAGATGTTTCTTCATTAAAATTTGCAGAATGGTATTATGGCCCTCAGCAAAGATTTTTATTATCGTCTCAACTCGATTTGTATCCTCGAAAAAATTGGTTAGAAACAGGTGCTATAACTGCGGCTTTTCAAAATATTAAAGAAAGTAGAATTCAAAGAAAATTTGGAAGTTTAGATAGATCTTACAGAGAAGAAATCGTAAATGTTTTTAGTTTAAATGGTGATTTTTCTGTGCCTTTATCTAATAATAACTCAAGATTATTATCTTATGGTTTTGAGTTTGCTTATAATGATGTTGGTTCTACTTCTTATGGGAAAACTTTAAATATAGAAAATGGTCAAATAAATGGTTTTTCTAACGATTTTAAGGTGCAGTCTAGATATCCAGATGGAGGAAGTAATTTTCTAACATCTGCAGTTTACGTTGGTTATAGACAAGATTTAACAAAGAAATCTACCTTAAATACTGGGGTTCGATTTACAAACATCAATAAAAATGCAAATTGGCTTGATGAAACTTTTTTAACTTTCGAAGATAAAAGTATATCAAGAAATAACTCTGCAGTAACAGCTACTTTAGGCTATGTTTTTAAACCGAATAAAAATTGGCAATTAAATAGTGTTTTATCTTCTGGTTTTAGATCTCCAAATATAGATGATGTAGGTCGTGTTCGAGAAAAAGCAGGTAATGTTACCATTCCTAACATACTTGTGAGTCCTGAGTTTGCTTATAATGCAGAACTAGGGTTGTTTAAATACTTTAATAAAAAGAAATTTCGTTTAGGGTCCAATATTTATTATACACTTTTAGATAATTATATTCAAAGAGACTTTGTGTACAATGCAGATGGCTCTATTTTGCAAGTAGAATTTGATGGTGAGTTTGGAAATGCTGTAAATAATCAGAATAAGGGTACAGCTTATATTTTTGGATATACTGCTAATTATTTGGGTAAAATTTCTAAAACAATAAATACCTCTGGTTTTGTTACTTATACAAAAGGAAGAACTTACGATACTAAAGAGCCAATGTCTTCTATACCACCACTATTTGGTCAGTTTGAAGTGAATTATAAAAAAGAGAAAATTGCTTTAGGAGCCGAATTTAGATTCAATAGTAAAAAAGATATTGAAGATTTTAATTTTACAGAAGGCATAGACAATCATGATTTAACTCCAGTTGTGAATGCAAATGCAACTAATGAAGAAGATATTTATTTTGGTTCTCCAAGTTGGATGACCTTTGGTGTAAATGGGTCTTATGATTTTAATACTAATTTTTCTATACAAGCAAGATTAGATAATGTTTTTGATGAACACTATATAGAGTTTGCTTCGGGTGTTTCCTCTCCAGGAAGAAACTTGTCTGTTTCTATTTTGGCTATTTTTTAATGAAGTTATTTAATTCGCTTTCCTTCATCATTAAAATTTTCATTTATTGCACGCTCTGTTTTTATTAAGCTCACTAATATTGATAGCGCTACAAAAACCATAGGTTGCCAGGTTAATTGTTCTGTACTAATGCTTGTTAATAGTAATGCTGCTAAAAAAGATATGCCACTATATTTAAAAAATACTAAATTAAAAGTAGTGTTGGCAAAATGCCAAATATCTTCATTTTGCATCGCTTTTGGAGTTCTATAGCCATACAAACTATTTATTTTTTTTGGTGGAAATTTCCAAAAAATAATACTGATTAAGAATAATACTCCATTAGTTGTTAGTATATAAATATAAGGTCCCATAATTTTATCTGTTTTTTATTGGTCTCATTAAACCTTCTTGTGCAAAAGAGGCTACTAATTTACCATCTCTTGTATAAATATTTCCTCTACATAAACCTCTTGCTCCATAAGCATTTGGAGAATCAGCAGAGAATAACATCCAATCATTAAAATCAAAATCTCTAAAAAACCACATAGAGTGATCTAAACTAGCAGTCATTGTATTTGCAAAACTATAATTTTTAGCATTTGGATTAAAGGCTGCATTCAAAACATTATAATCTGAAATATACGTTAAAATTTGATGCTTCAATTTTAAATCCATCTTAGGAGTATCACCTTTTAATTTAAACCATACTTCTTCTTTAGCTTCTTTATTTTCAGGTTTTAGTGGATTAGGCACAGCTACTGGTTTGAAATCTATAGGTCTTTCGATACTTAAAAAAGACTTTACACTTTTTGGTAAAAAATCTCCAAATTTTACAGCCATTTCATCCCAACTTAATAATTCTTCAGGTTGTTTAATAGAAGTGTTCATTTTAGTTTGATGTTCAAAACCTTCTTCTTTTTTATGAAAAGAGGTAGCTAAAATAAAAATG
>Ga0233438_10000905_pt1 | contig 35170 bp, 38 predicted proteins | sample SI_123_September_FD_182720 | JGI IMG/M metagenome (GOLD analysis project Ga0233438, IMG submission 182720) | Seawater microbial communities from Saanich Inlet, British Columbia, Canada - SI_123_September2016_10_MG | ecosystem: Environmental > Aquatic > Marine > Inlet | place: Canada: British...
ATTTATTCTTGGGTTTGTTACAGTAGTTTTAAATTTTATTGGAAAATTAGAAACCAAGACCAATTAGTATAGACTCTCATCAAATTATTTTAAACTTTCAACCTACAGATTTGTCATTACTGATTACAGTGGAATGATTTATATATGAAGTCTTTTGATTTAGAAACTTCTTATAACCCACTATTTAAAAACCTCTTAGTCATCCACTTAATTAATATTTTGTTGCTCATTGGGTATTGACATTGATATCTTTTGGGTAGTTTTTTTCTTTGTGTATCAAAAATTGGGTAGTAGAATAAAGTGTGTGGTCCAAAATCAACTATAAAATAGACAACTAGAAGGGAGGGTGAAACCAATTGCGTTTCCAAATCAAATTACTACTATCCGTTCTTCATACATACTAGAAAACAGAATTTATCTCAATCCGTTTATGGGAAATGAAACTACCCGAAGAGTTTGTGATAAGTTGTCAAGGTGTTTTGTAGGGTATGATTTGAAATGGTATTAGTTTTGATAATTCATCCTATCATTAATAAGAGTGAAAAACCCTCCATCATTTCTCCAAAAGAAATTTTTCCCAATATTAGTTTGGTATCCAAATGTATCTACCCCTTCATTACTATTAAGTAGTCTAACATCTCCAGTGTTTATGGTATGTGGAATAAGATCAAAATCACCGTCATTATCTACATCAACAACTCCGATGTCGTAAAACAATGGAATATCTCCTGTTTCGACAAACCTTTTATTTTTATAAAACCATTCATAATTGTCCATTATATTTCCTGTCATTCTGGAAAACCTTCTGTTTCCATCATTACTGTAAATGTCGATAAATCCTCCTGAATATGGTCCATAATCTCCTATGTTATCGTGAAAACCTGTACTTATAACTTCATAATTCCCATCATTATTTACATCAATAAAATTAAACCCTAAAGGTCCTTTTTCAGATCCATTAGAGAAATAAGATCTATCAAAAACAGTCATATCATTTTCAGAAAAAGTACTATTTGCGTTCCCCCAAAAGATCCTTATACCTTCTGTTGAATTTAGACTATAACAATTTTGTTCAAAAGGATCATTTGGATTATCATAAACACAATAGTCATCTACTTTTTCTGTTGAATTTCCAACAATCATATCGATATATCCATCGTTGTCAAGATCAAAACCGTCAACAGATATAAAATTAAAATCTATTTGTACTGTGTTTAAATAATATTCATGTTCTAAAAAATTAGTTTTTACAATTTCAAAATTTCCGTTTCCGTCATTTATATAAAACAACGGTACTTGAACGGAAGTATTATTTTCTGTCCCATCAGGTCCCATATAATACTCAAAATTGACGATATCAACATCTCCATCAGAATCAATATCGAAAGTAGCAAGCTCGTGTGAACCTGTCGGTCCACCAACCTGAACGACATTAAAAGAACCGTCAAAATTAAAATATATTATTTCTAGAGGAGTTCTATCAGTAAAATGTCCCCCCTGATTATCTCCATGATCATTTTGATTATAAACTAAAATATCATCAACACCATCCCCATTATAGTCATTTACTTCCATTCTTCCACCAAACCATATATTGGAATCATAATAAGTTGATATAGGGTTATTAAAAACATCATCCACTACAACATATTTACCATAACCAACACCATACCCCCCAGAATTATTCATTAACCATCCAAAAAGGTCAATTTTTCCATCGTTATTAAAATCAATATAACGGGAATGATTATTATATAAGTTATAATTTACAGTACATGCACATCCCGTACAATCACAATTTTCTCTTAAATCTATAAAGTTTTCTATTATATCAGGTGTTAAGATTAAACCTGGATGGTAATAATTAGTTTTAATGTTTCCAATACTATTGTTAACATTTGGATACAAAGGTGATCTGTTTGAAAAAACAACCTCGGGAAGTTGGAATATTGCATTTAAACTTTTGGATTGATCTACCGTAATTTCTAGTGGATTTGTTGTAGTAGAAACAGAACCAGACCATCCTCTGAAAACCCACCCATCTAATGAATTTGCAGTCAATCTAATCACGCTCCCTGAATTATATTCTGTAGTTGTTTTCCCTGCTGAAATAATTTCTTCAGAGACTGTTCCAGAACCTGTTATTGAAATAGTAAGTGGGTACTTTCTTTTCTCAAAATTAGCAGTAACATTTTGATTTGAATTAACTGTTACTGAAAGTGGATTATTGGTTGAACCATTTGACCAATTGACAAAAACATATTCAGAATTTGGAGTTGCTGTAATTGAAACAGACTGTCCTTCATTGTATGATCCTCCTGGGGAACTAACACTCCCACCAACTCCTGAATTTATAGTTAAAGTATACTTAACAACTGGATCTGTAAGAACTGGACTTTCTTTCCCACAAGAAAGGATAAATAACAGGATAAGTGTATTTAAAATAAATCTCATAGAAAAGTTTTAGTATCTAAAATTAGTCAAATAATTTAAATGGTGCAAAACGATGTAACTATTAGATTAATAGACTTTCTAAAATTATTTATGAAAATCACTTCTGTTAGATTTAACATAAGTTATTCTATCAGTTTTCTTAGAGAGGAATAACTAACGACGATAAATAAACTTCTCCGATTGGGGTTTGGTGTAAAGGTATTTCAAGTTATTCAAAACATATTTAAGGTGTCATTTAACTATTTAGTTTTTGAAGAATTTAATATTGTGAAAGTAGGAATCAAATTCTCTATTGATTCTGTTTTCTCGAATCTTACCTTTTTTATAGATAGAATGAACATAGTTGGGTAGAATAGGTTTGTTAGATCGAATTGTTCTGTATCCTTCGTTAATGAGGAAATCACTAATTCTTCGATATCCATATCCTTTAACTTCATATTGTTCTTTAATAACTTCATACAAACGATATTGTTTAGGACTATAATGGTAGGTTTTAGTTAACTTAGAGTTCTTAATTGAAACATCGAATTTCAATATCATCTCTTCCATCGTGTTCATTTTCAATATGTTATTTAAGTTTACATCATTTATAACACAGTCCGATACGGTGGAGTAAATTTAATTGACAATTCATCTTCCCGTTTAAAAAGACTTGTCAGATTTTCATTTTCAGAAGCTAGCACAATGTTCTAGAAACCGAACTGTTTTATGATTTTTAAGTAGCCATTAGAAACCTTATTCTTTACTTGTTTTCAATTATCTTTGTGTAAAGAAATGAATTATGCAAAACGAAAGAACAAAAATTATAGTAAAACCAAACGGTCAATTTGTTATTCAAGGCGCTGTAGAACTTGTAGATGTTGAAGGTAATGAAATAGAACATGGACCAAGGTTTACACTATGTGGATGTTCTAAATCAGACAATAAGCCTTTTTGTGACGGAGCTCATAAAGGATAAGAGTTTATCTTTTTCTCTTAAAATTTTTCTGGTTCAAGAGAAGAGAAGAACATTTCGACATAGCTCAGTCTACGGATATAATTTCATCCGTTGCGAAGTTGATAAGGTATAAAAACCTAAACGAAGTTGTGGCAGCTGTTCAGTAAGTCAGGTTGATTCATCTTTTGTGTTTAATTATTCCGGATGGGAACATACTTTTTTATAAATGAAGAATATATTTGTGTTTATAGAGGTAAAAGATCAAAGTAATGAATTCTTTCGAGATAAAGACATGATGTATTTGCAAGATTATAGTAAACAGATTGAAATCAGAGCTCTTGAAGCTGATTAAAGATGAAGGAAAAAATACATTTTATTATAAACTCTAGATCAGAGAAGGCAAAATTAATTTTAAAAAAACAAGTTGATACCACTTCTTTTTGGAATAGTAATTTTGATGTTTTTATGTGGGAATCGCTCTATAAAGGTCATGCATTAGAACTTACTCAAAAAGCAATATCAGACAATTCTAGCACAATAGTAGCTTGCGGCGGAGACGGAACAATCAATGAAGTTGCTAGATATGTCATAGAAACAGACATTCCTTTGGGAATTGTTCCATTAGGTTCTGGAAATGGTCTAGCAAGACATTTTAAAATTCCACTCCACATAAAAGGTGCTCTTCAGGTAATAAAGACTAGGAATATAGTCCAAATGAATGCAGGATTGGCAAATCAAAATTTCTTCCTGTGTAACACGGGAGTGAGTTTTGACACTCATTTTATAAATGCATATCAAAACATTCCTTCAAGAGGTTTTTTCTCTTATTTTAAGTCTTTAAAGGCTGCATTCACCTCTTTTTCAGTTCAAAAGCACACCTTAGAATTTGACTCACAAAAGAGAGTGGTAACTCCTTTTTTGTTAATGATCTGCAACACCAACCAGTTTGGATATGATTTTTCGCTTACACCAAACGCTTCCGTTTCTGACGGAAAATTTGAGATGATTATTTTTAATAAATCTTCTTATTGGTCTCTTTTTAAGTTATTTTTAGACAGTCGTTTTGACTTAAATCTAAGCAGTAGTTTTTTAGAAACTTTATTGGTTTCTGAGGTAACAATTACATCTGAATCAGATCAAACCCTAATCCAATACGATGGTGAAATTAATCACAGCCCCACTAATGAATTACAAGTACGACTTCACCCCAAAAGCTTAGGAGTTATAGTGCCCAAACAAAAATAAACCAACATGAAACAACATCTTTCAATTTTAGTACACAACCGAGCAATTTACTCACAATTTTTAAAGAAATTTACTTTAGATCAACTCAATAAAGTGCCCGACGGATTTAACAACAATATTCTTTGGAATGTTGCTCATTCCCTTGTTACACAGCAGCTTTTAATCTATTCTCTGTCGGGGGTTAAACCACTGGTTTCAGAATCGTGGATAGATTCTTATAGAAAAGGAACAAAGCCAGAAGCTGAGGTAACTCAGGAATTTGTTGACGCATTAGATGCAGCGCTTTTTTCAACATTTAATCAACTGGAAGTGGATTTAGATTCTGGAGTATTTAAAGAATTTAATCCTTACACAACTTCCACAAAAATGCATATAGATTCTATTGTAACTGCACTTTCATTTGTTTTATTCCACGATGGAATTCATATAGGTTCTATTTTAGCACTGGCTAAACTGGTTTAAGCCTCTACAATTGCACTAACAATTTGATTAGCGTGTATTCTAGAGTTTTCTATAAACCATTTGTTGGTTTTTAAACCTCCACAAACGACCCCGGCAAGGTATACTCCTGTTTGAGAAGACTCCATTGTTTTTTCGTTGTATTTAGGAGTACGGAATTCATCTGAATTAAAGCCAACACCCAGAGACTCAAGAAGTGTAAAGTCGGGTTGGTACCCTGTCATTGCAAGAACAAAATCATTTGGGATTTCGATCGTTTCTTTAGAAGTTTGAATCACTAAACTATTGGGTTTGATTTCTACTAGGCTTGATTCAAAATAAGCAGGAATACTACCTTCTTCAATTCGGTTTACAATATCAGGTCTTGCCCAGTACTTTACGTTTGCACCAATTTGTTTTTCTCGAACAACCAGAGTAACGCTTTTAGCTCCTTTTCTGTAGGTTTCAAGAGCAACATCAACTGCAGAATTTGCAGCTCCTATAACCACGATGTCCATGCTAAAATACGGATGAGATTCTTTGTAGTAATGAGATACTTTATCGAGTTCTTCTCCCGGGATATTTAACTTATAAGGGAGGTCGTAAAACCCAGTTGCTAAAACAATATTTTTAGTCTGATAGGTGTTCTTGGTTGTTTTGATTGTGAATCCTTTTTTAATTCTAGAAAATTCAACCACACCTTCATATAGTTTTACATTTAGGTTCCAAGTTGAGGTAACTCTTCTATAATATTCTAATGCTTCTGCTCTGGTTGGTTTAGGATTGTGGGAGATGAACGGGATTTCTCCAATTTCTAATCGATCTGAAGTAGAAAAGAAGGTCATGTTTTGTGGGTAATGATAAATGGAGTTTACCAACATACCTTTCTCAATGATTGTATAAGAAAGCCCTTTTTTTTCAGCTTCTATACCACAAGCCAATCCAATGGGCCCTGCTCCAATAATGATTAAATCTTCCATGATTCAAAAGTAAATAAACGAATTAATAACCTATTAAATTCAGGCTATATTTTAACATTATAATAAATAATGATTAATAGAATTTTTATATAAATTTATATTATTATATAATGTAAATAGTTCTTTTTTAAAGCCTCAATATTCCTTTATTTAAATCTAAAATAAGATTTTATTATGATTTTATTTATAAGATGACAATAATTCTTGTCTAAGAAATAAAGACACAATAAATCCAAATATAATAAGTGATGAAAGGTGTATGTCTACAAAATAAATGAGGCTAAAAAACAGAATAATCCACCACAAAACGAATATTATGAGCCCAATTAGGTGTTTTACGCCGTTATGAAATACCTTGTCGGGGAATAAATTAAGTATTCTGCTTATAACAAGCAAAGGAATTGTGTTTGGTAAGCTGAAAAAGAAAATTAAAGTTCGTTTTAAGATTGTAGGTTCAGGAAGCTGATTAAGAGAATTTGGTTTTGAATTTACGATTTCTTTCAGTTTGTAAAATCCTAATTTGGCATTCTTATGGTTTATGAATTTCTTTTTTTCGAAGTAAGTCTCGTCTTCCTCTTCGATCCATAAGCAATCTTTCATATTAATTTCAAGCGTTTCCCTTAATTCATTGAGAGTAACACTGGGTTCATTTTTATAAGGACTGGTGAGGTCACGAATTGGTATTGGAGTCCCATATACGACATGAACCTCCTGTCTAGTTCGATTATGATGACTGTAATTAATTCCTACTGGAATTAGATAAATATTTTTATTGGCGTTTTTTATTTGGGCTTCTAGAGCAAGTCGACTACTGCCCTTGGATATTCTTTTTAAAAAATACTCATTGTGATGAAGTCCTTCAGAAAACATAATTAGGTTCTTACCCTGCGCAAGAAGTTCATGGCATTTTTCAAATACACTTTTGTTTTTTTTGAGGCTGCTATACCCATCTCTTATTCTATAAACAGGCAGCATTTTTAAGGCGTCAAGAAACCATTGTAGTCGACCTCCAAACACGTCACTCCTAGTGAGTGAGTGAAATTCAAAGCCACAGGTCGTTGCAACTAGAATTGGATCTAAGAAAGATCCTTGGTGGTTTGGTGAGAAAATAAGACTTCCGTCTTTTGGAATATTTTCTTGACCATACACTCGCACTTTTTTAAAATAAAAAGGATTATAAAACTTTAGAAGTAAAAGGATTGTTTTAAAAAAAAATATTTTCATTTATCTGCAATTTTACGCTCTAAAATATGGAATAACAAACAGAATTACCGCTTGAAAATAAGTAATAAATCTTACTGTCTAAATCTGCGGACTTTAGCATTCCAAATGTACTCTTTTGAGGGTCCTTCGAACATAAAAAACAAAGTAATGTTTTTTTTAGCAAAAACTTGAATTTAGTTAGGGTTGTTTTTTGTGGAAACCCTATATTTGCATGCGAAATAAAAGACTTAAAAAACTAACTCAATTTCATCATATGGCAGCGACTGCAGGAAAAGTTTCTCAAATCATAGGCCCGGTAGTAGACGTTACCTTTTCGGGAACAGACACCAAACTACCTAAAATTTACGATTCATTAGAAATTAAAACTCAATCTGGAGAACTTTTAATATTAGAAGTTCAATCCCACGTTGGAGAAAATACAGTAAGAACCATTTCGATGGACTCTACTGACGGTTTAAGTAGAGGAACAGAAGTTATAGCAACTGGGAAGCCTATTCAAATGCCAATAGGAGATGATGTATACGGAAGATTATTCAATGTAATTGGAGATGCAATTGACGGAATTGGGAATCTACCAAAAACAGGTAAAGACGGTTTGTCTATTCATAGACAGGCACCTGATTTCGATCAGTTGTCTACTGCTACTGAAGTTCTATTTACAGGAATTAAAGTTATTGATCTTGTAGAACCTTACGCAAAGGGAGGTAAAATTGGATTATTCGGAGGAGCAGGAGTTGGTAAAACAGTATTGATTCAAGAATTAATTAATAACATTGCCAAAGGGCACGGAGGATTATCTGTTTTTGCAGGTGTAGGAGAACGTACTCGTGAAGGTAATGATTTACTTAGAGAGATGTTAGAGTCTGGTATAATCAAATACGGAGATGACTTTTTACATTCTATGGAAGAAGGTGGATGGGATCTTAGCAAAGTAGATAAAACTGCGATGAAAGAATCTAAAGCTACTTTCGTATTCGGACAAATGAATGAGCCACCAGGAGCTCGTGCTCGTGTTGCATTATCTGGACTAACTATTGCTGAGTACTTCCGTGATGGAGCTGGAGATGGACAAGGAAAAGATGTTCTTTTCTTCGTTGACAATATTTTCAGATTTACTCAAGCTGGGTCAGAGGTTTCTGCTTTATTAGGACGTATGCCTTCTGCGGTAGGTTACCAACCAACATTAGCAACAGAAATGGGTGCAATGCAAGAACGTATTACTTCAACAAAAAGAGGATCTATTACTTCGGTTCAAGCAGTATATGTACCTGCGGATGACCTTACAGATCCTGCACCAGCAACAACTTTTGCTCACTTAGATGCTACAACTGTATTGTCTCGTAAAATTGCCGAACTCGGTATATATCCTGCTGTTGATCCTTTAGATTCTACTTCAAGAATTTTGACTGCAGAAATCTTAGGAGATGAACATTATAATTGTGCTCAAAGAGTAAAAGAATTATTACAACGTTACAAAGAACTTCAAGATATTATTGCAATTCTTGGAATGGAAGAATTATCAGAAGAAGATAAATTAGCCGTATCTCGAGCACGTCGTGTTCAACGTTTCTTATCTCAACCGTTCCACGTAGCAGAACAGTTTACTGGAATTCCAGGAGTTTTAGTAGATATTAAAGAAACAATTAAAGGATTTAATATGATTATGGATGGTGAATTAGATCACTTACCAGAAGCAGCATTCAACCTTAAAGGAAGCATAGAAGAAGCTATTGAAGCTGGTGAAAAAATGTTATCTGAAGAATAATAAATATGTATTTAGAAATAATATCTCCTGAAGCAACTCTATATACGGGTAACATTGACACTTTAACTGTGCCTGGAGCCAACGGTTCTTTTCAAGTTTTAGAAAATCACGCTGCAATTGTTTCGAATTTAGTTTCAGGGACCGTCGAATTTAAAGGTACATTTGATGATTCAAATACTTTTGAAGCTCCATTCGAAAAGATAGATTCAAATATAGTTCAACTTAAAGTTTCCTCAGGAACTTTAGAGTTACAAGACAATAAATTAATCTTATTAGTAGATTAATACTTTAACAATTAAACTTAAACACCTGTAAATAAATAACATAATTACAGGTGTTTTTGGTTTAATCAAAAATGTAATTTTTATGAAAAATTCAAGTTTTATTTTTCTATCTATTTTTTCATTCAGTACTTTGTTTTCACAGACAGACTCCTTAAGTCTAAAAATAAATAAACTTGAAGAAGTGGTTCTTAATTCAACTCGTATTGATTTACCATTATCTCTAAATTCAAGAACAATTCAGGTAATTTCTGCAACAGACATTAAGAATTCAGGGTTAACAAACGTTGTTGCTTTGTTACAGCAAATATCGGGAGTAGATATTAGACGAAGAGGAGTAGAGGGAATGCAGGCAGATTTATATATCCGTGGAGGTAGTTTTGATCAAACACTCCTTTTAATTGACGGGATCAAACTAGAAGATGCTCAGACAGGACACCACACACTTAACCTTTTGCCACCTGTTGATTTAATCGAACGAATCGAGGTTCTTAAAGGTCCCGCAGCAAGAATCTATGGACAAAATGCATTTACGGGTGCAATTAATATTGTGACAAAGGATGCGGGAGAAGGGTCGAGTAGAATTTCTGTTCAAGCGGGTTCTTATGATCAAAAACAAATCCGATCTACGCTTCAAGCTAAAGGAACTAAAGGAGGATTATTAGGACACTTTTCCTATAATACGTCAAACGGTTATAGACATAACACAGATTTTATAAACAGAAATTATTTTGTAAAAGGAAACTTTAATGTAAATGAAATACCGGTTCAATTCTTAGGATATTTTTCAGACCGTGAGTTTGGCGCAAATGGTTTTTATGCCACACCAACCGCAACAGAACAATATGAAGAAACAGAAGGGAGTTTAGTAGCACTCTCTAGTGTAATTAAAAATGAAAAATCTGTAATTAAACCAAGAATTTATTGGAGAAGAAGCCAAGATATGTATGTCTATCTTAGACACAATCCAAGTGTTTACAGAAACTTACACATCACAAACAAAGCAGGAGTTGCTGTAGATTATAGTTTATTTTCTTCTTTAGGAATAACTGGAGTGGGTATTGATTTCTCTAGAGTAAACATTAGCAGTAATAACCTAGGAGAGCATGATCGTTTAATGACAAATTTATTTTTAGAACACCGTTTTCTTCTTTTAGATCAAAAATTAGATATTACCCCTGGTATTGCATTTAATGATTACTCTGATTTTGGAACTCATTTTTTCCCGGGAATAGATTTCGGATATGCATTTAACTCTCAAATAAGAGCTTACGGTAACATTGGTAATACCTATAGAATCCCTACATATACCGATCTTTATTACAATGACAGAACAACTCTTGGAAATCCAGACCTTAAGCCAGAAAGTGCTTTAGCTTTAGAACTAGGAGCTCGATATGTTAATACAAACTTTTCATTTAGTGCTGCATACTTCAATCGTAATTCAGAGAATTTAATTGATTATGTCAAAGACACAGAAGATGCTTTGTGGGAGGCTAATAATATTCAAGAGGTCACTACAAGTGGTTTTGAGTTTGAATCTAATATCAGTTACTCGATTAGCAAGCAACTACAATCTTTACGAATTGGATATACTTATATTAATGATGATGTAAAAGGAGTTACGGAATATAATTTTTCTAGATATTCAATTAATTCATTGAAGAATCATTTTACAATTAGTTCTTTTAACCGGTGGTCAAATAACATATCGTCAGGTATTGTGTTAAAGCAAGCTGAACGAAGTCTAGGAGATCCTTATACGGTCTTAGATTTAAATACTCAATGGATTTCGACTAACAAAAAATTCAGGGTTACTCTTTTAGCAAATAATATCTTCAATGAAGTGTACACAGAAACTAATCTAGTTCCTATGCCTGAGGCAAACGGGAGTATATTATTTGAGTTTTCTTTTTAAAAGAAAATCATCTTTTATTGTTGATTTCCTTGTAGATTAATTCCTTTTCCCAACCATGATATTGTAATCGGTCGTGTACCTTTTTTTGGCATTTGATCATTCCCAAATGTTCGTATTCTTTCCAAAATTTTTCAAAAAGGAAATCAAAGGTATCCAAGTACTCCTCGGGATCGATTTCTTGCATAGCTTTTTTGATATTCCATGCACTAATTCCACGAAATTTTAATTGGTTTAAAATCCGAACTTTCCCCCATTTTTTTATTCTAAATTTCCCTCGGGCAAAACTTTGTGCAAAACGAGTTTCGTTTAGATAATTATCGGTTATGAGTTTACCTATTATCTGATCTATAGCAGCCGGAATCATATGCATTGATTTAAGCTTTTCTTCTACTTCTTTGTGGCAACGTTCTTGGTAAGCACAATAGTGTTCAAGTTTTTGTTGAGCTTCGTCTACTGTGTATGATTTTGTATTGTGCATAGTCAAAAGTACATTTTTAAAATCATTTTTTAGAGCACTAAATAACCTCTGGGTTTTGTTTAAGGATTTTTATATAATAAAAAAAGCGACCCTCGTAAAGAAGGTCGCTTTAATAATTCTATTGAACACGAATCGGCTTTTTCTTATGATCGAAAAAACGATAGTGTAAATATTGATAAGCATCTCGGGGTATAACTTTAACCCGTTTTTTATGCTTTAATAACCATTTGGTTCGGACGGAAGGGAACCCCTGGTTTAAATAAGCAGCAATAAAAGGATGAATGTGTAATTCAATTTTCTTTTTTTGATGCTCTGCGTTGTTAACAATTTTGTTAAGGTCTGCGTTGATTTTGTCAAGTAAAACGATTGGAGCTTCAACCTCACCGTTAAGGTTTGGATTAGGCTCTTTTGTTTTGATTTTCATTACAGGTCTAACCCGTTGTCGGGTGATCTGAATAAGACCAAATTTACTAGGTGGAAGAATTTTATGTTTAGTTCTATCAGAACTCATTTCTTTCTTTAAATGTTCAAATAGAATACGTCTATTATCACTAGAAGCGAGATCAATAAAGTCTACAACAACAATTCCTCCCATATCACGAAGGCGTAATTGGCGAGCAACCTCTGTGGCAGAAATCATATTGACTTCCATGGCTGTCTCTTCTTGGTTTCTCGATTTATTCGATCGGTTACCACTGTTTACATCAATTACATGTAATGCTTCCGTATGTTCTATAACTAAATAAGCTCCCTTTTGCATGGAAACTGTTTTCCCAAAGGCTGTTTTGATTTGTCGTTCAACTCCAAACTTTTCAAAGATGGGTAACGAATCAGTATAATTTTTAAGTATACCTGCCTTTTTGGGTGCAATGGTTTGAATATAATCACCTATTTCACCGAATAACTCTTTGTCATCTACGTGAATTCCTGTGAAAGAATCATCAAAAATATCTCTTAATATAGAGGAAGAACGATCTATTTCGCTCAACACTTTTGTTGGATATTTGTTGATCTTAGAGAGTCGTGCACACATGTTTTTCCAACGCTGTATTAGCTGTTGTAAATCTGCGTCTAGCTCTGCTACTTTTTTGTCTTTAGCTACCGTTCTTACAATAACACCAAACCCTTTCGGTTTAATGCTTTGTACAAGACGCTTTAGACGATTTTTTTCTTCTCGGTCTTCTATTTTTTGTGAGATGGATATTCTGTCAGAAAATGGAACAAGAACCATATAACGTCCAGCTAGCGAGAGCTCTGAGCTGATTCGGGGTCCTTTTGTGGATATGGGCTCTTTAACTATTTGAACCAAAATCTGTTGGTTCGAGCTAATGGCATCACTAATTACTCCATTTTTTTCAATATCTTCTTCAAAACGAAAGTTTTTTAATAAATAATCTTTTGTTTTACCTGTACTTACCTGTTTAATAAATTTCAATAAAGTGGGTAGTTTCGGACCCAGATCATGATAGTGTAAAAAACCATCTTTTTCGTGGCCTACATTTACAAATGCAGCGTTTAGCCCTCCAACCGATTTTCTAACTTTGGCGAAGAATATGTCTCCAACCGAAAATTTGTTGTCATCTACCTCTTTATTGAGCTCAATTAGTTTTCCGTCCTTGAGTAATGCGAAATCAACTGCAGAGGAATTCGATCGTATAATCAATTCTTTATTCACTCTGAGTGGTATTATGTCAATACATTAAAATGTATTAACGATTAAACAATAATTTTTCAGGATTTATCCTGTGAAACGCAACCTTAATGGTGCGTTTCATTTCAAAGAACAATGAATTTTTTTAAGTGTATTCTACACTATTTTTTCTTGTGACGGTTAGCTCTACGTCTTTTCTTACGCTTGTGAGTAGCTACCTTATGTCTTTTACGTTTTTTACCGCTTGGCATAATGTGTGTTTTATTAGTTAATTATTTTACTGGTACGCTCGACTTGATACCTTCAACAAATATTTTTGCTGGTTTAAATGCTGGGATATTATGAGCAGGGATTTTAACAGCAGTGTTTTTAGAAATGTTTCTTCCTGTCTTTTCAGCTCTTGTTTTTACAACAAAACTTCCAAATCCTCTTAAATAAACATTTTCGTTTTTCTCAAGAGAATTTTTCACCTCGGACATAAACTTTTCTACAGTTGCCTGTACATCACCTTTGTCAATTCCTAATTGTTCCGATATGTTCGAAACGATTTCCGCTTTTGTCATGATTAAATATAAATTATTGTTTTTCTAAATTTTGGAGATTGCAAATATATAAATTTAATATTAGAAATATATTAGGCTAATCCATTAATATTTACCTTTTTAAATCGGGTACTAAGCATTACTTTTGCAAGTAATGACTTGGACAAATCTATTAATGGCTTGGTATAAGACACATAAACGGTCTTTTCCTTGGCGAAAAACACGTGATCCATATAAAATATGGCTCTCTGAAATAATTTTACAACAAACTAGAATTGCACAAGGCACTCCTTATTATAAAGCTTTTGTAAAAACTTTTCCAACAGTTAACGAATTGGCTGCCGCAGACGAAGAAGTTGTTCTGAAACTATGGCAGGGTTTGGGGTATTATTCTAGAGCTAGAAACTTACATCATACTGCAAAGTATATAGTTTCGGAATTTAATTCCGTTTTCCCCGATAATTTTAAAGACCTATTAACACTTAAAGGAGTTGGTGATTATACTGCTAGTGCAATTTCTTCGATCTGTTTTAAAGAATCTCAGGCGGTAGTTGATGGAAATGTTTATCGAATTTTATCACGATATTTTGGCAAAGACACCCCCATTGATGCTTCTTATGCTTTTAAGGAATTCAAAAGTCTAGCTTCAGATTTAATGGGTAACGAAGATCCAGGTGATTTTAATCAAGCCCTTATGGAATTCGGAGCATTACAATGCGTACCCAAAAATCCAGTATGTTCGAATTGTCCTTTTCAAAACGATTGCATTGCTTTCAATCAAAATCTGATTTCTCAATTACCATTTAAGAAAGGTAAGATTAAGGTAACCTCAAAGTATTTCAATTATCTTGTTTTTGTAACTCCAAAAAAGGAAACTATTTTAACTCAAAGAACAACTAAAGGGATTTGGCAGCAACTATATGAGTTTCCCTTATTAGAAAGCTCAGGGATAATTGAAGAAACCGATATCGCTAATGATCCACTACTTTTAAAGTATACAAACCCTGAAGGTATTCAAATTATAAAATTGAACGAAAAACCAATTAAGCACAAATTATCGCATCAACAATTGTATATTACGTTTTGGAAAGTTAAAACAAAAGATGTTTTAGGGCCTTTGATTTTAGAAAAAAATATACATAACTATCCGGTTCCCATTGTTTTAGGTAACTTTATTGAAAACTTTTACCTCTCCAATGAATGACTTTATTATATTTGAATACGTTTAACCCTTTAAATCTATCATTTATGAGTGGAAGCCTTAATAAAGTTATGTTAATTGGACATCTTGGAGATGACCTGAAAATGCATTATTTCGAAGGTGGAGGATCAATCGGAAGATTTCCTTTAGCTACAAACGAAACCTACACAAAAAAAGCAACTGGTGAGAAAGTAACAAACACTGATTGGCACAATGTTGTTGTAAGAAACAAAGCCGCAGAAATTTGCGAAAAGTACCTTAGTAAAGGAGATCGAATTTATGTGGAAGGAAAAATTAAAACACGGAAGTGGCAAGCTGAGGATGGTACTGATCGATACAGTACAGAAATTATTGTTGATGATTTTACATTTTTAACAACAAAGAAAAACTCCAGCGAAGGAGTACCCCCTTCGCAACTACCTACACAAGAATCTTCTAAAGAAGAAGATCTACCTTTTTAATTTAAACTCAATTTAATTGGACCCAGAACCCTTAAGCATCTTTAATTTATTAATTTCTATTGAACCTATTATTGGTTTAAAACTTTTATTACTTGCCTGTTTGCTTATAAGTTCAGCATTAATTTCTGGGGCAGAGGTTGCCTTCTTTTCTTTAACCCCCTCTATTTTAGAGGAACAAAAAGAAGCCTACCCCAAGAAAATTGAAAGAATTGAAAATTTACTTCAAAAGCCTAAAAGGTTATTAGCTACTATACTAATAGCTAATAACTTCATTAATATTGGAATAGTATTATTATTTGCTTCTTTAGGAAATTTGTTTTTTGCAAATATTGAAAGTGAATTTCTTAGATTATTTATAGAAATCGGAATTATAACTTTTACTATACTCCTCTTTGGAGAGATTCTACCAAAAATTTATGCCAATAAGAACAGCTTACTTTTTTCAAAATTTATGTCTGGAATAATCTATTTTTTAGATCGTAAATTACTTTCAGTAATTACAATTCCAATGAGTAGTATAACTGTATTTTTAGAGCGAAATTTTGGACAGAAGTCCAACAATTTTTCAGTAGACACCCTTTCTCAGGCACTAGAATTTACAGAGCAAAAAGATACAACTAAGCAAGAAGATCTAATTTTGCAAGGAATTATAAATTTTGGAGCAACAGACACAAAACAGGTAATGTGTCCTAGAATCGATGTATTTGCTCTTGAAAAAGAAATGGATTTTGATGAAATATTACCTTTAATTATAGAAAAGGGATTTTCTAGAATTCCAGTTTATAATGATACAATGGATCAAATTGACGGTATCTTGTATGTTAAAGATTTGATGCCTAATATTAATACACCTAATTTTGACTGGATCCAACTTCTTAGAGAGCCTTATTATGTTCCTGAAAACAAAAAGCTAGACGATTTGTTGAATGAATTTAAAACTAAAAAAATACATTTAGCTGTTGTTGTCGACGAATACGGAGGAACTTCTGGGATTGTTACTCTAGAAGATTTAATAGAAGAGATAGTTGGAGATATATCGGATGAATTTGATGAAGATGAATTGGAGTTTTCTAAAATTGATTCTAGAAACTTTGTGATTAATGCAAAAGTTAGTCTTAAAGATTTTTATCGAATAATTGAACTTGAAGATTTCGAGGCTTTTGAAAAAGCAAAGGGTGAGGCTGAAACACTTGCAGGGTTTATTCTTGAAATAGCTAGACAACTTCCTGTTTATGGCCAAGAAATTGTATTTGAACAAATTATATTTAAAATTGAATTAGTTGATAGAAAGAGAATTAAACAGATTAAGGTTACTCTTCCTTAACTTAAACTATCTTTATTCTATGAAGCAGACGTTATTAATTGGTTTTATTTTATTTTGTTTAATTGGTTGTCAAGACAGTACCTTACCAAAGCCCAAAGCATATTTTAGTTTAAATTATCCTAATCCAGAGTACGAAAAAATTGAACACGACTGCCCTTATACTTTTGATATAAATAAAAGAGCTGAATTGGTTTCTCAAAAAAAATGTTGGAATAAGATCTCATATCCAGAGATGAAAGCAACCGTATATCTTTCTTATGTTCCCATAAAAAACAATCTTGATTCTCTTTTGTATGATGCCTATCAAATGCCTAGTAAGCATGTTATAAAGGCAGAAGAAATTCCGGAGCGGGTGTTCCAAAATGAAAAAGAAAGAGTTTATGGAACTCTTTTCCGAGTGGTGGGAGAAGCAGCTTCTCAGGTACAGTTTTTTTTAACAGACAGCACAGACCACTTTCTAGTTGGATCTTTATATTTTTATACAAGACCAAATTACGATTCACTTATGCCAGCTGCTCAGTACGTTGAAAACGACATGATACGCTTTATGGAATCTTTTGAATGGAAAGATTAGAAAGTTACTTGGAGTTTAAATCCTTAAAAGAAGTAACACGTTCATTTTGAATTACTGTATAAGCATCACCTACACTTTTAACGATTGTATCTATTGTTTTTTCTTGAATAAAGTTAGGGTCAAATACGATTTGAGCAATAGAACTTTCAAAGTCTACTAGAGCAGACTCAATTCCTGGAGTTGAATTTAATTTCTTTTGAATTGCTGCAGCACATCCAATTGCACAGGTCATACCAGTTATTTTTAATTCGTTTTTTACTAAATTTTCTTGATTTAGTTCAACCTTTTCTGGAACAATTGTTTCTATAACTTTAACTTCAGCACTCTTTTGTTTACAGGAAGTTAAGGATAGAATGCAACTTAGTAGGATAAGGATGTTTTTCATCTCTTTTTTTTCAAAAATACTGATTAATTAGGAAATCAATTCTATAAAATTCATCACATTTGTAAAAAGAATTTTCATGTCAATATCCTTTAAGAAATGGGCGTATTTATTTTCGCTTTCAATAATTTGGGGGAGTTCATATATTTTAATTAAAAAAGGACTCATAGGACTTACTCCACTTCAGTTAGGTTCTTTCAGGATTTTGTTTACAACTGTTATCTTGTTGTTATTTGGATCAAAATCGCTTAAAGGTTTGACCAAAACCCAATGGAAATGGCTCGCTTACACTGGCTTTTATGGCACTTTTTTTCCTGCATTCCTTTTTGCATTTGCAGAAACTGAAGTAGATAGTTCTGTAGCCTCTGTACTCAACGGATTAACCCCATTATTTACATTAATATTTGCCTTCTTTTTTTATCAGGTTAAAATTGTAAAAAAGCAAGTCTTAGGAGTTTTAGTAGGTTTTTGTGGAACTCTTTTACTTGTAGTTCAAGAGTTTTCTATCAGTACTTCAAATGACCCTAGGTATTCTTTACTCGTTGTTTGTTCTTCTGTTTTTTATGGAATTAATGTTAACATTCTTAAAAAGAAACTCTCAGATGTTTCTCCAATGGCCATTGCTTTAGGTAACTTTTTAATGATTGCGCCACCCGCTTTAGTAATTTTGATTTTTTCTAAATTTAACTGGTTGGGTTTTTATCAGGAAGAAGCTACAATTACTTCATTAGGATATATTCTAATTCTTTCTCTATTTGGGACAGCACTTGCAAAAGTTATGTTTAATAAATTGCTCGATTTATCATCCCCTGTATTTGCGGTTTCAATAACTTATTTACTACCTATTGTTGCCATTGGATGGGGTTTAATTGACGGTGAGGAGTTTGGCGGGTTACAATGGATTGCAGCCTTATTAATTATTGGAGGTGTTTATTTGGTAACAGAAACAAAAAAAGCACCTTAATAAGGTGCTTTTAAAGTGTATTTTTGATATTTATTATTCAAATTTTGAACTATCTACAGCTCCGTTTAATTCAATTGACTGAGTAATAAAGTCTATTGATTGCGGTCCAAAAGATTGAGTTACTTTATGAGGAAATAAAACTCCTTCGACTGTTTTGTAGTCTCCTATCAAAGTTTCTTGAGTAATTGTATTTCCCTGCATTTCTTGAGTCTCTGAAATTTTTATCTTCAAAAAGGTTTCTTGAGAGTAAAAGAATGATTTAGTAGGAGACACTGCTAATTCGTATGCAGCTTCTCCGTTCACATCAGCTACACTAGCTTTTATGTTCGCTGAATCTAAACCTAGTTCTGCAAAAATTTGACTCTCTGCTATAGCAGTTGCTAACTCATCTCCGCTGAGGTCGATTTTTTGACCTTGAGCTTCCATATATCCTTTGTCTTTATTAACGACTTGTTTTTGCATTACATTTCCCATCATACTTATTTCTAAAGAAGACTGGTTCTGACTTGTTTTTGTAGATACAATTTGAAGTGTCATACCTTGCATACTTCCCTGAGCAACTTCTTTTTTAGAGGATATGCTTTTTAATTTATCGAGACCACCTATAGCATCTATATAGTTTCCTAATATTGATGCAGAAGTAACACCTTCTGGAAGCATACTTGAATAGTCTGGACGCTCAGTAGATGCGCCATATTTATCGTAAAAGGAGATTTTGAGAGGTTTTCCAAAAGGAGAAACTTTTTCTAAGTTTTCAAGAACTTCACTTCCTTTTCCAGTAACAAATATTCGTGCATTATCAAGTTTGATATGTTTTTTGGTTGCTGTCAAAACATCTTCAACGGTAACCGCATTAATTTTCTGAAGGTATGTTTTATAAAAATCCTCAGGGAGGTTTTCAGTTTTAATACTTAAAGCATATCGAGCAATAGTTCTTGGACTTTCTAGTGCTAAAACAAAATCACCAACATATTTAGCTTTTGCTTTGTCTAATTCTGCCTGTGTAACTTCTTCAACTCTAATCTTATCTAGTTCTTTAACTAACTCAACAACCGAACTATCGGTAACTGCATTCCTAACAGAAGCAAAGGCTTTAATTCTTGCGCGTGTATATTTATTGGTTTGCATTCTTGAATAAGAGCCATAAGTATATCCTTTATCTTCTCTAAGGTTTAAGAACAAACGGGCTTCTCCACCTCCTCCAAGGATGCTGTTTCCTAAAAGCATTGGAAAGTAATCAGGATGTGTTTTTTTAATGTTATTTGTAAACCCAACAGAAACTTCCGATTGAACAGCATTAGGCATTTCTGTAAAATGAATTTCCAACTCGGAACTATTTTTAGCAGGTTCAAACTCATAAGCATCAGGGGCATCCCCTTTCCATTTTTTAAAAAGACGAGTAACTTGTTTTTTTATTGTTTTAAAATCTACATCACCAATAATTACTAGGTATGCATTTTTGGGATTGTAATTTGAATCGTAGTATTTTTTTACATTATCTAGAGTTAAGTTTCCTACTGTTTCAACTTTAGTGTATTCCCCATAAGGGTGATTTGCACCATAAGTAATTAAGTTTTCTACACGAGAAGCTGCAGCAGGTACACTTTTTTCATCTGATTTGAGACCCTCGATTAGTTTTTCTTTTTCTTTTTCAAATTCTTCTTGCAAGAAATTAGGATTAAGAGCTGCGTCAACTAATAACTCTAAAACTCTTGGGAAGTATCTCGATAAAGACGAAGCAAAAGCACTTGAAGAACCAAAACTCAGAGAAGCTCCCATGAAGTCGATTTCTTCTTCAAAATCATTTTTAGAAACACTTAAAGATCCTTTGCCAAGCATGCTTCCAAGCAAACTGTTAGCGCCAGCATAATCCCCTTCATAAATAGGAGGGTTGTCAATATTTAGTGTTACCGCTGCTCTTGGAAGTTTATGGTTTTCAACAACCATTACTGTCATTCCATTTTTTAGGGTAAAGGTTTGAGGTTCGTCTAACTGTATAACAGGAGCTGGTCCTGGAGTTGGTTGCACGCTTCTATCGATCTGAGCTGCAAGACTAGAAATGCTAAAAAGCGCTATGTAGAGGATGTATATTTTTTTCATTTTAAAAAAGTTTTTATTTAGATGATTCTGGTAAATAATCAAGAACTAAACGTTGATTTGGGTTAAGATATTTTTTAGCAACTTCTTGAATTTCTTCTCTACTAACAGATCGATAAATTTCTATTTCAGAGTTAATTAAATTAGTCTCTCCAAAAAAGGCATAGTACTCAGCTAAAGAATTTGCAATTCCCTCAACAGATGAATTTGAATCAACAAAATTAGCTTCAAATTTGTTTTGAAGTTTTTGATAGTCTTTTTCAGAAATTAATTCTTTTTGAATTTTAACTACCTCTTCATCAATTCCGCTTATAATACTTCTAAGAGGAGTGTCGCCCAATGGTAATCCAAATATTAAATACATTCCATAATCTTCTTGACTAACATTGAATGCTCCAACTTGAAGAGCCATTTTTTCTTCATCTACCATTTTACGGTATAACTTAGAAGAGTTTCCGTCAGTTAAATAAGCAGAGATCATATCTAAAACTCGTGAATCTCTAGTTTTAATAGAAGGCATTCTATAAGCTGCAACTACAGCTGGAATTTGAATGTTAGAATCATATGCCTTAGCGGTAATAGGTTTTGTAATAGGGTCCTCTTTTGCTAAAGTTCTAACAACTTCTGCACCTCTTGGGATCTCGCTAAAGTAGTCCGAAATCATTTTTTTAGTTTCATCAATTTGAATATCCCCTGCTACCACAAGAATTGCGTTATTAGGAACATAATATTTTTTATTAAAAGCTAAAAACTCATCCAGCGTTGCATCATCTAAATGTTGCATTTCTCCGATTGTAGTGTGTTTGTATGGATGATTAACGAAAAGATTTTTCTTAACATTTTCGAAAAATTTACCATAAGGACTATTATCTACCCGAAGTCTTTTTTCTTCTTTAACAACTTCATTTTGGGTATCTACACCTATTTTATTAATTACAGGGTGTAACATTCGCTCAGATTCGAGCCATAGAGCTAGTTTTACATTGTTTGATGGAAAAACCTCATAGTAATAGGTGTAATCATCGTTGGTATACGCATTATTTTTACCACCGTTAGAAGAAACAATGCTGAACCATTCTCCACGTTCAATATTTTTAGTTCCTTCGAACAATAAATGTTCAAAGAAATGAGCAAAGCCAGTACGGTTTGATAATTCATCCTTTGCACCTACATGATATAGAACAGATGTTGTTACTACAGGAGCGGTGTTGTCTTGGTGTAAGATAACATGAAGCCCATTGTCTAAATCATATTCTGTGAACGAAACTTCTTGAGCCTGAGCACCTACTGCAATTAGACTAATTAAAAGATAAGAGATGTATTCTTTCATGATTTTAAATTTAATATTTACAATATAAGACGTTAAAAAATTAATTAAGTTACAATCGTAATTAAATTAATTACAAAAAGATACTTCAAATATACCGCAATTGAGAATATACTTGTTTTGTAAAATCATCATATATTTGTAGTACTTGTTAAAACCAAAACACTGTAAATGAAATCAAGAAAGGTTGTAATTGTATCTGCTAAGAGAACCCCTTTAGGTAAATTTATGGGTGGTTTGTCAACCATATCTGCTACTAAATTAGGTTCAGTAGCAATTCAAGGAGCACTTAAATCAATTGAACTTGAACCATCTGAAGTTGATGAGGTTTTCATGGGTAATGCACTTCAAGCAGGTCTTGGTCAGGCTCCAGCAAGGCAAGCCGCTATTTATGCTGGAATCCCAGATACAGTTCCCTGCACTACTGTAAATAAGGTTTGTTCTTCAGGCATGAAAACTATAATGATGGCAGCTCAAGCGATTGCATTGGGAGATGCTGAAGTTGTTGTTGCTGGCGGAATGGAAAACATGAGTTTAGCTCCCCACTTTATACCCATGCGCACCGGAGTTAAATTTGGAGGTACACAAATGGAAGATGTTATGCAAAAAGACGGTCTTATTGATGCTTTTGAAAAAGTAGCAATGGGGATTTATGCTGATGCTACTGCTAAAAAACATGATATTTCTAGAGAAGAACAAGATGCATTTGCAATTGAGTCTTATAGACGTAGCGCTGCTGCTTGGGAAAGTGGCGTAATGAATAATGAAGTTGTTTCGGTAGCAGTTCCACAAAGAAAGGGAGAAGATGTTATAGTATTTAAAGACGAAGAATATACCAACGTAATATTGGACAAAATTCCAAATCTAAGACCAGCCTTTACAAAAGACGGAACAGTTACTGCAGCAAATGCCTCAACCATAAATGATGGTGCTGCAGCTGTAATTGTAATGTCAGAAGAGAAAGCAAAAGCCTTAGGGTTAAAACCTCTAGCATTTATAGAAGGTTATGCAGATGCTGCTCAAGAACCAAGATGGTTTACAACAGCTCCAGCTAAAGCATTACCCAGAGCTCTAGCAAAAGCTAATATTGAAATAGATGAGGTTGAGCTTTTTGAATTTAATGAAGCTTTTTCTGTTGTAGCCTTGGCAAACAATAAAATCCTTAAACTAGATTCTAACAGAGTAAATATTTATGGAGGTGCAGTTTCTTTGGGCCATCCTCTTGGTTGTTCAGGCACACGAATTGTTGTTACCCTCTTAAACGCAATGAAAACCAATAATGTAACCCTCGGTGCTGCTGCAATTTGTAATGGAGGCGGTGGAGCTTCTGCAATTATTTTTAGAAGATAGCTTGAAGAATTTTTACATTATACTGGTCTTATTATTATCTCTTGACAGTTACTCTCAAGAAGCTCATATTTTATTTAATAGAGTAAATATGGGAGTTTATAATCCAGCCTTTATTGGGACACAAGGAAGTTTTGTTTCTTTCAATAGCCGTTCACAGTGGTCTGGAATATATAAAAAAACAGGGGGCTTACTCCCAGTTGGTTCTTATTATTATAGAATAGACTTAGGCGATGGTTCTGAAATTATAGACGGTTGGATTTATTTAACCTACTAGCTTATTAAAAGAATGCCTTATATTTAATTTAAAATTAAATGTAAAAGCAATTTTATAATGAAGCACAGGTTTTTATTATTATTCTTATTTAGTAGTTTTTCATATGCTCAATTTTCTTTTTTAAAACCCTATGAAATTGAAGTCACCTCTGATTTTGCCTTCGAATATTTAAGCTCTGAAAAAGATCAATTGAAACTAGGGCTTGAAGCGCAAGAGTGGTCTGTTGAGATTTTGAAATATTGGCTGAATGAAATGCATAAAAACCGATTTATTTCTGGAGACCAGAAAATTAATTTTATACTTTATGACAGTCAAAGAAGGAGAAGAATAGTCATTCAAATCCCTGTTAAATCGAATATAGTTACCGCTTTTAAAACCGAAGCTGGGTTTCAAGAAAATTATATTGGTTTTATAAACGATACTTACGAGTGGATTTTAGAGGATCTTTAGCTCGTAGTTTTACTCTGAACAATACTCGTCTCCAACATTAAAGGACTCATAAATATTCTGTGTTACTTCCCCACTAACAGAATTATCAGGGACGTATGAATCTATTCCACTGTTGTTGTTTGTATTGAAAATATCACTCCCCGCATCCATTATAAAGTAAAACTTCCCATTTACAATTTGCTTTTCAATTATATCACCACATCTAGTGTTATCAGAAGAACAACTAGTTCCAAGATTAGAAAGAAGTGCAAGAAAGATTAATAAACGGAAATTCATTTTAAAATATTTATTACAAAAATAAACTAAAAATAAATAAGGAGAATCAACAAGAATTAAGGTTTTCTTATATTGTCTATCATAAGTTGAATTTCTACAGGTGGCGCAGTAGTTTTTGACGAGACAATAATTGCTACAATTATATTAGCACACATTGCTAAAGTTCCAAACCCTTCTGGAGACACACCAAACCACCAATCATTTGCAGTTCCACCACCGAAAAAACCAAGTTTGAACTTCATCATATAAAAAAGCATTAGAGTTATTCCAACTATCATTCCACTAATTACTCCTTCCTTATTCATACGTTTGCTAAAAATCCCCATTACAATAGCAGGGAAAAAAGACGCTGCTGCTAGTCCAAAGGCAAGTGCAACGGTTGCTGCGACAAAATCAGGAGGGTTAATTCCAAAATATCCGGCTAAAACAACTGCAAAAAAAGAAGCTATTCTTGCAGCAACTAATTCACCTTTTTCAGAGATGTTTGGTTTTATAATTTTTTTAAGTAAATCGTGTGATACAGATGAAGATATTACTAACAAAAGTCCCGCAGCCGTTGAAAGAGCAGCTGCTAGAGCCCCAGCCGCCATGAGTCCAATAACCCAATTAGGGAGATTTGCTATTTCAGGATTTGCCATTACAATAATGTCCTTATCAATTTCCAGTTCATTAATTAATGGGTCCCCAACATACTGAACAAGACCATCCTCATTTTTATCTTCAAAAATCAGTAATCCAGTAGTTTCCCAATTCGAAAACCACTCTGGAAGTGTTTCATAGGGTTGGTTACTTACGGTTTGAATTAAATTTGTTCTTGCAAAAACTGCAATAGCAGGGGCAGTGGTATATAATATTGCTATAAAAAGTAAAGCCCATCCTGCAGATTTACGAGCATCACGCACTTTTTTTACTGTAAAAAACCGTACAATTACGTGAGGCAGACCTGCTGTCCCTAACATTAAAGCAGCGGTTATAAGAAATACGTCCAGTTTAGACTTTGACCCTGTAGTATAGAGGTGAAATCCTAATTCTTTGTGTAAACCATCTAGTTTTTCTAATAAATGTATGCCCTCTGTACCTTCAGCCCCCATTCCAATTTGAGGAATAGCAATCCCTGTCATCATCATTGAAATAAAGATTGCTGGAACTAAAAAAGCAAAAACTAGAACACAGTATTGAGCAACTTGAGTGTAGGTTATTCCTTTCATTCCCCCAAGAACCGCATAAAACAGAACAATACCCATTCCAATAAGTACACCTGTGTTTATATCTACAGAGAGGTATCTTGAAAAAACTAATCCTACCCCTCGCATTTGACCCGCTATGTATGTAAAAGAAACAATTAAAGCACAAAAAACGGCAACGGCTCTTGCTGTATTTGAATAATAACGGTCACCAATAAAATCGGGAACAGTAAATTTCCCAAACTTTCTCAAATAAGGAGCCAATAGAAGGGCTAGTAAAACATAACCCCCAGTCCATCCCATTAAATAAACTGAACCGTCATAACCTGAAAATGAAATAATTCCAGCCATAGATATGAATGAAGCCGCCGACATCCAATCAGCAGCTGTGGCCATACCATTGGCAATAGGGGAAACTCCCCCTCCAGCGACATAGAACTCCTTAGTTGAGGAAGCTCTTGACCAAATAGCAATTCCTATATAAAGCGAAAAGGTTATCCCAACAATTGCCCAAATCCAAATTTGTTGTTCCATAATTATTCTAGAGTTTCATCATCCAAGCGATTCATTAAAAAAACATAAACAAAAATTAAAATAACAAAGACATAAATAGATCCTTGTTGAGCAAACCAAAACCCAAGTTTAAAACCTCCGATTTGGAACTGATTCATAAAATCAACTAATAAAATTCCAAATCCAAAAGAAACTAAAAACCAAACACTTAAGAGTATTCCTAAATATTTTAGATTTGTTTTCCAATAATTTTTGATCCTTGAATTTTCCATTTACTAATTTTAAAAAGTTATTTTAGTGAAACCAAAAAGCACATTTTCAATATAACATTTGGATTTCTATTTTATAGTTTAATACTATAAAGTTAAATTTATAATACAACACGAACTATTAAAACTAAACCTTATGAAAAACAAGATACTATATTTATTGATAAGCCTTCTACACTTAAATCTAAATGCACAGGTTTTTAATTTCACAAGTGAAGAGGAGGGCAAATCAATTACTCATAAAGTGTTATTGGATTCAGAATATTTCATAGAAACCCAGTATGTAACAGATTCAAATGAATTTATAAGTACACGAGGAGGTTTTTATGAATTAAAAGAAGGTTTTTATTCTGTAAATTTTGAATTTAACTCAAACTATAGTTCCGATAGTTTAAAAACAAAAGCTTTTAAATTCTCTGATTGGCAACTAGCAGCAGCTTTAAAACAAGAGCATTCTGGCAAATGGCTAATGGCAGGAAGAGTAAGAGATGGCGTGGAGAAGAGAAGAAGTACAACTGGAGCTCGAAAAACATTAAAATTTTTAATTGACGGTCATTTTCAATGGACAGCTTTCAATACAGAAACCTTTAATTTTTTTGGATCAGGAGGTGGAACGTACACTGCCAAAAACGGGACCTACATAGAAACCTTAACCTATTTCTCTCGAGACAATTCAAGAGTTGGAGCTGTATTACCTTTTGATTATTCGATAAAAGAAAATGATTGGCATCACCAAGGGAACAACAGTAAAGGAAAGCCTATGTATGAAATATGGAGGTTGAGAATAAATTAAATTTTAGACTTTTTACCATCTTCGTCTATAGCAACAAACACAATATCGCAGGCGCAATTTTGTTTTTTGATCTTATCAATTAAATTTTCACTTGATACATTAACATGAATTCGAATCGACGTCTTTCCGATTTTTGTGATTTTAGCATCAAGGAGAACTAAATCTCCAATATGGATTGGTTCTAGGAACTCAATATCGTCAACAAATTTGGTTACACAATATTTCCCCGCATGCTGAACAGATAGAGCATAACCTACTTCATCTATCCATTTCATTACTTTTCCTCCGTGCACATTTCCTCGGTAGTTAGCATCCGATGGTTCTGCTAAAAAAGACATTTTCAGTTTCATTTTTTCCATACTTAAAGATATAGTTTTTCATTAAGGTATATATGCTTATTGCTTTCTAAAAAACAAAAACACTAAATTTTGAATTTTATATCTTTACTTATAAATGAAACAGACTATTTTAATATTTCTTTTTCCATGGATTCTTATGGCACAAACTGAAGAGCAATCGTACGAACTTATTGAAACCAGATCTAATTTTGAAATCAGATATTACCCTCCAGTGATGATGGTAGAATACGATTCTAATGAAAGCGGATCTTCAGGCTTTAGGTCTCTATTCCGTTATATTTCTGGGTCAAATAATGAAGAAATAAAAATTGCCATGACTACACCGGTACATATGGAAAAAAAGGAAGGTAAAAGTTCTATGGCGTTTGTATTACCTAAAAAATTTGATCCTTCTTCAGCTCCAGAGCCCAATGAAAAAAACGTTCGAGTTTATCAATCTGAAGCGGGGTTTTACGCAACCATTCGTTATTCTGGATACACTAATCCAAATAAAGAAAAAAGTTATACCGAAAAGCTAATAAAACTTCTGGAAGAAGAAGGAATTAAAAGAATCGGATCTGCTAAGGTTTTTGTTTATGACGCTCCCTATAATTTTATAAATCGCCGTAACGAAATTTCAATACCAATTGATTGGAAGTAATAACTCATATTTTTGTTCTAATGAAAAACAGCATGAGTAATGAGTAAGCTTAGTAAAAGCATGAAGCCCCAAAATTTATGTTTTACAGAAGCCGCTTCAAATAATAAAATAATTGAATTTAATTTCTTCCTATTTCCTAAAAGAGCTATTAAAAGTCCAGTAAAAATAACCCAAAATGCACGTACAAAGTAATTCATTTCTGGAAAATAAAAGAGCATAAAAACATTTACAGGAACGGTAATTAAGAAAGCCGTTAACATAACTTTTTGGTTAGGTTTAATGATTAAAATCGCTCCACAAATTACAACTACAATTCCGCAATTTATAAAATATCTTAGGTTATTTAGGGTGTGAGTAAATGCAGATTCCGGATTTTCGAATTTAAGATACAATAGAACAAGGCCCATTAATAAAGCAGTTCCTAAACTAAATATAATTGCTTTTTGTCCTGCATTAATCTTATCGGAGTCGTTTGCTTTAGGATTTATATAGGTTGCATAAATATCGACCGACCAAAGCGTTGCAAGTGAATTAAATGTAGAGTCTACCGTACTCATAAGAGAAGCAAATAAACCACACAATATAACCCCCTTAACTCCTACAGGTAAATACGTTTTAACCAAATACGGAAACGCTAAATCAGGTTCTCCGAGGCTGTCACCCAAGATTCCATAAAGCGCAATGCCAGGAACCACAATTATTACTGCCATTAAATATTTAATTAACCCTCCAACCATTAAACCGGTCTGTGCATGAGCAATATTTTTAGCTGCAAGCGCTCGTTGCATTACCGTTTGGTTTGCACACCAGTAATTAATGTTTAAAAAAAACAAACCAAAGAGGTGTGTCCAAGGTAATGTTTCATGGGATGAGGGTAAATGTAGATGCATTTTGTCGGGGGCTTTAATATAAAGCTGTTCCCATCCACCCAAATGATAAATTGCAGTCAAACAAACGACAATCCCTCCAATTAATAAGACGCCAAATTGCACAACATCTGTTTTCACAACCGCAGATAATCCTCCAAAATAGGTGTATATCGCTGAGAAAATTCCTAATATTAAAATCAATATTGCAATTCTTACTATCCTATCCGGATGAATAAAAGCAAGTTGCTCTTCAAAAACCATGTCTGCAGCATATGCGCCCCAGAATAAAGCTGCTCCGAGCGTAACTGTTGCAAATAAGCCAATGTTTGCAAGCGAGTAAAAAAGAGCTACACGCGCCCCTATTTTTAATTTAATATATTGAGTAATTGTTGTTATTTTTTCTTTTAAAAAAACGGGAACAAAAACAAAGGTTCCAATTAAAATTCCCTGGATAGCGTTAATTTCTAAATTAGCTTGTGCTAAACCATATAAATATGCAGACCCCATCATTCCTAAGAATTGATACCCTTGAATGTTGGTCGCAATAGTTGAAACTGCAATTGAGTACCAAGGAAGATTTCTTGAACTCAAGAAGTAATCATCGGAAGTTGTTCTACTACTAATTTTCCCTTTTAAGGCAATAAAAAGAATCAAGCAGAAATATCCAATAACAATAACAAAGTCTAACATTGCTTTATTTTCTTTGTCCTCTTTCGAGAGGTGTATTTGGTTTCTCCTTTGGAATTCTTCCCATTACTTCAGGAAGAGAAACTGTTTTTAATCCAGGTAAAACAAGTTTAGCAAAATATTCGGCCTCTTGTTTATGAGGGTATCCTGAAAAAATAAAAGATCGAATTCCCATTTTGATGTAGTCTTGAATTTTATTATAAACTTGATCTGGATTACCCACTATAGCAGCTCCACATCCCGATCGTGCCAATCCAATTCCAGTCCATAAATGTGGTTCTACAAAATAGTCTTCATCTGCAGATTCTCTTAATTCAGATTGTCTCGAAACACCTAATGAATTAGCATCTTGAGCACGATTTCTTATTTCATCCCCTTGATTTAGATCTAAATTAGAAATCAGAAATTTAGCATATTCTTTTGCTTCTTGTTCTGTTTCTCGAACAATTACGTGCACCCGTAAACCAAACAAAACTTTTCTCCCAAAACCAGCAGCTTTTTCAGTCATATTGTTCATTAGACCTTTTAATTTATCTATTGTTTCGGGCCACATTAAATAAACATCGCAATGTTCTGCACAAAGGGAAACCCCGTCTGGAGAGTAACCGCCAAAATATAATAAAGGCCCCCCATTTTGTTGGTATGGTTTTATAGGGTCCGTATGCAATTTAATATTGTAAAATGTACCTTTAAAATCTATTTCATCTTGAGTCCATCCCTGTTTTAAAATTTCAATTACTTCCCTGGAACGTGCATATCTTTCTTTTGTAGAAAGAACGCTTCCGGGTAAGTCAGAGGAGATAATATTTAGGGTTAATCGCCCCTTTAAAATATGGTCAAGTGTTGCTATTGCTCTCCCCAACATGGGAGGATGAACTTCTCCGCAACGGATGGCTGTTAAAAGATTTATTTGTTTTGTAAGTGGCCCTATAGCTGAAGCAAAGGTTAGGGCATCTTGTCCAACTTGATAAGAAGATGGGCATAAAACATTTCGAAATCCTAAAGAGTCAACACTTTTTACTATTTCAGAAGTGTTTTCCCAGCTACTTTTAAACATTGGATTTCGATGTCCCATAAAATCATCATCGCCGTCACACAAAGGGGCAAACCATGAAATTTCTGCACCCTCAAAAACAGGTAAATCCAAAATATTTTTTTCTATACTCATTAGTTTTTTAACAATAAACCGGTCAATAGATATTAAATCTAATCAAAATTTGATAATGAGGAGCAGTAACGTAATAGCTTATTTCTTTTCGAAAAGAAAAATCTTTTCAATAGGGAGTTTAAATAAATTAGAAATCAAAAAAGAAGTCGGTAAGCTGGGATCAAACTTTTCTTTTTCAATTGCGTTAATTGTTTGCCGAGATACACCAATAATTTTAGCCAATTCTTCTTGAGTCATTTTTCTTTCAGATCTCAATTCTTTTAATCTATTTTTCATTGATATTTTCTGTTATTAAAGAAAATAGCTCCTAAATAAGTAATTCCCATAAACCCGACTAAAAAGCCAATTTCTGCATCTATTGGAATTAGATTTTTTTGATCCAATAAAGAAAATGAGAGACCAAAAATTACCGATAATCCCAGACTAAGCGCTAGAGATTCTAATTGAATCTTTTTTTGTAATTCATCTAAAGATTGAATATAGTTTTTTGTAATAAGAACCCATTTTACTCCTAAAATTAGGTTTAACGTAATCCCAATTACAGTTAAAATAGATTTATTGTTCCAAAGATATTCCGGTCCAAAAGTAGCAATAGCCATTGATAAAACCCATATAAAGTTCCAAAGGGCAAGTTTTTTTGTTTGTGTCATAATATTTTTGTAAAGTTAACTTTACAAAAATATATTAATAATTACGTAAATAAAACTTTACATTTAGTTTTTTATAACAAAAAAACCCTTCTGTAAAAAGAAGGGTTTAGGTTTTGTTATAATATAGCGGTAAGCCAAGCTTATAATTAAAATATTAATCTTGCACAATATAACTCATTTAAATTAAAATTCTTCTTGTTTTTTTATTTTTTTTATATAAACATTAGTCCTAATTCATTCAAATATTGACCTACAAATAGAAGATGTTATACTTGTGAAATATATTTTCATAAAAGTTAATTGTACAATAATTATTTAGGAGACTATTTTGTTTTGGATAAAGTGGAACTGTTTTAAGGGGACAAGTTTTTGAAAAAGACCTAATTAACTTTGTTTTTTAGTTAACTTTACAAGGCATTACTTTTAATTCCTCAAAATACTATATGGAAAAGAATCTCGGAAAAGACACGGTACGTTTTTCAATTTTAGATCGAGCAAATCAAATTAGTAAAGCGAAATCTGTAGAATTTGATCTTGTCATTATCGGCGGTGGTGTAACCGGAGCAGGGATTGCTCTAGACGCTTCTTCTAGAGGACTTAATATTTGCTTGATTGAAAAGAATGACTTTGCATCTGGGACGAGTAATAAATCGACAAAACTCATTCATGGGGGGTTACGTTATTTAAAGCAATTTGAAGTTGGTTTGGTCCGAGAATCGGGTTCTGAGCGAGCAATAGTTCACGATTTAGCCCCCCATCTGGTGGTTCCTGAAAAAATGCTATTACCCTTAATTAAGGGAGGCACCTATGGTAAATGGATGACTTCAATAGGACTTTTTGTATATGACTTTTTAGCAAATGTTACTGGAAGAGATCGTCGAAGAATGCTTAATAAAAAGCAAACATTGATAAAAGAACCCCTTTTAAATGAACAGTCAGTGCTTGGTAGCGGTTATTATGCTGAATACAGAACAGATGACGGAAGGTTAACTCTTGAAATTCTTAAAAAAGCAAATGAGTTTGGCGCAACAATAATTAACTATTGTGAAATGAAGTCATTTGATTATGATGAAAATTCTAAAATATCTGGATTGCAGTGTAAAGACCATAACACAGGAACTACTTTTCAGATAAAAGCAAAGAATTATGTTTCTGCTACTGGACCTTGGGTTGATATGGTTCGTAAAAAAGACAACTCAATTAATGATAAATACCTTCATCTTACCAAGGGTATCCATATTGTTTTTCCACATGAAAAACTCCCCATTAAACAGTCTCTTTATTTTGATGTAAACGATGGTAGAATGATTTTTGCAATTCCCAGAGGAAGAACAACTTATGTTGGAACAACAGACACAAATTATTATGGAAGTTTAGATCGAGTTGTTGCTACAAAAGCGGATGCACATTATTTACTAAACGCACTCAATCACACCTTCCAGACGGTTAATTTGACAATAGAGGACATAGAGTCAAACTGGACAGGACTTCGCCCTTTAATTCATGAAATCGACAAAGACCCTTCTGAATTATCAAGAAAAGATGAACTTTTTATATCGAATAGTGGATTAATTTCCATTGCAGGCGGAAAACTAACCGGATATCGTAAAATGGCTGATCGTGTTATAAATGCTGTGCTTAAACAAGTTTCTCCCGATTTAAAAAGAAAATTAAAAAGATCCAGAACAAAAAAAATATTTTTAGTTACTCCTTTAATTAAAACAGACAAGGAGGTTCAACTTTATCAAGAAAGACTTAAAAATAGACTCGAGTCTTACGGAAATACAGATTTTTATTATGCAGCCTATTTATGCAATACTTATGGAAGAAACTCGGATTTAATATTAGACCATAGTTCCACTTTTAAAAAAGGCACTGTTGAAGAGAAATTAATACGTTCTGAACTCTGGTATTGTTTGAATTATGAAATGATAAACAGTTTGGCTGATTTTTTTGTTAGAAGAACAGCTCGTTTGTATTTTAATATAAGTAGTATTTCTAAACACCTAGAGGTTGTTTTAAAAGATTGTAGAACCTTTTTAAGTTGGGATGACAAACGGGTTTCAGACGAACAAAAATTAATGAATGAATTAGTTCAAGATGCAACAAATTACTACGATCAGGAATTTGAAAGACTATAAGTTTTTTCCTAAATCATCAAATAATAAAATCTAATTTTAAATCCATGAAACAATTACTCTTTCTATTTTTATTTTTTTATTCCTTTTCCTCTTTTTCACAAGAACTTACAACTTATTATTTGGTTCGACACGCTGAAAAAGATCGTACAGATAAGTCAAATTCAAACCCGGAATTAACAGAAATAGGTTTTGAAAGAGCTGTAAAATGGAGTACAGTTTTCGAAAATGTTAGATTTGATGCTATATATTCTACAAACTATAAAAGAACCGTTTCAACTGCAATTCCAACGGCTAAATCACAGGATTTAGGGGTTCAATATTATAATCCCAGAATTCCTTTTTCTGAAGAATTTCAAAAAGCTACAATTGGTAAAACGGTATTGATTGTTGGTCATTCTAACACTACACCGCAATTTGTAAACGTAATTTTGGAAGAGAAAAAATACCCCCAAATTGAAGATGACAATAATTCTAACTTATACATTGTAACCTTAGTTAATAATTCAAAATCTTCAGTTCTTTTAAAGATTGAATGACTTTCTTTTATCAATTGAAAAACTAACTTAGATTTATGGGAGGGTATTAATTTTATCTTATTGATATTCATGTGTTTAATATTTTATTGTAAATTTTAATATGAAAAAATGTCTAATTCTTTTTCTTGCATGTAATTATGTTTTTGCTCAGCGCCCTACAACCGGCGAAAAAATATTTAATAATAAATATCCAGTGGAACAGATTAATACAGTTTCTTTCTCTTCCCTGACAGTGTCTAACACGATTAAAGATGATGTAATAGTTACGTTGCGTGATGGAGGAAGGCATTACATATCTCATGTTTACATACGAGCACATGAGCACTATACATTCGAAAACTTACCTGTAGGGCATTTTGTTTATCAATATCATAATCTTAAAACCTATTACGAATCTCCAAAACGGATTCCAATTTATTTAAACACAGAAGAGTTTTTACACTTTTATTATTCTGCTGGCGCAAAAAAAATTATCGGGTTTGAAATATCTCAAGAAGAGTTCTTTAAAGAATAAAAAGGATAATTTATTAAGTACTTAAAAACAGCTTCATACTTTGTTTGATTCAGCTCATTTAACCGCAAAAAAAACCCCTTACATTACTGTAAAGGGTTTAATTAAAATGAAAATTATAGCGGTAAGCTAGCTCCCCCTATTATTCAAAGTTGCAGCACAACTTCTTCTTTAGGCGATCTATTCGCCTTGGACGACATCCAATTCTGCTTCAACAATAACACTTAATTAACGAGTGTAAATTTCCTTTAATTGTG
>Ga0233438_10000907_pt1 | contig 35153 bp, 33 predicted proteins | sample SI_123_September_FD_182720 | JGI IMG/M metagenome (GOLD analysis project Ga0233438, IMG submission 182720) | Seawater microbial communities from Saanich Inlet, British Columbia, Canada - SI_123_September2016_10_MG | ecosystem: Environmental > Aquatic > Marine > Inlet | place: Canada: British...
ATTTGGTAACTTCTTGAACCCGATTTTTACCAAATTCCTGAAAAGATCCTGTATAAAATTGGGTGTTCCCTATTCTGTTTATTCCTAAACAAAAAATGAGCGAGATAACTATATGAAGTCCTTTAATTTTCATGAAAAATAAATTTACAAAAAACCAGCTTACTTATTCCGTTTCTTCCTCAGAACTTGATGTTAAATTTTTATAAAGGTTATTTTTCTCAATTTCAGGAAGAACTTGATTAGCGAAATTTAAAAGCGGATTGTAGAGCATTGATGTGTTTTTTGTGTCCTCTGGAACAAAGTTCAATTTGTTGTCGTAGGATTCTACTATTACAATCAGTACAGACAAAATTAAAAGAGTTTTTAAAACTCCGAAAGCAGCCCCCAGTGATTTGTTCACTAATTTTAGGGCAGCCAAATTGACTATTTTTTCAACCACTTTTCCGGCAGCAAAAACTAAAACAAGAATAACTAAAAAAGTAATTGTAAAAGCAACCACAGGCAAATATTGAGAGTCAACAAACTCCATAATGTACTCAGCCGTTCTATCAGAGAATTTTAACCCTCCATAAATACCCAAAGAAAGAGCCACAATACTTACCAGCTCGAATACCAAACCTTTCTTGAATCCTTTGTAGCCAAACCACAAAAGCAAGGCCGCAACAAAAATATCTATAAAATTCATGGAGATAAAGATATATTAATTATCAAGAATACATATAAATAAGCTATTTTTGTGTTCAATACTTGCTTTAAATTGATGCAAGAATTACTTTTACGTTCATAAAGAAAAAAACTAAACTCAAACATGTCTAAATCTAAATTTACAACGGTAGGTAGAAAATTTTTAATGGCTTTCTCCGGATTCTTCCTGATGTTTTTCCTACTCCAGCACTTAACGATAAATTTATTGTCGGTAATTGACGTGGATTCATTCAATGAAGTTTCGTATTTCATGGGTAATAATCCAGTAGTTCAGTTTGCGCTGCAGCCAGTTCTTATTTTTGCAGTATTCTTCCATTTTATAATGGGATTCATTCTAGAGGCAAAAAACAGAGGAGCTCGTTCAATTAAATATGCTTATAGCAGACCAGGAGAAAATTCTTCTTGGATGTCAAGAAATATGATTTACTCTGGACTTGTTGTTTTGGCATTTCTAGGATTGCACTTCTACGATTTCTGGATCCCAGAAATTACTGAAAAATATGTATTAGGAGACAGCCAAGTAGGCAAAGATTTTCATCACCATTTGGTTGAGAAATTTGCAGATCCAGTTCGTGTAATTTTATACGTAGTATCCTTTATATTATTAGCTCTTCACTTGTTGCACGGATTTCAATCTTCGTTCCAATCTGTGGGGGTTTCAAAAGGAAAGAACAACATCAAAAAGTTTGGAAACATATTCGGAATAGCTGTACCAGCAGGATATGTATTTATTGCAATTTTTCATTACTTACAACATTAATTAGAGTATGAGCACACTTGATTCAAAAATACCAGAAGGTCCATTAAAAGATAAATGGACAAACTATAAGGATAAAATCAACTTGGTAAACCCAGCCAATAAACGACACATTGATGTGATTGTTATTGGAACGGGACTTGCAGGGGGTTCGGCCGCTGCAACTCTTGCCGAGCAAGGTTACAACGTAAAAGCTTTTTGCTACCAAGATTCTCCAAGAAGAGCGCACTCAATTGCTGCACAAGGAGGTATTAATGCTGCAAAGAACTACCAAGGCGATGGAGATTCTACCTACAGATTATTTTACGATACAGTAAAAGGTGGAGATTACAGATCTAGAGAAGCCAACGTATATCGTTTAGCAGAAGTTTCAACAAACATTATTGATCAATGTGTTGCACAAGGAGTTCCATTTGCAAGAGATTACGGAGGATTATTGGACAACAGGTCTTTTGGAGGAGTTTTGGTTTCTAGAACTTTTTACGCAAAAGGACAAACTGGTCAGCAATTGCTACTAGGAGCATACTCGGCAATGAATAGACAAATTGCTAGAGGAAAAATTGAAATGTACAACCGACACGAAATGTTGGATGTGGTAAAAGTAGATGGGAAAGCGAGAGGAATTATTGCTCGTAACCTTGTTACTGGTGAGCTAGAAAGACACTCAGCTCATGCTGTGGTTATTGCATCAGGTGGATACGGAAACGTTTATTTCTTATCAACCAATGCAATGGGAAGTAATGTAACGGCTGCATGGAAAACTCATAAAAAAGGCGCTTTCTTTGCTAACCCTTGTTTTACACAAATTCACCCAACTTGTATTCCAAGATCTGGAGATTACCAATCAAAGCTTACGCTTATGTCTGAGTCATTGAGAAATGACGGAAGAATTTGGGTTCCAAAATCATTGGAAGATGCACAAGCAATAAGAGAAGGCAAGAAAAAACCTACCGAATTGACTGAAGACGAAAGAGATTACTACTTGGAAAGAAGGTATCCTGCATTTGGAAACCTAGTACCGAGAGATGTAGCTTCTAGAGCAGCAAAAGAAAGATGTGATGCTGGGTTTGGAGTAAATAAAACCGGAGAAGCAGTTTATTTGGATTTCAAAGCAGCCATTGAAAGATACGGAAAAGAGCAAGCAAAAATTCATAACGAAGAAAACGCTTCTGCCTCAAGAATATATGATTTAGGAAAAGCGATCGTAGAAGCAAAATACGGAAACTTGTTCCAGATGTATGAAAAAATTGTAGATGAGAACCCATACGAAACTCCTATGATGATTTATCCTGCAACACACTACACAATGGGTGGATTATGGGTTGATTACAATTTGATGACAACAATAGAAGGTTGTTACGCTATTGGAGAAGCTAATTTCTCTGATCACGGAGCAAACAGATTGGGAGCTTCTGCTTTGATGCAAGGACTAGCCGATGGATATTTTGTTCTTCCTTACACAATTGGAGATTATTTATCAAATGACATCCGAACTGGAAAAATTCCTACTGATACTCCCGAATTTACTGAGGCTGAAAATTCAGTGAAAGAGACATTAAATAAACTTGTAGGGACAGGTGGAACTAAAGCAGTAGATTATTTCCATAAAAAACTTGGACTAATCATGTGGAACAAAGTGGGAATGTCGAGAAATGAAACAGGACTGAAAGAAGCAATTTCTGAAATTCAAGAATTAAGAGCTGATTTTTGGAAAAATGTAAGAGTGCCTGGTAAAACTGATGAGGTAAACAGAGAACTAGAAAAAGCACTAAGAGTTGCAGATTTCCTTGAATTAGGAGAATTATTCGCTCAAGATGCATTGACTAGAGAAGAATCTTGTGGAGGACATTTTAGAGAAGAGTCTGTGGAAATAGATGGAGAGCAAAAAGGTGAAGCAAAACGTGATGATGAAAATTACACTTTTGTATCCGCTTGGGAACACCAAGGATTGCCATCAGAAGCAAAACTACACAAAGAAGAATTGAAGTACGAAAATATTGAGTTAAAGCAAAGATCTTATAAATAATCGCTATGAATTTAACACTAAAAATATGGCGTCAGAAAGACGCTAAGTCACCAGGTAAAATGGTTACCTATCCTATTTCTAACATTGAAGGACACATGTCTTTCCTTGAGATGATGGATATATTAAATGACGAATTAATTGAAAAAGGAGAAGAGCCAGTAGCATTTGATCACGATTGTAGAGAAGGAATCTGCGGAATGTGTTCTATGTACATTAATGGTGAGGCTCACGGACCAGATAGAAGAGTTACTACATGTCAATTGCACATGAGAATGTTCAAAGATGGTGAAACTATCCACATCGAACCTTTTAGAGCTAATTCTTTTCCGGTAGTCAAAGATTTGATGGTAGACAGAAGCGCATTTGATAGAATTCAGCAAGCTGGAGGTTATATTTCAGTAAATACATCAGGAAATACACAAGATGCCAACGCTTTGCCAATTCCTAAAGCAGATGCTGATTTGGCAATGGATGCTGCAACTTGTATTGGTTGTGGTGCTTGTGTAGCTTCTTGTAAAAACTCATCAGCTATGTTGTTTGTTTCTGCTAAAGTTTCTCAATATGCACTATTGCCACAAGGACGAGTAGAAGCAAAAGATAGAGTACTGAATATGGTGAACCAAATGGACAATGAAGGATTTGGAAACTGTACAAATACAGGCGCTTGCGAGGTAGAATGTCCAAAAGGAATATCTTTAGATAACATTGCAAGAATGAACAGAGAGTTCATGAAATCGAGCATATAAACTAATTATGACACACTAATTGTGTACAAAGTGAGGAATTTATTTTTGTTTTATAAGGGAAATTTAATTTTATTTGCACAATCTAAACATTAAAAAACAAGAAAAATGGCAGAAATACAGTCGAAAGTAATAGAAATAATCGTTGATAAATTAGGAGTTGACGCATCTGAAGTAACTTTAGAGTCGAACTTTACAAACGATTTAGGAGCAGATTCATTGGATACTGTTGAACTAATCATGGAATTCGAAAAAGAATTTAACATTGCAATCCCAGACGATCAAGCAGAAAAAATTGCTACAGTAGGAGATGCAGTTACATTTATTAATGACGCTAAATAAAAATTAGCTACTCATGGAATTAAAAAGAGTTGTAATAACTGGAATCGGAGCACTAACACCTATCGGTAATAGTGCTACCGATTATTTTGATTCGCTAAAAAAAGGGGTGTCTGGCGGTGCACCAATTACAAAATTTAACGCTGAAAAATTCAAAACACAATTTGCTTGTGAAATAAAGAACTTCAATGTTGAGGATCACATCGATAGACGTGAAGCTCGAAGGTTGGATGTTTTTTCTCACTATGCACTTGTTACAGCTGACGAAGCTGTTAAAGATTCTGGAATGGATCTTGAATCCATTGATACAGACAGAATCGGAGTAATTTGGGGGGCCGGAATTGGAGGACTTAAAACTCTTCAGGACGAATGTGAAAATTTTTTCGCAGGAGACGGAACACCTAAATTTAATCCATTTTTTATCCCAAAGATGATCGCAGATATTGCTGCTGGTCATATTTCTATCAAATACGGTTTTAGAGGACCAAATTTTGCCACAGTTTCGGCTTGTGCTTCTTCTACCAATGCGTTGATAGATGCATTTAACTATATCCGATTAGGAAAAGCAAATGCAATACTTGCTGGAGGATCTGAAGCTGCAGTTACCCAAACAGGTATCGGTGGTTTTAATGCTCTACACGCTTTATCTCAAGACAATCATGCTCCAGAAAAAGCTTCTAGACCCTTTGACAAAAACAGAAATGGATTTGTATTAGGTGAAGGTGCTGGTGCCTTGATGCTCGAAGAATATGATCATGCAATTGCAAGAGGTGCTAAAATCTATGCCGAAGTAGTGGGAGGAGGTGCGTCAGGAGATGCTCACCACATTACTGCTCCACATCCAGAAGGATTGGGTGCAAGAAATGCCATGAAAGAAGCGTTGAGAGATGCTGGAATTGAACCTAACGAAATTGACTACATCAATGTGCATGGTACTTCTACTCCACTTGGCGATGTTGCCGAAGCAAAAGCTATTCAACAAGTGTTTGGTGACCATGCTTACAACTTAAACATTAGCTCAACCAAATCAATGACAGGACATCTATTGGGTGCTGCCGGAGTTATTGAAGCTCTTGCTTGTGTAATGGCAGTTACAGAGAATATTATTCCACCAACTATCAATCACACTGAAGTTGACCCAGAATTGGATGAAAAACTAAATTTCACATTCAACAAAGCGCAAGAAAAAACTGTAAACTACGCTCTTTCGAATACTTTTGGATTTGGAGGTCACAATGCTACTTTGATTATAAAAAAGCATAGTAAGTAAACACTCTCAGTATTGAAACTCTTTTTCAACTACTTTAGGCGTTATTTTACACAAGATTTTAATCTTTCTAGACATCTTCTACTCTTTGTATTTATTGCACTTTGTATATGGGCCAATTATCAATTTGATATCTATGCCAATCACTTTCGTGTAACGAATCAAAGTTTTATAGGAGTTCTCAAACTCTGGGCAATGTACTTGTTTGCTTTCCTTGTTTCTTTGCTCATTTTAGGAGAATTGTCTCTCAAGAAAAAATCAAATCTCAAATACATTATTTACGGAGCCCTTGGCTTATTCTTGGTTTCTCTTGATTCCTCTTATTATTTACTAAAATATATAAGAAATATAAACGATGAAATAAATATTTCTCGATTTACTTATGCTTGCTTAGCCAACGTAATAAGCTTAATTACAATCGTTATTCCCATTTTTACTGTCTATTATTTTACTAAACAATTCAAACCTGAGTTGTACGGATTGCGGATGAATGGTGCTAGTCTTAAACCCTATTTCTGGTTAATACTACTGATGGCCCCTGTCGTATATTTTTCTGCTTATTTCGACCCAAATTTCCTGTCATACTATCCTAGTTATAATTCTCGAGCAGCAGATGTCACAGGACTTTCAACGAGCGTAACAGTTCTTATCTACGAATTCTGTTATGGCTTCGATTTCTTTTCCGTTGAACTTTTGTTTAGAGGATTTATGGTTGTTGCTCTTTCAAAATTCCTTGGAAAAAAAGCAATTTTGCCCATGGTTGCGTGCTACGCATTCCTGCATTTTGGGAAACCTATGTGGGAGACTATTGGCTCCGTATTTGGAGGTTTAGGCTTGGGAATATTGGCCTATGAATCCAAAAATATTTACGGGGGATTGATAGTTCATTTAGGAGTAGCCTGGGGCATGGAGTTTGTGGCTTTCATTCTTAATTAGGAATTTCTTCTTCCTAGTAGAATAACTAGGAAGAAATTGCGGAATCACCCCATTCTTTTTTTGCACAAGGAAAAAAGATACCTAATTTTCTTATGTATACGTTTTTTTATTAAATTTACTGAGATGAATAACCAAAAATTATACAAAGGCTCGTTGCAAACGATCGTTCTCAATCTGTTGGATGAAAAAGGAAGGCTGTATGGGTATGAAATTACGAAATTGGTAAAGGAACAAACCCAAGGAGAATTGCAAATTACCGAAGGGGCTCTCTACCCCACTTTGCACAAACTAGAAGGTGAAGGAGTGCTACAAGTAGAAATGGAATTGGTTAATAATCGCCAAAGAAAATACTATTCGCTCACCAAAAAAGGAAGATTAGAAAAAGTAAAAAGACTGGAAGATCTCGCTCGATTTTTACAGACTATGGAAGGATTAATTGCTCCAAAAGTAAAAGCATAACATGGAATTGACCGAAAAACATATTGAAGAACTTTATCAGTTTACTCGCGATCATTATGTTGAGTGGTACGACTTGCAAACAGAATTAGTAGATCACCTCGCTGCAAATATCGAAGAGATTTGGAAAGAAAACCCTTCCTATTCCTTTGAAAAAGCACGAGACATTTCGTTCAAAAAATTTGGGGTATTTGGGTTTGGCGATGTGGTGGAAGAAAAAACAAAAGCATTGCACAAACATTACAGAATTTCAATATTCAGAGAATTTCTTCAATTCTTTAGACTTCCAAAAATTATATTGACTCTATTTTTTTTAATTGGGACCTATTATTTGTTTTCGTTTTTTAACAATGGATATTTCATTCCATTTACTTTTATTTTAACCCTCGTGGTCATACCGTTTTATCAGTTTATTGGAAGATTAAAAAAATTTAAATCTAGAAATAGAAGTTCCAATAAACGCTGGATGATCGACAATGTTCTGCTTGGAACTGGAATAGTTCACTACATATTCCTTACTCCATTTCAAGTTTGGAGTGAGTTAATATTTAAACCAGATATAAGTCAAAACTCATTGATTTTTATCAGTTTCTCATTTGTTTTGGCCCACTTGATACATTATGTTACCACGAAGATCGTAAGGCCAAATATGCAAAATAAGATGGCGGAAATGTATCCAGAATATGAAATCATTTAAACAAAAAAATGAGGTAACTAAGTCACCTCATTTTGTAATGTGCAAAAACAGCTTTTCGCGAACTCAGGTGCCAATTTGCAAACAGATTCTGGATCAAGTCCAGAATGACTGCCCTGAAATTGATTTTAAATCTTACTTTCCAAACTCCTCGGTAAAATACTGATAGAAATAAGGAATGGTTTCAATCCCTTTCAAGTAATTAAAAATCCCGTAATGTTCGTCTGGCGAATGAATATCATCAGTTGCTAGTCCAAATCCCATTAGCACCGATTTTAGTCCTAATTCTTCTTCAAACAAAGAAGTAATAGGAATACTACCTCCACTTCTTACAGGGATAGGCTTTACACCAAAAGTAGTTTCCATGGCTTTACTTGCAGCTTGGTAGGCAGAGAAATCAGTAGGAATTAAAAATGGTTCTCCTCCGTGATGTGGTTTTACCACGACTTTTACTGCATCGGGCGCAATGGATTCAAAGTGTTTTTGGAATTTCTCTGTAATTTCTTCCGAGCTTTGATTTGGCACTAATCTCATCGAGATTTTGACATAGGCTTTACTTGGTAAAACTGTTTTTGCTCCTTCACCAATGTACCCTCCCCAAATTCCATTTACATCCAAAGTAGGACGGATAGAAGTTCGTTCGTTTGTAGAATATCCTTTTTCTCCAAATCCTGATTTTATCTTTAATTCTGTATTGTAATCGTCTTGATTAAAAGGTGCTCGAGCCATTTCTGCTCTATCTTCAGCGCTTACTTCTTCCACATTTTCATAAAATCCTGGAATTGTAATGTGATTGTCCTCATCCGTTAAAGAAGCAATCATATTACACAAAATATTAATAGGATTTCCTACTGCTCCACCATACAATCCTGAATGTAAATCTCGATTTGGTCCAGTTACTTCCACTTCCAAATAGCTCAATCCTCTCAATCCTACAGAAATTGAAGGCTGTTCATTAGAAATCATCGAAGTATCAGAAATTAATATCGTATCTGCTTTCAATTTTTCTTTGTTTGCTTTTACAAAAAGCCCTAAATTCTCTGAACCAACTTCTTCTTCTCCCTCAATCATAAACTTCGCATTGCATGGCAATGAGTCAGTTTTCATCATATATTCAAAGGCTTTTACATGCATATAAAACTGACCTTTGTCATCTGCTGCTCCTCTCGCATAAATGTATCCGTTTTTTATTACGGGTTCAAATGGTGGGCTTGTCCACAACTCAATTGGGTCGGCTGGCTGTACATCGTAATGTCCATAAACCAAAACCGTTGGCAAGGCTGGGTCAATTATTTTTTCTCCGTACACTATTGGATGTCCAGCAGTTGGACAAATCTCTACATTATCCGCTCCTGCGTTTACCAAACTTTGTTTCACGTGCTCTGCACATCTATTCACCTCAGCTTTGTATGCTGGATCTGCACTTACAGAAGGTATTTTTAGCAAATCAACTAGTTCGTTTACTAATTGATCTTTGTTCTCGTCTAGGTACTCTTTTATTTTTGACATAGGTTTTTTTCTGAATTGAATCAAACAAAAAAGTTTCGAGTCATTCCGCACCTGATGCGGAATCTGTTGGTTATTTTTACTGCCCTTTATTGACAGATTCCGTGTCAAGCAAGGAATGACTTATTTATTTTTTGTTCTTGGAATTGAATTTTTATACATAATTATAATTACCCCTAAAATTACCGAAAGCAATACACAAAGTAAAATCTAAGGAAGGATATTTTTTACAATCAGTTAATAACCGTATTTTTACCAAATATCAATTTACATTTCAATGAAATCAATCACATTAGGCGAGTATATCATAGAGAATCAAAAAGATTTTCCATACGCAACTGGAGAATTATCGAGTATTTTGAGTTCCATGCGATTGGCTTCAAAAATTGTACATCACGAAATAAACAAAGCCGGTCTTGCTGAACATATTTTGGGAGCAGTTGGTACAGAAAACATTCAAGGAGAGGAACAACAAAAATTGGATGTATATGCCAATGATGTTTTTATCAAAGCCCTAAAAAACAGAGGCGTAATTTGCGGAATTGCTTCGGAAGAGGACGATGACTTTGTGGCTTTTGATGGTGAATCGATGAATGGAAATTATGTAGTTGCGATGGATCCTTTGGATGGTTCTTCTAACATTGATGTGAACGTATCGGTTGGTACAATTTTTTCTGTTTACAGACGAATTTCTCCTTCAGGAAAACCAGTAATATTAGAAGATTTTCTTCAGCCCGGAACAGAACAAGTTGCTGCTGGCTATGTGTTGTACGGTTCTTCTACAATGCTTATCTACACAACAGGAAACGGGACAAACGGATTTACTTACGATTCATCTTTGGGTGTTTTTTACCTTTCGCATCCTGATATGCAGACGAGTAAAGACGGGAAAATATTCTCGATGAATGAGGGTAATTACAACAAAACCTCTAAGGGTTTAAGAAATTACATTGATTACACCAAAGAGATTGACAAAGCAACAAAACGACCTTACACAGCGCGTTACATAGGATCATTGGTAGCTGATTTTCACCGCAATTTATTGAAAGGTGGTGTGTATGTGTATCCGAGTACCGATACTTCTCCAACTGGTAAATTGAGGTTGTTGTATGAATGCAATCCACTAGCTTTTGTAATTGAACAAGCCGGAGGAAAAGCAACTGACGGCTCAAATAGAATTATGGAATTGAAACCAAATACGCTTCACCAAAGAGTTCCGTTCATTGTTGGTTCAAGCAACATGGTGGATAAGATTCATGAATTTTTGAAGGAGAGTTAATTCAACTTACAACTTTAATGCGTTGCTTCGCAACTTTGAAAGTTGAGTTTCATTTAATACCCCCAATCGTCATTTCTGAAACTGTAGAAGTTAATCCCGAACTTAATTCGTGGATCAATTTTGTTAAGATTTGAAACGCCATCCACAGCATAGACTCCAAGTCTAAATCTAGTTCTCGAAATCCTAAAAGATCTTTCGATTCCAGCGAATGCTTCGACATATCGATAATTATATTGTGGAACCATAAGTCCACTTGCTCCCAATACGGTGTGTATTCCTAATTTTTTGATGAGTGGAACAAAATTGATAATTGCCCCATTAAAATGATGAATATAATTTAACTTTAAATAACTGTCTGTTACATTAAGGGTGGTATCTTGCAATTGCATTGAGGTTAGAAACGAGGCAAAAAACCACCTATCACTTTGTCCAAAGATTTTATTATCCTCTCTTTTAAGATTCTCTCTATTGAGGAATTTTCCAGCCTCAAATCGGTAGGAGGATGTTCCTAAAGTGCGAACATTAAAGGTGTGTAAAATAGAAAAATTGACATAGTCGTAATTGATAACACTTCCAAAGAGTCCAGGAACTCCTTTTTCATAACCCACCGAAAATTCGGGCCATTTACTGCCTAATACAACTTTTCGTTTTGGTTCCAACATAAACTTCTGAAAAGGAGTAAATGAGAATCCAATTCCTATTCGAGAAGATTTGTAACCGTTAAAATTTGCCGCCACATTGGGTTGACCCGGGAACAAAGAGTCAAAAATTGGAGTAAAATTATATCCTGCAATTGAATTTCTATCGTCATAACTGTAATACAAGGAAGTATAAAACCCATTGAACAGTTCTCGGGAGGTACGTGCCACCAAATACCCTGTTTCTATCCAGTTGTTTCTTTGAAATTTATTAAACAACGCATCATCAAAAACCAATAAATCAAAACGCTTACCCATATATAAATCCACTCTACCTAAGTGCATGGGGTCATACTTTGCTCCCAACCTAAAGTTTCCTTTTATATCTCTATTTGATAGTCCTATGCTAATATCGCCTCCTGCATTAAAAGTTCTTTCATTTTCGAATCGCTTAAAATAGGACGCTCCGGGACCAATACGAAATGGATTTATTGGGTCAAAATTCAATAACATCTCTGGCAACGACCCAAAGTTCCAAGATTGTTTCTTAGTCCGATTTCTAAATCCCACTCCATTCCAAACTACATCCAAAAAAGTGACTTGATTATAAACTGAATCTACGGAATCGAGATAGGCTGGCGAATTCACATAATCGTGTATACTATCTTTTATGAATTGAAACCTTTGCTCTTCCTCGGTTAATGGCTCAGGCCTTATGTTATCCCAATAACTAGAATCACGCTCATAAGCTTCGGCTGTGGTTACACCCACTTCGTTTCCAAAATACCTTTTGGGAAACTCCACTCCCAATTGATAATTGGAATACACCACAGTGGTGTTACCCGTGAACTCTTGCCTACCGCTTTTTTCGGTGTAGTCAAACACTTGTTTCTTTAATAACAAAATAGAATCTTCGTTAAAAAAATAATCCTGCTTGATAGTAAAGTCGGTATATTTAAGTAATCCGCCTTTGTGTAAACTCAAATCCACTTTGTCAAGATTGTAAGTGTTATCTCTTATCCAAATATGCCCTTGCCAAGTTGCATTACCTTGTTTACGAGGAGTAACTTGAATTTTCCAAACCATCACACCTTGATCAAAGGTAGTTTCCACCAATTTAAACTGGTAAGTGAGTATAGATAATGAGTTGAGAGGAGATACAAGAGGAACTTCGTTCAACTTATAAAGATTCATTAGGTTGTCATAAAAATTAAATTCGCTCTGAATCGTGTTTTTATAAAACAACCCAAATGTACTTCCATATTCTTTGTAAGCACTTCTTATTTCCTTTATTTTATCCGGATATTGGTAATGCCTTTCAAGCTTCACCTCCATCATATTTATACTATTTGCGAATCGGTTTAGCTCTCTTCTTTCTTTGTTCAAAGATTCTTCCAGCAACTCCTCATCGGTCTTTTCTTTAGCCGCTTCTCGAGCTTTTTTTTGTCTCTTTCGTGCCTTTTCCTTCTTCTCTCTCTTTTTCTTTTCCTTCTCACTTATTACCTCCTTGGCTTTGATATAAACATCGGTTTTACTTGTCTGAATTTGAGAATTCCATCGCTCTTTCTGATCAATTGCTTTTGCAATAATGCCATAAGCAGGGTCTCTTCCTTTCCCTCTAATTTGTACTTCTTTGAGCTGCTTCACATCCGTTTCTAACCAAATGTTTTTTACCACCTCACCGTTGTCTTCAGCCGAAATTGTAAACTCCTGAGTTTTGAAACCTACAGCCGTCACCACAACCGTATAAATACCTTGATTCGTAAACTGATAAGTGAATCTTCCATTAGCATCTGTTGTAGTTCCTAGAGCTGTATTTTTTATATACAGATTGGCAAAAGGAACGGGTGCATTGGTTACATCCAAAACAAATCCCGACATTGATTGTGACATCAATCCAGAACAGAAACAGATAAAAAGAATAGAGATTAATCGGTTCATTTAATTCCTTTTTTTTTGGGAATCAAGGGGATGGGAATTTTGATTCTTTACTAATGTAATTCAAAAAAAAGAACCCTCGAACAAAATTTTGTTAAAGGGTTCTAAAATATGTTAAAAGGTGGCGAGTCTTACTCCTTGTTTGAAACCCAAGGAATCTCCTCAGCATTCAAGTCTTGAGTAAATTTACGACTCAAGACGAATAAATAATCTGACAATCGATTTAGGTATTTGGTAATAATTGGGTCTACCTCACTTTCGTTGGAAAGGTGAACAGAAATCCTTTCGGCTCTCCTACACACACATCTGGCAATGTGGCAATAACTTACTGTTGAGTGTCCGCCAGGCAACACAAAAAACTTCATGTCGGGTAGAGTTTCATTCATTTCATCCATTTTAGATTCAAGTTCTTCAATCATTTCCTCAGAAATAGCGGGTAACTTTACTTTGTCCTTTCCTGGTTCTTTGGCAAGGTGGGAACCAATTACAAACAAATTATCTTGAATTTGAATTAGAAACTCTTTGGTCGATTTCTCAATTTCTTGATCGCGAATCAATCCCAAATGAGAGTTCAATTCATCCACTGTTCCGTATGCTTCTATTCGCAAATGGTATTTTGGAACTCGTGCTCCGCCCAATAAAGAGGTCTCCCCTTTGTCGCCTGTTTTTGTGTAAATTTTCATGAAACAAAAATACATAAAAAAAGCTCCCTATTTCATGGGAGCTTTTTAAGACTATATCTAGGAATACATTCTATCCTAAAAACGGATATCTGTAATCAGTAGGAGTAACAAAAGTCTCTTTTATTGTTCTTGGAGAAACCCATCTTAACATATTTAGGATTGAACCAGCTTTGTCGTTTGTTCCTGAACCTCTTGCTCCACCAAATGGTTGTTGACCTACAACAGCCCCTGTTGGTTTGTCATTGATGTAGAAGTTTCCTGCAGCATTTTTCAATTTTTCTGCTGCTAACTCAATCATGTATCTATCTTGCGAGAAAATAGAACCAGTCAGAGCATACTCTGAAGTTGCATCTACCAAATCCAAAGTTTCTTCAAACTTATTTTCGTCATACACATAAATTGTAATCACTGGGCCAAAAATTTCTTCACACATTGTTCTGAATTTTGCGCTTTTTGTAACCACAACAGTTGGTTCAATAAAGTAACCTTTTGATTTGTCATATTTTCCTCCAGCAACAATTTCTGCATCGTCTTGTTCTTTGATGTAATCAATGTATCCTGCAATTTTATCAAATGCATTCTCATCAATTACTGCAGTAATAAAGTTTCCGAAATCTTCTGGCGATCCCATTTTCATAGAAGCAACATCTTCTTTTACATAACCAATCACTTCATCTGCCATGTTGGATGGTAAATAAGCTCTGGATGCAGCTGAACATTTTTGTCCTTGGAATTCAAATGCTCCTCTAGAAATACCTGTTGCTACTTGTTTTGGATTGGCTGATTTGTGAGCCACAATAAAATCTTTTCCTCCTGTCTCTCCCACAATTTTTGGATACGTTCTGTATGTAGAAATATTGTCTCCAATTGTTTTCCATAAGTGTCTAAAAACTCCCGTAGAACCTGTAAAGTGTAGCCCAGCAAAATCTTTGTGATTGAAGACTACTTCTCCAGCTTCTGGACCATCCACCATCACCATGTTGATTACACCATCTGGCAAACCAGCTTCTTTGAACAATTCCATGATTACTTGCGCAGAATAAATTTGAGATTCTGCTGGCTTCCATACCACTACGTTCCCCAACATTGCTGGAGCAGCACATAAATTTGCCGCAATTGCAGTAAAATTAAATGGAGTAATTGCAAACACAAAACCTTCAAGCGGTCTGTATTCCAATCTGTTCCACAATCCTGGATTCGAATCTGGTTGAATTTCCATAATTTCTTGCATGTAAGCCACATTCATTCTCAAGAAATCAATTAACTCACATACTGAATCTATCTCAGATTGGAAGCAGTTTTTTGATTGAGCTAACATCGTAGCTGCATTCATTTTTGCTCTGTAAGGACCTGCCAACAAATCAGCTGCTTTCAGGAAAATAGCTGCTCGGCTATGCCATGTCATGTTTTCCCAATCACTTTTAGCTGCTAATGCAGCGTCAATTGCTTGCTCTACATGCTTCTTTGTTCCGTAACTGTATGTTCCCAAGCTGTGTTTGTGATCATGCGGGGGCGACATCGTAAACTTTTTATCCGTGTGAATCTCTTCACCTCCAATGTAAAGCGGAACTTCCACTTTGCTGTTATACATTTCTTTGTATTTGGCTTGTAGCTCAGCTCTTTCTGGAGTTCCTGGTTCGTATCCCCATACATCTTCGTTTCCTTGAAACGGTACGTTATAAAATCCTCTTGACATTCTTAACTGTTTTGGTTTGTTATAAATTCTCCCTAAAATTAAGGATAAGTGAACGGAAAAAAAAGTCATTCACTTTATTAGTTCAAAACGACTGGGATTCCAATACCTTTCATTTTTTACTCCTTTTGAACTTGTATAATTATACTGTTATTTTTTTCTTAAAATCTCAGGCAATAGAAATTAAAATTTGGAAGATTGGAATCTTTTTGCATATATTTACGTTCAACATAACACAAATCTAAAACAAACGCCTATACCATAAGACTACTTAAACACACATTATTAACCCAAGTAATAAAACAAGTAGTATTATGGAAATTAACAGAAAGAGCTCTGATCAGGAGCTAATCAGAAGTTATTTAGAAGGAAAGGATTTGGCGTTTGAAATCCTACTATCTCGATACAAAGACAGAATTTTTAGTTATTTAATCTCATTGGTTAAAAACAAAAAAATTGCAGAAGACATTTTTCAAGATGCCTTTTTTAAAATCATTAACACTTTACAAAAAGGAAAGTACAACGAAGAAGGAAAGTTTCTTCCTTGGGCAATGAGAATTGCACACAACTTGGCTATTGATCATTTTAGAAAAATAAAAAAAATGCCAACTGTGAGTCAAAACCCATCTAAAAATGAGGATGATGATTTTGATATTTTCTCCATCCTAAACATGCATGAAGCAAGCATTGAAGATGAAATGATAGAAGATCAGATACACAAAGATGTGAGAAAAGTAATCGACTATTTACCCAAAGAACAAAGAGAAATTATATACCTCAGGCATTTTAAGGAAATGAGCTTTAAGGATATTGCCGAAGCAAAGGATATTAGTATCAATACAGCACTCGGCAGAATGAGATACGCATTAATAAATTTGAGGAAAATTATTGAAACGAATAATGTAAATCTGACGGTATATTAAAAACTAAAATTGGATGAACTCTTTAAACCTGCCAGGTTTTAAAAACTTGGTAGGTTTTTTATATTTCAAAAAAATGCAGGGCAAGCCCGAACTTGATTCAGGGATTATTTGCAAGCTGCAAAACAGGAAGTAAACAGATTGCGTTGGAAAAACGGAATGACCTATCGTTTTTTTGTTTTTTACTGGACATCATTCAATTTATATTTTTATTACTTTTACACATGGAATTTCAAGGAAAATGCATCATATTTTCAGCGCCATCAGGAGCCGGAAAAACAACTATTGTTCATCATTTACTCTCTCAAATGAAGGAGCTAGAGTTTTCAATTTCTGCTACTAGTAGAAAAAAAAGAGAAGGAGAAATCAACGGAAAAGATTACCATTTTCTGTCTGCAGAAGAATTCAAATCAGCTATAAATCGGGAGAAATTTGTGGAATGGGAAGAGGTTTACTCCAATAATTTTTATGGAACCCTAAAGTCGGAAATGAAACGAATTTGGGACAAAGAAAAGCATGTTATATTCGATGTAGATGTACTAGGCGGAATTAAGCTCAAGTCTATATTTGGAGAGAAAGCTTTTTCTATATTTGTTCAGCCACCTTCTGTAAAAGAACTCGAAAATAGATTAAGAAACAGAGGAACTGAAACGGAAGAAAGTATTGATAGAAGGGTAGGAAAAGCAAACGAAGAAATGAAATCAGCAGACAAATTCGATTACCTTTTGGTGAACGACAACCTTGAAAAAGCTAAAAAGGAAGCTATTTTGGCGGTTCAATCTTTTTTACAAAACTCTCTCTAACATGAAAAATATTGGTTTATTTTTTGGCTCATTTAATCCTATTCACATTGGTCATTTGGTGATTGCAAATCACATCGCAGATTCTGAGTTGGTGGATGAAGTGTGGTTCGTAGTTTCTCCTCAAAATCCATTCAAAAAGAAAGATACCCTTTTGGAAGATTACCACCGACTGGCACTTGTGAATGAAGCAATTGAGGAAAATGAAAAATTAAAGGCTAGCAACATTGAATTCGGTTTGCCCAAACCATCTTATACTATAGATACCCTGGCATATCTGACAGAAAAATACCCGAAATATAAGTTCTCGATCATAATGGGCGAAGACAACATCAAATCTTTTCATAAGTGGAAAAATTACGAGGTTATTTTAAAAAATCATTCTGTAATTGTGTATCCTAGAGTTGGTGTTGCAGAGGAAATAAAGGCTGAGAACACAATTCTCTCGCATAAGAACGTATCTGTATTAACCGATATTCCTGTTATGAATATTTCTGCGAGTTTTATAAGAAAACAGATAAAAGAAGGAAAAAGCATCACCTATCTTTTAACAAAAAAGGTAGCCAAGTATGTAGATGAAATGAATTTTTATAGGTAACACTCCCTTATTTATTGTCATTCCTGCGAAGGCAGGAATCTTTTTAATTGGTTGTTCAGTTTAATAATAACCTTCCGCAACTTTCATTGGCATTGTTCAATTTTTCATTGATAAAAAACCCAACCAAAAAAATCTAGGTCTTTTCAAGGTTTTCTGAGAGACTTTTATACTTTCTTTTAGTCTTCCCTTTAAAGACTAGAGATACTTTGATGATATTTGCAGACTGGGCAGCACACTACGAAAAGACCAGAAAAAGGAACTTTGATTATTCTTTCACCTACCCTCTCATGTCCCATCATCCAAAAAAAAGTGAGCTAAAAGCCAATCATGAATCGAGATTCGACCCTTATAGGGTCGCATAATTCTTCTGCTTTATTACTTTTATAAATGTTCGAGTCCTTCAGACTCCATTTAAATATTATCGAATAGTTTTCAGTACTCTGAATCTATCAGCAGAAAAAGATGAAAAAATCAATTTTTCGAAATTTTCATATACTGAGCGTATTGACCAAATTTCAAATAGCATTCATAAAATTCAGAAGTATTGTTAGTAATCTTGACTAACAAAGTATCATTCATTCCATTACTTCTTCCTTGATTAATTAAACGATATTCATTTTGTGACACCCAATCAACTTTAAAGCTAGATGAATCTTGGTTCTTATATATTTCTACTTGAACATTATCATCTCTCTTTATAGTACTAAATTCCGTTTCAAACTCCCCCACTTTTAAGTCTTCTATATTTCCTGAAAACCCAGTGATTTCTGAATATTTATCTAAAGGAAAGGGGTCTTTGCCTACAATATATTTTGAAAACAAAAAAAGAGAATTTATCAATAGAATAATACATCCAAATACGATAAAAACATATTTTACACTTTTTAGCCAGAATGATTGGAACGTTTGTTTTCTCTTCAATATTAAAGCGAAGGGTGAAACTATTACAGCAATCGGCAATAAAATCAAAATTGGAAAGCCAAAAAGAAAAATAATGTAAATACTTTTCCAAGTAGAACTCATTCCAAAGTATGCAGGAATTATCGGCTGAATCAGCAACAGCATAATAATATTGACAACTGTAATTAGTATTATTATGTTGTTTATCTTCTTCATTTGAAATACATTAAGTAGAATTGCTTTTATCTAGCAACTAGGAGGTAAATTCTTACACCAACTTCCCTTCAATCTCCTTTATCATAGATTCGAAGAAAAGACGTCCATCAGTATTTCCTAATTCATCATCAGCTGCTCTTTCTGGGTGAGGCATCATTCCAAAAACAGTTCTTTGTTTGTTGGTAACTCCAGCAATATTTTCCACTGATCCATTTGGATTATTATCAGCGTTAATCTCCCCGTTTTCATCACAATACCTGAACAATACCTGATCGTTTTCATTCAATTCTGCAATTGTCTCGGCCGAAGCAAAATACCTTCCTTCTCCGTGCGCGATTGGAATCTTGTAGCCTTTTCCTTTTTCGAGATTGGCAGTTATGGCTGTATCACTTGTTTGTGGAGCTATAAACACATTTTTGCATATAAATCGCTGAGAGTCATTGTGCAACAATGCACCAGGTAGTAATCCTGATTCGCAAAGTATTTGAAATCCATTACAAACTCCGATAGCAAAACCTCCTTGGTTTACATGTTCGATTACTTGTTCCATGATTGGAGAAAATCTTGCAATTGCTCCAGATCTTAAGTAATCACCGTATGAAAATCCACCTGGAACCACCACAACGTCTACTCCTTGTAAATCAGTGTCTTTGTGCCAAAGATTCACCACTTCTTGTTTCATAATGTTTTCTAACACGTAAATCATGTCTTCGTCACAATTGGACCCTGGGAATGTGATAACACCGAATTTCATAAGGAAAGGTTTTTTATAATTTGTCCTCAAAAGTAATAAAAAAATGTAGGACTTTACCCCTGTTTAGACACAAAGAAACAAGAGTGTGCTATCTCAGTAAAAATGTAAGAGCCAGCAGAGCTAAAAACGCTAGTTCTTTCCATCGCGAAGAAGATTCTAAAACATAAAAACTTAGAAAAATAGAGACAGGTAACGTAAACAGAAACACCACATAATATTGCGGAAAAACGAACAAACTTCCTATTCCTACAACCAATGAAACGAGGAAATAAACTATCAAGTTATTGATGAGCATCAGCGTATTAATGTCGGTTCCAGACCTCTTGTTGGCGGCCAATTGGAAACCCAAAAACGAAAAGACTGATGATATTGAAACAAACACAATAAACTGCCAAGTTACCACAGGAGTTTTGAATTCTAATTGCCATAAGGCAGAAATCAGCTGATAGTTTTCCGTTAAAAAAGAGAGGGAAAGCACTAAGAGGATTGGAATTAAAAACCCTGTTAAAATTAATGTGAGTTCAGAAAAACCGACTCTTCTGGTAGTACTCAGGTTTTGAATCAACAACAATATAAAAGCAATAAAAAACAAGTTTTGGAAACAAAGCACACCTATCAAAAATGCCGAATTGAACACTTGATTCTTATCGTTTTTGCTGGTAATGAATGAAAGCAAATAATACACAAAAATTATCAGCAAAAACGAAACTATATCATAGACCAAAAAACTAGAATTAGATAATTCTACTGAAAAAATCATCATATAAAACAATAGAAATAGGTTGTTTGGATCGTAACTAAACAAGTTCTTATTCAATCTATTATTAAGAAAAAAACCACTAATAAGGGTTGAGAAAAAAGAAATTACTATTGCTATTCTTTTGCTAATTTCGTAGGATTCACCAGCAAAATTCAAAGAAACCATCATCTCTTTATCTGTTTCCAAAAATGAAAAACCCCACAATCCAACAGAGATAAATAGGATTAAGAAATAACCAATAATTGTGTTTTTGAAAAGGGATGTAATCATAATAAAAATAAAAAATGCCCAAAGTTGTTTGACGTAATCAGGTAAAGTTATTTATATTTGTGGACAACAAAGAAAAAATTACGCGCATGAATTGGTTAGTAGACTTATTAGAAGGATTGTTTCGATCAACATTTGGAATTTTGAAAGTCGCAGAAAATGGTCCATGGATTGTTTTTTGGTCGTTAATCGTTTTTGGCTTAATTTACTGGCTAAGATGTCAGCAAAAATACAATAAGCAAGCTGATGCTGATCCAAATCAGTTGAAGTAACTATTACTCCAAATCGAACCCAATATCGGTTCGGTAATACATTTTATCAAAATTAATTTTCAACAAAGAAGCGTACGATTTTTCAAGCGCTTCTTTTTTTGTGTCTCCAAACGAACTCATAGCAATCACTCTTCCCCCACTGGTCAATACTTTTCCGTCAGAACTTTTTGTGCCTGCATGAAAAGGTATGCTCTCGGTGATAGCATCAAGTCCAGTTATTTCTTTCGATTTTTCATACTTTTCAGGGTATCCGCCAGACACAGCCATAACTGTACATACCGATTTTTCCGAGATTTTAAACTCAATTTTATCTAAAGTTTTGTTTCCTACAGCCTGAAAAACTTCCACCAAATCAGATTCTATTCTAGGAATCACAACTTCGGTTTCAGGGTCTCCCATTCGCACGTTGTATTCGATCACAAAAGGATCATCACCCACTTTCATAAGACCAATAAACAAAAACCCTACGAAGTCAATTTCATCTTTTTTCAATCCATCGATAGATGGCTTTACAATTCTTTCCTCAACCTTTTTCAAAAATTCTTCATCGGCAAATGGTACTGGAGACACAGCTCCCATTCCTCCGGTATTCAGTCCTTTGTCGCCTTCGCCTATTCTTTTATAATCCTTTGCTGTTGGCAATACTTTGTAGTTCGTGCCATCCGTTAGTACAAAAACAGATAATTCAATTCCATCCAAAAATTCTTCAATTACAACCTCTTGACTCGCTGCGCCAAATTTTGAGTTGGCCAACATTTCTGTCAATTCCAATTTTGCATCCTTCAGGTTATCTGGAATCACAACTCCTTTTCCTGCTGCTAGTCCATCAGCTTTTAATACAAAAGGAGGAGTTAATGTTTCTAGAAATGTCAATCCCTCTTGTAAAGTATCCGGTGTAAATGCTTGATATTTTGCAGTTGGTATATCATGCTTTTGCATGAATTCTTTCGAAAATTTCTTACTTCCTTCTAGCTGAGCTCCCAATTTCTTTGGGCCAATTACATGAATGTGCTTTGTTTTTTGATTGGCTTCAAAAAAATCATGAATTCCTTCTACCAATGGCACTTCAGGTCCCACCACCATGATTTCTATGCTATTTGATACACAAAAATCTGCAATTCCTTCAAAATCAGACACCGAAAGGTCTATATTTTTTCCCACTTGAGAAGTTCCTGCATTACCTGGCGCAATAAACAAATTGGAGAGAAGTGGACTTTGAGCAATTTTCCATGAAAGTGCGTGTTCTCTTCCTCCAGATCCTAAAATTAAAATATTCATGTGGGATTTTTTTTACAAAATTATCATTTATTATGAAATTAATTCTATTATTAGTTGCTTTTGACAACAAAAAAATTACTTTTGCGTAATAATAGAAATTTTTAACACTGAAAATTATGTATTGGACGTTAGAACTAGCATCTTATTTAGAAGATGCGCCATGGCCAGCTACGAAAGAGGAGTTGATTGATTATTCGATGAGAAGAGCTGCCCCTTTGGAAGTGGTAGAAAATCTTCAGAGCATTGAAGAGGAAGGAGAAATCTACGAATCTATCGAAGATATATGGCCAGATTATCCTACCAAAGATGATTTCTTCTTTAATGAAGATGAGTATTGAAATTATGTAAACTTAATTGTTGCAGAACCCGGTTTGACTTTGTTGAATCGGGTTTTTTGTTGGAATTATTTTTGCTAAAATTATTTATGCTCGTGCAAAGATTCCGACTCGGGGGCTGGAACTACAGAGAAAATGGGAAGTGGGAAAGAAAAAATCAACGTGAAACATTCTCGAGTTAAGATCCCGCATCAAGTACGGGATGACAATAAGAGTAGATTGAGAATAAAATGAATAAAAAAAGCCCATTTCAAAAATTCAAAATGGGCTTCAACTTAATTGTTTTTTTTAAAAATTACACTACTCCTTGTGCCATCATAGCTTCTGCTACTTTTACAAATCCAGCAATGTTTGCTCCTTTTACATAATCAGTGTGACCATCTTTAGTTCCGTATTCAACACATGAAGCGTGAATATCTTTCATGATTTGCAATAATTTAGCATCAACTTCTTCTCTTGTCCAGTTAAATCTCATTGAGTTTTGCGACATTTCAAGACCAGAAGTAGCAACACCTCCTGCATTGGATGCTTTTCCTGGGGCGAATAAGATTTTTGCTTCTTCGAATGCAGCAACACCTTCTGGTGTAGTTGGCATATTTGCTCCTTCTGCTACACAAATTGCACCGTTAGAAACTAATGTTTTAGCTTCTTCTCCATTCAATTCGTTTTGAGTTGCACAAGGCAAAGCAATATCTACTTTAGTTCCCCAAGGTCTTTTTCCCTCGTGGAATTCTGCTCCAAATTTATCTGCATATTCTTTGATTCTTCCTCTTCTCACATTTTTGAGATCCATGATAAATGCTAATTTCTCAGCATCAATTCCTTTTGCATCATAAATGTAACCCGAAGAGTCAGACAAAGTAACAACTTTGGCACCTAGTTCAGTTGCTTTTTCACAAGCATACTGAGCTACGTTTCCAGAACCAGAAATAGCAACAACTTTTCCATCAAAAGAATTGTTGTTTGCTTTTAACATTTCTTGTGCAAAATAAACACATCCGTAACCTGTTGCTTCTGGGCGAATTAAACTTCCTCCCCATTCTTTTCCTTTACCAGTAAGTACTCCAGTAAATTCATTTCTTAATCTCTTGTATTGACCAAACATGTAACCAATCTCTCTACCTCCAACACCGATATCTCCTGCAGGAACATCTGTATCTGGCCCAATGTGACGTGCCAATTCAGACATGAAACTTTGGCAAAACTTCATTACTTCATTGTCGGACTTTCCTTTTGGATCAAAATCAGAACCACCTTTTCCACCACCCATTGGTAATGTTGTTAAACTATTTTTGAATACTTGCTCAAAAGCCAAAAACTTAAGAATACTCAAGTTCACAGATGGATGAAAACGCAAACCTCCTTTGTAAGGCCCGATAGCGCTATTCATTTCAATCCTGTAAGCTCTGTTAATTTGAACTTCACCTTTATCATCCAACCAAGGAACTCTGAACATGATAACACGCTCAGGATTCACCATTCTTTCGAGAATTTTAGCCTTCTTATACTTAGGATTTTCTTCAATATAAGGAATTACAGTTTCTGCAACCTCCAATACAGCCTGTAAAAATTCAGGCTCTGCTGGTATAATACCTTGTACATAACTCATAAACTCATCGATTTGAGCTTGATAATTAGATGCTGACATTAGCTTTTAAATTTTTGATTTATCTTACAAAAAAAGGGAAAAGAATTCATTTTTTGTTCGTTTTTTTCTTTTTTTTTAGTTGCTAGATACTTTTTTGCTAACTCGAATTATAAAGAGTATTTTTGCACTGTCTATCTTAATATAAAAACCCAGATAATTTGCTCCCTTTTCTCTCAACTATAGAACTTCACAATCAGGCAATTGAAAAAACTACCTCAGTTGTGATTTTAATCCTATTGGGCGTTGCAATTGTATTATCTTATTTAAAAACTTCCAAAAATCTGTTTTTCAAAAACTTGTTGTCGACCGTCTCGTCCGACTCTTCCTATTTCGATTCACTTCTTCAAACCGGAATCACCAGCTCAAGCAGCGTTCTTATGCAAATTTGTTTTGTATTCCTTTCTGGATTAGGTATGAGTCAACTTTTATACCCAGAATTAAGTGCACAAGGTATACTAGCAGGAATACTAGCCGTTTTATCCTTGTATACATTTCAACTTTTGGCTCTTTACATTTTTTCGGTGATTAATTTCTCTAACGACACTGATTTCTTGAGAAAAAGACTAGCCTACAACGAATTCAATTCATTGGTTCTATTTGTTGGTTTAATTTTAGTATTCTACTTGCCTTTTTCTACTTTATACTTGAATATTATACTGTTTTTATTCATTTGGTTAGTAAATATGGTGGGCAGCAGCGCATATTTACTAGGAAATATTTCGATTTTTCACATAATTTTATACCTTTGCATCCTAGAATTAATCCCTGTATTATTTTTAATCAAGTACTTATAAAAACCGAACTATGGGTGTAGCTAAAACAGACACGAAAATCAAGAGCATTTTGATTTCTCAACCGAAGCCGGAAGAGGGACAAAAGTCACCTTATTTTGATTTGGCTCAAGAGAGAAAAATCAAAGTTGATTTTAGGCACTTTATTCACGTAGAGGGGATTCCAGGACAAGAGTTTAGACAAAGTAGAATAGAATTAAAAGAACATACGGCTGTCATCTTAACCAGCAAAAGTTCGGTTGATCACTACTTCAGAATGGCAGAGGAAATGAGATTTGATGTTCCAGATGCAATGAAATATTTTTGTACGAACGAAAGCATTGCCAAGTATCTTCAGAAATACATTGTGTACCGAAAAAGAAAAATTTCTTTTGGAAAAGCAGTATTTCAGGACTTGATGCCGCTTATTTTAAAAAATAAGTCAGAAAAGTTTTTACTTCCACTTTCTGCTCAACACAATGGCAGTATTTCGGTAATTCTAAAAAACAATGTAATTAATTTTTCAGAGGCAATTATGTACAAAACTGTAATTTCTGATTTATCGGATTTAGCAGATGTGAATTACGACATGCTTGTGTTTTTTAGCCCTTCAGGAATAGAATCTTTGTACCATAACTTTCCTGATTTTAAACAAAATAAAACAAGAATTGCTGTTTGGGGACAATCCACTGCTGATGCCGTCTTGAAAAAAGACTTGAGAATTGATGTTCAGGCACCGATGCCAAAAGTTCCTTCGATGAAAAAAGCGATTGAAAACTATATGGACGGTAAAACTGAATAAAACCTTGGTTTTTATATAGTTAGAAAGTTTTTTCTTACCCCTTTTTTAATTCCAATAAGATGAAAAACACATTATGTAAAGAAGAAAGACTTTGCAGTAAGATTCTTATTGATTCTCTTTTTTTATCAAAAGATAAACTAAAATTTACTGAATACCCCTGGATGGTAATGGCCAAAGAAGTTGAGCTAGACTCTAACTATCCTGCGCAAGTAATGATAAGTGTGAGTAAGCGAAAAATAAGGCTTGCCGTAAATCGAAACAAAATAAAGCGAAAGGGGAAAGAGGCATACCGATTGAATAAAAGTATCCTCTACAATTCTCTTGAAAAGCGAAATAAAAAAATGATTTTGTGCTTCATTTATTTGGAAAAGAAACCTCTCCCTTATGCTGTTTTAGAACAGAAAATAATTGTACTTTTAAATCGTTTAACAAAAGAATAATGAAAACAATACTGTCTTATCCTTTCATCCTATTAGTTCGGGTTTACCAGTATCTTATTTCACCACTTCTGCCTACAACTTGTCGTTATACGCCTAGTTGCTCGAGTTATACTATTGAAGCTCTAAAGAAATATGGCCCTTTGAAAGGAGGCTGGCTTGGAGCAAAAAGAATATTAAGTTGTCATCCTTGGGGAGGTCATGGACATGATCCGGTTCCCTAATCAAATTATTACCATGAAAAAATATTACGCTATCATTCTTATTGTTTTATTGAGCCAAACAAATTGGTCGCAAGAAAAAACAACAACCGATGAATACTTCGAAATTTCGAAAAATCTCACCATTTTTAGCGAGGTGTACAAGAATATAAATTTAAGTTTTGTAGATGAAACAAACCCGGGAGAGTTAATGAAAACCGGGATAGATGCCATGCTTAGATCCTTGGATCCTTACACCAATTACATACCCGAATCAAACATTGAGGATTACAGAATGATGCAAAGCGGCCAGTACGGTGGAATTGGATCTCTTATTCAGCAAAGGGAAGATTATATTTTGATCACAAATCCTTATCAAAATTTTCCTGCTCAAAAAGCTGGACTAAAAGCTGGTGACAAAATAATTGAAATAGACGGTAAATCCGTTAAAGGAAAATCTGCATCTGAAGTAAGTGACTTACTAAAAGGAGCCAAAGAAACTGATGTGAAATTGACAATTGAAAGAAACAACTCCAGTTCACCGCTTGAAATTAATGTAACCAGAGAGATAATTAAAATGCCCACTGTTCCATATTTTAAAATGGTATCTCCAGAATTAGGCTATATAAAACTAACTCAGTTTCTGGGAACATCCAGTGCGGAAGTAGCTACTGCTTTCAAAACATTAAAAGATTCGAATAAACTGGAAGGGCTTATTTTAGATTTAAGAGGAAACCCAGGTGGATTATTGAATGAAGCGGTAAACATTGTAAATTTATTTGTGCCACAGGGAACATTGGTAGTTGAAACAAAAGGAAGAGATCGACAAAATAATTTGAAATATTTTGCAAGAAACAAACCTATGGATACTAAGATTCCTTTGGTAATTTTGATTGACAATGGTTCGGCTTCTGCTTCAGAAATCGTTTCGGGGACTTTGCAGGATTTGGATAGAGCTGTAGTATTGGGAAACCAATCCTTTGGTAAAGGACTGGTCCAACAAACAAAAAACATGGAGTACAATTCGATAATTAAAATTACGGTTGCGAAATATTATACTCCAAGCGGAAGATGTATTCAAAAGCTTGATTATAGCGACAGAAATGCATCAGGAAAAGGAACAAATATCTCGGACTCATTGGTTCACAATTTTACAACTAAGGGCGGAAGGCCTGTAACAGACGGAAGAGGTATTTTACCTGATATAGAAGTAAAAAACCCGTCATACTCGCCAATTTCAGGTGCGCTAATGAGAGAAAACATTGTCTTTGATTTTGCTACTGAGTTTTATTACTCTCATTCCTCCATTTCAAAAGCAACAGAGTTTCAGTTAACAGAAAAACAATATGCTGAATTCACATCCTTTGCAAACACCAAGGATTTTGAATACAGAACTGGATCTGAGCAATTGCTAGAAAAACTTAAAGAAATTGCCGAAAACGAACAATACTATGAATCTTCAAAAGAGGAGTACGAAGCGTTAAAAGAAAAGCTTTCGCCAAACAAAGAAAGGGATTTGGCAAGGTTTCAGAAAGAGATTCAAGAACTTATAGAAAATGAAATTGTGGGAAGGTATTACTACCAAGATGGACAAATGGAGCTAGAATTAACAAAAGACAAATTTATATTAGAAGCACAAAAAACATTGACAAATAAAGAAGCTTACAACAAAATTCTTGCTCCAAAAAAGTAAACTTTATGAAAAAAATTAGAACTTTTTTCTCATTTATTTCAGGATATTGGACTCATGTGTTTTGCCTGAGTTTGATTGTAATTGGCATGCCTTTTTCTAAATTTTTGATGAGTTTTGGAACTATTTCGGTTATCGTGAACTGGTTCGTTGAAGGAGGTGTAAAAAAGAAATTTGCCACCTTTTTTCAAAACAGAACAGCACTTTTTCTTACCGGAGCTTACCTCGTCTTTGTTATTGGATTGTTCTACAGCGAAAATCTAGAGTACGGACTTAAGGACCTAAGAATCAAGATACCTCTGTTGGCTTTTCCTATCGTATTAAGCACCACTCATCGATTAAAAAAATCGCATTACTTTTTAATTGTTCGACTCTTTACTTTATCCGTAATCTTGAGTTCTCTTTATGGATTTTTGGTGTATCAAAACCTGCTACCTGCCAAAAAAGAAATAGTAGAATTAAGAGATATTTCTCAGTTCATTTCTCACATTCGGCTGTCACTTATGATTGTTTTGAGTTTGTTCCTAATACCAAAATTATTCAATCAATCTATCGGTTTTAAAATTTTTGGTGTTTCCTCTAGCCTTTTCTTGTTGTACTTTCTTTCCTTTATGGAATCGGCAACCGGACTAGTCTTAGGCTTTATCACTTTATTTCTTATTTCGTTGTATTACCTCTTCAAAAAGAAAAATCTCTATGGTTTTTTTCTATTGGCCCCTATCCTAATTTGCGGAACTCTCGTGATTCAAAATTTATATTCTACTTACACTTCAATAAAAATTGATACACAGAATACACCATTAGTTACCAAAAGCGGAAACCCTTACAATCAGAATTATTTTTATGATTTTTTTGATAACGGAAATTATGCCAAAGATTTTGTGTGCGAAAAAGAACTAAAAGAGGAATGGGAACGAATTTCTGAACAACCGTTTTACCCGAAAGAAAATACGGATGGAGCGCAATTTATTCTTATCCGATATCTCACCTCAAAAGGTTTGAAAAAGGATCGTGAAGGGGTCCGCCAGCTATCCGATTGGGATATAAATAACATTGAACAAGGAGTCCCTAATTATTTACATGCAAGCACCAATATTGTTTCTCGCTTGCATAGAATCATGTTTGAATTGGATGGCTATATGGCCGGTGTAAACGCAAGCGGTAATTCGCTGGCGCAAAGACTAGAGTATTGGAAAGTTGGCGCCAAAATCATTAGGGAAAAGCCTTGGTTTGGCTATGGAACTGGTGATGTTGCAGATGTATTTGAAACACATTATAAACTGAGTGAAACTAATTTAGAGAAGAAATATCAATTGAGATCACACAATCAATATCTATCTGTAGCTATAGCTGTTGGAATATTTGGACTAACTTTTTTCTCGTTTTGCTTATTGTTTCCTGTTGGATTTGGATTTAAACAAAGAAATTACTTTTACTTAATTTGTCTTTGTATCTCTCTCCTATCTTTCTTTTCAGAAGACACATTAGAGACTCAAGATGGTGTGTTCTTTTTTACATTTCTTACCAACTTCTTTCTTTTTAGTTCAAAAAATAGATACCTAAAAAGCGTGGAATAATTATCCGTAAATTCTTATTGTACTGTTAGAAGAATTAAAAGAGACATTGTATCCTTTCAATGGCAGTTCGGCTGGTCCATTGGTTACAGAACCATCAAAAATATTGTAAGTACTCCCATCACAACTACACTCTATCGTAATGTTGTCAGTTGCGACAGTGGCTTTTCCACAAGAATTTTCTTCTTCAAATGTGCAATTTCTATCGTAGGCCACAAATTCATTTCCGCCTCGTGCGTATACAATAATTCCTTTGAGACCACCATTTACATAAGCCCATCCTCCTGGTGCTTGAAGAGCATTATATGAAATCAAAGTAATGTTTATGTATTCGTCTACGGGCGGATAAAAAGCACGTTGAACGTTCTTTTTACAACTACCTAAAGCCAAGGCTATCAGCAAAAAACCAACTAAGAATACATACTGTTTTTTCATAAATCGAACTGTGTGGGTGAAACGATTATTTTTTGATAAAATTATCTTGGTACAACTTAATCCAAGTATCAGGAGTAAATTTACACATTAATTCTGCAATTAACCCAAACGGAATATCCTCCATTTTTTTGAAACGGATGCAACTCTTTCCCATGTCCAGTTTGTATTTACATACTTTTTTGTACTCTTCTTTAAACCAATCATAAATAGCTTTATCCGCATAAATCCCCATGTGATAAAGAGCAATAAATCCTTTTTGATTGGCAATACTCACAAACGGCAATGGCAACTTTGGGTCACAATGATATCCAGCTGGAAAAATAGAATGTGGAACGACATAACCCACCATTCCGTAGCTCATTCTTTCGTCAAATCCTTCTGGGATATTTTCTAAAATTGTAGCTCTTAGCTTCTCAAAAGGAGCTTTTCTTTCTTCTGGTATTGCTTCGAGATATTCTTGGATTGTAGTTGGTTTTGTAGGCATCAAATTATGTTAAAATCGACCCGAATATAATCAAAAAAACCCTTTGAGTTACTTACTCAAAGGGTTTAATATTATTAAATAAATTGACTAATCAGCTAATCTATTAAGCATATTCCTCAATACTAGGACAAGAACAAATTAAGTTTCTGTCTCCATATCCTTGATCTACTCTAGAAACATGTGCCCAGAATTTGAATTCGTTCAAATAAGGCAACGGCATAATTGCTTGTTTCTTTGGGTAAGCAAACGGCCATTTGTCTTCCATTACATCAGAAAGAATGTGTGGAGCGTTTTTCAATAGGTTATTTTCCTGATCGTAAACACCTTCTTCAATTTCTCTAATCTCATTTCTAATTGAAATCATAGCGTCACAAAATCTATCCAATTCTGCTTTCGATTCACTTTCGGTTGGCTCTACCATCAATGTACTAGCTACCGGAAAAGAAACCGTAGGTGCATGGAAACCATAATCAATCAATCGTTTTGCAATGTCAGCAACTTCTACATTCAATTCAGCCTTAAACTCTCTACAGTCCAAAATCATTTCGTGAGCCACTGTTCCGTTTTCACCTTTGTATAAAATCCCGTAATGGTTTTCTAATCTAGCTTTGATGTAGTTCGCGTTTAAAATCGCATGTTCCGTTGATTTTCTAATTCCTTCTTCACCTAACATTTTGATGTAAGCATAAGAAATCAATAAAATCAAAGCACTTCCAAACGGTGCTCCCGAAATAGATGTAATAGCTTGATCTCCTCCTGTTTTAATCAATGGATTTCCTGGCAAGAAAGGAGTCAATTGCTTTGCCACACCAATTGGTCCAACTCCTGGTCCTCCTCCACCGTGAGGAATTGCAAAAGTCTTGTGTAAATTCAGGTGACACACATCTGCTCCAATATTTCCTGGAGAAGTCAATCCAACTTGTGCATTCATGTTGGCTCCATCCATATAAACTTGTCCACCGTGCTCGTGAATCAAATCTGTAATTTCAATTATTGACGCTTCAAATACTCCGTGAGTAGAAGGATAAGTAATCATTGCTCCAGCTAAATTTTCGCTGTGCTTTTCTACGTTTACTCTCAAATCTTCTACGTCAATATTTCCTTTGTCGTCACATTTTGTAACCACAACTTTCATTCCTGCCATCACAGCACTTGCCGGATTTGTTCCGTGTGCCGATGAAGGAATAATCATGATGTTTCTGTTAAAATCTCCTCTGCTTTCGTGGTAAGCTCTTATCACCATCAGCCCAGCATATTCTCCTTGTGCACCAGAGTTTGGCTGCATAGATACTTTATCAAATCCAGTGATTTCAGAAAGCATTTCGTCCAATTCGTTTATCACTTGGTGATATCCTTCGGCTTGGTTTGAAGGAACAAATGGATGAATGTTAGCAAATTCTGGCCAAGTAATTGGCATCAATTCACTTGCAGAGTTCAATTTCATTGTACAAGATCCTAAAGAAATCATTGAATGTGTCAATGACATGTCTCTATTTTCTAATTTCTTGATGTACCTCATCATGTCAGTTTCTGTGTGATACATATTAAAAACAGCATGAGTCAAAAACTCAGTATTTCTTTTGAATTTAGAGTCGAATGAAATTGTTTCTTCTCCTTTTTCGATATTTTTAGTTGAAACTTCTGTTGCTTCTGCAAACAAAGCCAAGATTTCGTTCACATCTTTCAGCGAAGTTGTTTCATCCAAACTTAATTTAAGCGTAGAATCTGATTTGTAAAAGAAGTTCATTTCTTGTTTCAATGCCAACTCCTTTACTTTTGATAAAGCAGAAGTAGAAATTGTAATCGTATCAAAGAAATTAGTAGTTTTTACTTCTACACCCATTTCTTTCAGTCCATTGGCCAAAATACTGGTAAGTGAATGAATTGTGGTTGCGATTCTTTTAATTCCTTGTTGACCGTGATATACCGAATACATTGCTGCCATATTCGCCAACAAAGCTTGTGCAGTACAAATGTTTGAAGTAGCTTTTTCTCTTCTAATATGTTGCTCACGGGTTTGTAATGCCATTCTTAAAGCATTGTTCCCATGTCTATCTTTAGAAACTCCAATAATTCTCCCTGGTAGGTTTCTTTTGTATTCCTCACTTGTTGCAAAATAAGCTGCATGCGGTCCTCCAAATCCCATTGGCACACCAAATCTTTGCGTATTTCCAACTACCACATCAGCTCCCCACTCTCCCGGAGGAGTTAGTATAGCTAAACTCATGATATCTGCAGCAACTACCATTTTGGCATTTACGGAATGAAGCTCCTTTGTCATTTCCGAATAATCGTGAACTTCTCCGTTTGCTGCAGGATACTGAACTAATGCTCCAAAATACTCCGCGTTTGGCGTAAATTCTTTGTGGTTTCCGATTACCAATTCTATTCCAAATCCTTTTGCTCTTGTTTTTACCACATCTATTGTTTGTGGGAAACATTCTTCCGAAACAAAGAACTTAATTACATTGTTTTTTACCTGATCTCTTTTTCTTGTGTTGAATAGCATGCTCATTGCCTCAGCAGCTGCAGTCGATTCATCCAACAAAGAAGCGTTTGCGATATTCATTCCAGTCAAGTCACTTACCATTGTTTGGAAATTCAACAAAGATTCCAATCTACCTTGTGCAATTTCTGCTTGGTATGGCGTGTAAGCTGTATACCATCCTGGGTTTTCCAATACATTCCTCTGAATAACTGGAGGAACAATTGTATTGTAATATCCCATTCCAATGTATGATCTGAATACTTTGTTTTTTGCGCCAATTTGTTTCGCTAAGTTTAGGTATTCAAATTCTGAAAGGGCTGCAGGAATTGTTAAATTCTTCTTTAATCTAATTGCTGCAGGAATCGTTTGGTCTACTAATGTTTCAACTGAATCAACGCCAATTTCTTTCAACATCAATTCTTTGTCGTTTCCTAAAGTACCAATGTGTCTGGTTTCGAACAATTCTTTATTCATGGAATATGTTTTTTATGAGTAAGAGGTAGTTTTTAAAGGACAAAATTAAATCATTTTTGATTAAAAAAACCTAAAATTAATAGATAAATATGAGCTAAAATTTCACGCCAAAAAAAAGCCTTACTTTACTGTAAAAGAAAACTTTATGTTCTTTTTTTATTCGTTCATGGATACACAGATTTTTGAGGAAGTAACTTTCATTGTTTTTTGAAAGATTATTTTTCGAAAAAACACAAGTAATATTTAACTGATTGCAAAAATATAGAACCAAAAAAAAGAGCGATTGTCTGTCGCTCTTTTCTATTCGTTATAAGGATCAAAAAATCTCCTAATCTACTTTTACTTTAGAAGCTAAGGTTTTTGTTTTTTCTATCAACTCATTCATGTCGCACCCTATCTTGTCGTGACCCAAAGCAACAGCCATTCTTCTGTAAGGTCGAGTTACTTGTTTACCAAAAATCTTTATGTCTGTATTGGGTTGAGATAGTAATTCTTCTATTCCTTCGTAAGTTGGGTACTCTCCATGCTCTTTAGCCAAAATTACTGCGCTTACACCCGATTGTAATTGCTTGATTTCAGGAATTGGAATTCCCATAATTGCTCTAAAGTGCAATTCAAATTCATTGAAATTTTGAGTGTTTGCTAAAGTCACCATTCCAGTATCATGAGGTCTTGGAGATAATTCCGAGAAATAAACTTCATCCTTTGTTAAGAAAAACTCTACGCCCCAAATTCCTGCTCCACCAAGCTCCTGAGTTACTTCGGCCGCCATTCTCTGTGCAGTTTCTAGCAATGAATCTTCGATTGTTGCGGGCTGCCAACTTTGTTGGTAATCTCCCCTTTCTTGCACATGACCTATTGGCGGGCAAAACAAAGTATTTCCTGTTTTTTGTGTTACTGTAAGTAACGTTATTTCCGATTCGAAAGGAACAAACTCTTCTACAATTACTTCTATCAAATCTCCTCTAGAACCCTGAACCGCATATTTCCATGCTTTTTCAATATCGTTTTCTGTCTTTATTACAGATTGTCCTTTTCCCGAGGAAGACATCAATGGTTTTACCACACATGGCATTCCTAATTTATCTACTGCCGTTTTCAATTCTTCTCCAGAAGTAGCATAGAAATAAGTAGCCGTTTTCAATCCCAATTTTATAGCTGCCAAATCTCTTATCTCCTTTCGGTTCATGGTAAAATTAGCTGCTTTAGCACTTGGCACAACCGTTATTCCTTGTTTTTCGTAGTCATAAAATCTTTCTGTACGAATGGCTTCTATCTCTGGTACAATATAATCTGGAGTATGTTTCGCTACTATTCTATCTAACTCTTCGCCATCCAGCATATCAATCACTTCATACAAATCAGCAACTTGCATCGCTGGTGCATTTTCG
>Ga0233438_10000909_pt1 | contig 35131 bp, 27 predicted proteins | sample SI_123_September_FD_182720 | JGI IMG/M metagenome (GOLD analysis project Ga0233438, IMG submission 182720) | Seawater microbial communities from Saanich Inlet, British Columbia, Canada - SI_123_September2016_10_MG | ecosystem: Environmental > Aquatic > Marine > Inlet | place: Canada: British...
ATGAATTAACAACCGTTACCGTATATCCTGATACTGCAGGAGATCTTGTAACGTTTACCTTCCTTAGTTTTGAAACGGAAGCTAATTATGATGAAATATGGGTTTATGATGGTCCTGATACCAATGCCACTGTCATATTGGATGAGTATTCTGGTTCAACAATACCAGATCCAATCACATCCTCACATCCAACTGGCGCTTTAACCTTTGTGTTTGATAGCGATGTTTCTACTACCCGTTCTGGTTATGAAATTTTAACATCCTGTTCTACACCTTTAGGAATGGATACGGTATCAAAATCGAACTTCACTTATTTCCCGAACCCAGTAAACAATGTATTGTCCATCAAAGCGCAAGCTTCTATTGACAGTATCACCGTTTACAATATGTTAGGGCAAACGGTAGTGAAATCGACACCAAACACTACGACAACAGCTGTTGATATGTCTGGATTACAGACTGGTGCTTACTTTGTTCAAGTAGCCATCAACAACAGTATAGAAACTGTACGAGTGCTTAAAAATTAAAATCCAATTTAATTTTATACAAAGCCTCGCTAAGAAATTAGCGAGGCTTTTTTTATACCCTTACTTCTCACTTCAATTCAATCACTTTGTGTAACTTTGTGACTATGATTGCAAGTGATTTTTCGTTTATCATTCCTGTTTTTAACCGTCCAGAAGAAATTAGAGAACTTCTAGAAAGCTTTTGTGCTTTAGATACTCCTAAGACCTTTGAAATTGTCATTATTGAAGATGGCTCTACTTTAGACTCAAAACTGATTGTCGATCATTTTCAAGACCTTCTTAAAATAAGTTATTACGCTAAAGAGAATACAGGACCAGGACATTCCAGAAATTATGGTATGCAGCGTGCCAAAGGCCGTTATTTTATTATTCTAGATTCGGATTGTATTTTACCACCAACATATTTAGAAGCTGTTATTACTAAGCTTAACAACCGCTATGTCGATGGATTTGGAGGGCCGGATGCTGCCAAAGATAGCTTTACAGAATTCCAAAAAGCGGTTAATTTTTCAATGACGTCATACATGACTACGGGCGGGATTCGCGGAGGTAAAATTTCCGTTGAAAATTACGAGCCCCGAAGTTTTAATATGGGAATTTCAAAAGAAGCCTTTCAAGCAACCGGAGGATTTGGACGCATACACCCTGGAGAAGACCCCGATTTGTCCATTCGACTTAAAGAAATGGGGTACCACTTACATCTCATCCCCGAAGCATTTGTATTTCATAAACGCCGAATCACATTAGATAGCTTTTATACACAAGTCAACAAATTTGGGCAAGCTCGACCTATACTCAATAAATGGCACCCACACACCAAACGATTGACCTATTGGTTTCCAACGTTGTTTACCCTAGGATTAATTGCTAGCTGTGTCGTGTCCGCTTTAGGGTTTTATTGGTTTTTAGTTGTTTATGCACTGTATTTTTTAGCCGCTATGATTGGTGCTTTTCGTACTTCAAACAATATTATAGTTGCTTTTTTAGTCCTACCTGCCATTCTCATTCAGTTTTTTGGTTATGGATTTGGATTTCTAAAAGCCACCCTAAAACTAGGGTTTTCTTCTAAAAACGAAACTCAGCTATTTCCTAATTTATTTTTCAGAGCCGAATGATTAAAAAACATAAAAACATAAAATCAAATCTAATACAAGGCAAACGTCTGAACGTGTTTGTGTTGTTTTTATTTTTGTCGTTTCTAATTTCGTTGCTCGTGAAACTGTCAAACACCTACACACAAACACTTCAGTTTGAGTTGCAGCCCACACAGTTAGAATCCAACGAAGTAATGGTTTTAAAGGACGCTAAAACAATCAATGTCACTCTTTCAGGTAAAGGATTTGAACTCTTAAAATATTATGTCGAAGCCCGAATTATTGATGTTGATTTTTCACAATTAAATAAAGACAAAGCTCATTACTTTTGGACGGAGCGAAGTCAACTTGAAAAGATCATCAATCATTTTGACTCAAAAATAGCTGTAAAATCCATCAATCCAGACACTCTTTTATTTGCCTATGACCGTCAGTTTATTAAAAAAATACCTGTGGAGGTTTCTGTAAATTCAAGCTATGCATTTGGATTTGATTTGGTCAACTCTTTTCAGTCTGTTCCGGATTCCATTACCCTTATGGGACCAGAATCCCTTCTCAAGACAATTTCTAAAATTGAAACCAAAACCTTAGACTTAACAGCTGTCAACTCCAATATTGATAGGATTGTAGCCTTGGACATTCCTAAAACCTCAAAACAAATCACCTATTCCGATCTATCTGTTTCAATCATTGGGGAGGTTGATAAGTTTACTGAAGGCAGTGTCAATGTGCCTGTCACTATTGTGAATGTTCCTGACAACCTCACCCTTAATTTTTTCCCTAAAGAAATAACCGTCGTTTTTTATGCGTCTTTAAGTGCTTATAACAGTATAGATGCCAGTCATTTTTCTGTTGAATGCGATTTTAATACCTTAACAGCTGAAAACAAGTATTTGAATCCGGTATTGGTAAAGCAACCAACCACAGTGAAAACAGCTCAATTGAAAAGTACCGAATTTGAATATGTAATCACACCAAAAAATGACTAAAATTGTAGGGCTTACAGGAGGTATTGGCAGTGGAAAAACCACCGTTGCTCAAATGTTTAAATCTTTTGGTGTCCCTGTTTACAATGCAGATGAGGAAGCCAAAATATTGATGCAAAACTCTGACGCTATAAAACACGAACTTATAGACTTGCTTGGTGAAAGTTGTTATACAGACTGTCAACTGAACCGCTCTTACATTGCTTCTCAAGTGTTTGCGGATCAACGGTTGTTGGAAAAAATTAATGCCATAGTACACCCAAAAGTAGCAGCTCATTTTGAGGAGTGGTACTCCAACCAAAATGCTCTCTATGTTATCAAAGAGGTAGCCATTCTTTTTGAAACCAAATCTCAACACCTTTTTGATTTTATTATCACAGTTACAGCACCTATTGAAACACGTATTCAACGGGTGATGGATAGAGATCAAAAAACAAAAAAAGAGGTGATGTCTGTTATTAACAATCAATTACCAGACTTAGAGAAAATAAATCAATCAAATTTTGTGATATATAATAATATATTTTCAGAAATTGAAAGCAAATCTTTATTAATTCATAACGATATTATTAATAGACTGAATAAGTAATAAAAATTTAACATTTGTGTTAAGTTGAGGTTAAAAGCAATTTTAACATAATTTAAAACCTTAGTTTTGAACAATGAATAAAAAGTTGTTCTCCCTATTGGTCATTCTGATGAGCCTATCGCTTATCGGAATTATTTTTGTTCAAGCTTATTACATCAATAATTCGCTTGAAACAAAAGAAGAACAATTTACTTTCAATGTAAAAAAAGCATTGACCTATACCACCAATCAAGTTGCAGATATTGAGTACAAGAAGTATGTTTTGGCACTTAATAGAATTATATCTGAAGGAAAAGAGCCAGACACAACGGCCATCCGAAATATTACGGTGTATAAGCAAGACAATACAACCAATCAAATTATTGTTTACAATACAGGAATTTTAGAAGAAAATTTTAAAGTACCCTCCCTTATAGACCTCAATATGGACAGTTTGGGTTTGAGTAAATTTAAAGGAAAAACCACAACTAAAATTTATGACAATAATAGTTTTGGAGGTGACCTTATTTCGACCTCAGAACAGTCTTTTGAGAAAGTCCTGAACATGGATAAATTACAAAAGGCCACTTTTGAAACGCAATACAAGTCAGAAATCAAGAATACTCCAATACACCAACGTGTTTCACCAAATGGGATTCAAAAATTATTGCAAAAAAAATTACGAGAAGATAATATTGATATTGGTTTTGAGTTTGCAATTTTTCACAATGACATTGGCACCAAAATACAATCGGATAATTTTGATCAATCTATGGTTCCTACCATTGGAGTTCCTATTTTTTTAGATGATAATGACGAGAGTGATTTTAAACTTTATATCAATTTCCCAGAGCGAAAAAAATTCATTATTTCCTCGATTATAGGAGTTACATTGTTATCCATATTATTTACATTGATCATCATTGTCGCATATACCAGTGCTTTGTACCAGCTGATCAAACAGCGTAAAATATCGCTAATGAAATCTGATTTCATTAACAATATGACGCATGAATTTAAAACGCCAATTGCAACAATTAACCTAGCATTGGATGCGATTAAAAACCCAAAAATCATCAACGATCAAGAAAAGGTAAAACGGTATCTTGGAATGATTAAAGATGAAAATAAACGTATGAATGCCCAAGTTGAAAACGTACTACGTATTTCTCAACTTCAGAAAAAACAATTAAATATAAGCAAAGACCGTCTAAAACTACACGATTTAATTGAGGATGCAATTACACACGTAGAGCTTATTGTTGAAGATAGAAGCGGTTATATCAAAACCCATTTCAACGCTGTTAAAACGTCTGTATTGGCCAATGAGACTTATTTTACAAATGTAATCGTAAACATTTTAGACAATGCCATAAAGTACTCTTCTGAAGCTCCCAAAATAGATGTATATACAGAAAACGTTGGTAACAACATTCTGTTGAGTGTCAAAGATCAAGGAAAGGGCATGAATAAAGCCGTACAAAAACGTATATTTGAAGAGTTCTATAGAGAATATACAGGCGATGTACATAACGTAAAAGGCCACGGTCTAGGTTTGGCAAATGTCAAACGAATTGTAGATAATCATCAAGGAACAGTTTCTGTCGATAGTGAAAAAGGCAGAGGCAGTACATTCACTATAAAATTACCTTTAATAGCATAACATCATGGAAGAAAATTTAAAAAAAATATTACTAGTTGAAGACGATCCAAATTTTGGAACGGTTCTTAAAGAGTATTTATCACTCAATGGATACGAAGTTGTTCATGCCAAAAACGGGATGGAAGGTTTTGAGAAATTCAAAAAAACAGATTACCATTTGTGTATTTTAGATGTGATGATGCCTTATAAAGATGGGTTCACACTTGCCAAAGAAATACGTGAAAAAAACACAGAAATTCCTATCATTTTTCTCACGGCAAAAGCTCTGAAAGAAGATGTTTTAAAAGGGTATAAAGTAGGTGCCGATGATTACCTAAACAAGCCTTTTGACAGTGAAGTTCTTTTAATGAAAATCCAAGCAATCATTCAACGCAAAACAGTAGATACACTTGCTGATAGCAAACAATTTGAATTTACGATTGGCGAATTTAGTCTGAACTCTAAGTTAAGATTTCTTACCCATAAGGATGAGAAACCAGCTAAATTATCTCCAAAAGAAAACGAATTACTACGGTTACTAATTTTACACGAAGACGATTTGATGCCTCGTGAAATTGCGTTGACAAAAATTTGGAGAGATGATAATTACTTTACATCCAGAAGTATGGATGTTTATATCGCCAAATTAAGAAAGTATTTAAAGCTCGATCCGAAAGTTGAAATTCTTAACATTCACGGTGAAGGTTTTCGATTGGTAGTCAATAAATAACAGTTTAAAAACCAGCTTTTAGCTGGTTTTTTTTAGCTCTTCGCTCAAATAATCCAAGATAACTTTAACGTCCGTATCGTATTCAAACCATTCTGTTTCGGAGTCTTTTTGAAACCAAGTCATTTGTCGTTTTGCAAAACGGCGGGTATTTTTTTTAATTTCTGAAATTGCAAATTCTAGTGTCCATTGCCCATCAAAATAATTGAACAATTCTTTGTAACCCACAGTATTGAGTGCATTCAAGTCTCTGTGTTTAAATACAGCTTGGGCTTCTTCTAGTAAACCATTTTCGATCATTTGATCGACTCTGTTATTAATCCGTTCATAAATCAAAGGCCGATCTGCCTTTAGACCAATAGAAATTGTTTTAAAATTTCTTTGTGCTTTATGTTTGTTTAAAAAAGAGGAGTAAGGCTGAACTGTGCCTCTACAAATCTCCAATGCCCTTATCACACGATGCGGGTTTTTAATTGCAATAGTTTCGTAGCTTTTCGGATCTAAACGTTTTAATTCTTGCTGAAGAAATTCTAATCCTTTTGATTCTAACTCCAAGTTGAGTTGTCCTCTAATCTCTGGGGCGATATCTGGGAATTCATCAAATCCTTCAATCACAGCGTTGACATACAACCCAGAGCCACCAACCATGACGACAACGTTTTTTGAGGAATGTAGTACTTCAAGTTTTTCTATGGCCTCTTTTTCAAATGCCCCCACGCTATAAGTGTCTTTAATTGATTTGTGGTGGATAAAATGATGAGTCGCAACTTCTAATTCTTCGGCGTTTGGAGCCGCAGTTCCAATCGGAATTTCTTTGTAGAATTGACGAGAATCTGCAGAAATAATGTCTGTATTAAAATGGGCAGCCAGCTTCAAACTAAGAGCCGTTTTACCTATGCCAGTAGGACCTACAATCGAAATAAGAAAGTTATTCATCACCAATTTTATGACCGCATTTGTGACAGAATTCGGCACCATCTTGGTGATACGTTTCGTTACAGTTAGAACACGCTTGTGTATTATTTGGTATGAGTTTTTCTTCTGTTTTGGTCATTTCTGAGGTGACAATTCCAGTAGGAACGGCTATAATTCCATATCCTAAAATCATAATTAAAGAGGCAATAAATTGCCCCAAAGCTGTGATTGGTGCAATATCGCCATATCCAACGGTGGTTAAAGTGACAACTGCCCAGTAAACACTGCGAGGAATGCTTGTGAATCCGCTATTTTGTTCACTTTCTACTAGATACATAACAGTCCCTAGAATGATACACAAGACTATAACAAACGAAAGAAAGACAGCTATTTTTGCCCGACTTCGTTTCAATGCCTTTCCAAAATTAGCACTTTCACCAATGAAGCGGGTGAGTTTTAAAATTCTAAAAACACGCAACAATCGCAAGGCTCTTATAGCTATTAAAGAGTGAGTTCCTAAAATAAATAGAGACAAGTATTTTGGAATGGTCGATAGTAAATCAATAATTCCATAAAAACTAAATATATAAGCTCTTGGTTTTTTAACAGTAATAATACGAAGGATGTACTCAAAACTAAATAAAATTGTGATGACCCATTCTGAGATATCGAGAATTGCTGCATATTCAGCTTCAATACTTTCGATACTTTCTAGCATCACAAGAAGGATGCTTATGAGAATGACAATTAAAAGAAGGACATCAAATAATTTACCGGCTGGTGTATCCGCTTCATAAATAATTTCATGAACCTTTTCTCTCCAACTTTTTGATTGTTTTGATTTTGACATATCTCAAAAATACTAAAAAAGATTAATCTTCAAGTTTAATTATTTTTAATCTTTTGTGACGTCGCATATAACTTTGAATGATATGTTGTGCGTCTTTGTTGTGTTCCATGGGTGTTATAATGGATTTTAACACGGAGGCTGTATGAATTTGAAAGTTTAGATTAAAATAGGCATATCCTCTAAAAACGCCATTTTCAATTAAGATGGCACTGCGTTCATCCACATCACGACCGTAGTCTATGAGTATCATATTTTGATCTTTGAATGTATGGGAATCAATAACACTTAAAACTCTTTTGTTATAAGTTTCGGGAGATTCTTCTGAAATGCAAGCTCCGGCACAGCTTTTAATGTCATATCCAAAACAGGAGTTTGAAGTTTTGTAAAGTCCACACAGTTTTTGACACAATTCGTGTTTTTCAACAACTTTATTCAAAAAACTTTTACCACTTTCATGATTAGAAAATGTTGTAATTGGTTTTTGATTGCCTTTTATTTTTTCAACTTTTAAATTGATGTAGCCGTTAGAATCTCTAAATTTAAACAATCCATGGGTAAAAACAGTACGTCGAAGTGCCCGATTGAATTTAGGCTTATTGCGCTTGATTTCTTCACTTTCTTTGAGAAGTGCTACCAATTCACTGCCAGTCTCATCATAAGTAACTGTGGCAACTTCAAGCTGAATTTTTTTTGATTTTGGTGTTTGACCTGTAAAGTGCTGATTGATGCGATTTTTGATGTTTTTGCTTTTTCCAATATACACAATTTCCCCATCGGCTTTGTGAACATAATAGACGCCTGTAACAGAAGGGAGTTTAGAAATGATATCGGTTAATTTTGGTTCCATTTGATGTTTTGGATCCAAACGAATGGCTGCCTTGATAATTGTTTTCTCTACATCTTTATCCAGGAGCATTTTAAAAAGTTTCACTGTTGCAGTTGCATCTCCAGCCGCTCGGTGTCGGTCACTCACCGGAATACCTAAGGACCGCACAAGTTTTCCTAAACTGTAGGAGGGAAGATCAGGGATTAATTGTTTTGAGAGTTCTACGGTACATAAATTTTCGCTTTCAAAATCAAATCCAAGCCGTCTGAACTCTGTTTTTAAAATACGGTAATCAAACTGCGCGTTATGAGCTACCAAAATACAGCCTTCAGTAATTTCTACAATGCGTTTGGCGACTTCATAAAATTTGGGTGCAGAGCGTAGCATTTTACTGTTGATCCCTGTCAAATTCACCACAAACGGTTGGATGTCTCGTTCGGGGTTGACTAGGCTGATAAATTGATCTACAATTTTGTGTCCATCAAATTTATAAATGGCTATTTCTGTAATGCCTTCTTCATTAAATTTACCTCCGGTGGTTTCTATGTCTAATACTGCGTAGATAGTGCTGTTTTAAATGGCGTAATTTCTGGCTCCAAAGATACTACTTCCAACGCGAACCATTGTACTGCCACAATCAATTGCTAAAGGATAGTCGCCACTCATTCCCATAGAAATTATTTTAAGTTCTGGACTTGTTTTTTTTAAGCTATCAAAAGTGTTTTTTAATGTTGTAAATTCTTCTTTGATTTGAGTGGTGTCATCTGTAAAACTAGCCATTCCCATGACGCCTACAATTGCTATATGTTTTAAGTTTTTAAAATGTTCAGAACTTAATAACGCATGGGCTGCTTCTGAAGTCATTCCAAATTTGGTATCTTCTTGCGCAATTTTTAATTGCAATAAACAGTTGATAATGCGTTGGTGTTTTTCGGCTTGTTTGTTAATTTCCTTGAGTAGTTTTTCGGAGTCCACCCCGTGAATCAAATCTACAAATGCGGCCATGTATTTGACTTTATTGCGTTGTACATTTCCAATCATATGCCACTGGATATCTTTGGGCATTTGTTGGTGTTTATCCGCCATTTCTTGAATCTTATTCTCGCCAAAAATACGTTGGCCAAAATCATAGGCTTTCATCAAGTCTTCTACAGGTTTCGTTTTAGAAACAGCCACCAAGGACACATGACTCGGGAGTTGTGATTGAATTTCAGATAAATTGGTTTTTATAGACATATTTAAAACTCGTATATAGTGATTCCACTTCTTAATTTTGGGTAGATATAGGTGCTTTTTGGAGGCATGACTGCATTTGAGTCTGCAATGGCCATTAATTCTTTGGTTTCAATAGGGTGCAGTCCAAACCCTACTGCGTGATCTTCACGATCTACCGTTGCTTTAATTTGCTCCATACTGTCGACTCCATGGATATATCCAATACGTGAATTGGTACGAACATTAGTAATTCCTAAAATAGGCTCTAAAAGATGCGTTTGTAAAATATGGGTATCAAGTTGATGGATAGCAGATTGACTGTTTTGTTTTATAGCACGTAAAGATAAGGAATAAAATGTGCCTTCTAAATACATAGATATATCATGTTTCTTAGAGCTTTTGTAAGGCTTAGGGCCTTTATTTTCTAACTCAAAATCAATACTAATTTGTGCCAAAAAAGTCTCCGTGTTTAAACCATTTAAATCTTTAATTACTCTGTTGTAGTCATGTATTTTGAGTTGACTTTCTGGAATTAAATAAGTTAAAAAATGATTACAAGCAACAAAGGATGTTGTGTGTTCTTTTTGTGTTAGTTCTCGTGCTAAGAGAGCCGATGATGCAGAACGGTGGTGGCCATCTGCAATATAAAGAGAAGGTATTTTTTGAAATGCATTTTGTATACATTCGACATCTTGGTCATTATCTATACACCAAAGTTTATGAGTTTCGTTTCCAGTTGTCCAAGAATGAAACTCAGATGCCTTTTCTTTAGCGTTTTGAATACTCGTTTCGAGACTCAAATCGTCGGCATAAGTAAGCAATACTGGTGCCGCATTGAACCGAACTGTTTGTAAATAATTTTTAAACGTATTTTCTCGTTTCGAAATAGTAGCTTCGTGTTTTTTGATAATGTTTGCGTCATAATCTTCTACACTAGCAGTTGCAATTACTCCAAAAAACACAAGCCCGTTTACTTGAACAGTTTCATACAAATAATAGGAGGGAACCGCATCTTTAATTAAAACGTCTGACTGTTTAAACGCTTCAAATCTATCTTTTACTAGTTTGTAACGTTTTAATTTTTCAACTGAAAAAGAAGCATTTTTTTTTATATTGATGATACTCAAAAACGAAGTAGGGTTATTTTTTAATTCTTTTTTTAGTTCGTTCTCGGAATACGTTTTGTAGGATTTTGAACTAAAGTTGGGGAGCGCTTCTTTTGATGGGCGAACCGCTTTGAAGGGAGAGATTTTAGCCATAGTTTAAGAGGGTGTTTGTGCAGTAGATTTTAAGAGAATTGAGCAGCAACAGTGACTGCTTTTCGATCTTTAGAGTAGTCATAAAACCCTTCACCGGTTTTGACACCGTATTTACCTGCTCTGACCATATTTACTAAGAGTGGGTTTGGAGCGTATTTAGGATTTTTAAAGCTGTCATACATCACTTCTAAAATAGACAAACAAACGTCGAGTCCAATAAAATCAGCTAATTCGAGTGGTCCCATTGGATGACTCATTCCAAGTTTCATAACCGTGTCAATTTCCTGAACACCAGCAACGTTTGTGTATAAAGTTTCAATAGCTTCATTAAGCATGGGCATCAAAATTCTATTGGCCACAAACCCAGGGTAGTCATTAACAATCACAGGTGTTTTATGAATTTTTTCTGTTAGGTTTACAATAAAATCAAGAACTTCTTTTGAAGTGTTATAGCCTGTAATAATTTCAACTAATTTCATGATTGGCACAGGATTCATAAAATGCATTCCAATGACGCGATCTGGTCTAGAGGTTTGTGCTGCTATTTGCGTAATGGAGATAGACGATGTATTGGTGGCCAATATGGTGTCTTCTGGACATGCCTGATCTAATTCCTTAAATATTTTAAGTTTTAAATCTACATTTTCAGTAGCAGCTTCAACAACGAGACTTGCATATTCTACTCCTTCAGCAATATTTGTGAAGGTCGAAATATTGTCTAATGTTTGTGATTTGTCAGTTTCGTCTATTTTATCTTTGGCAACTAAGCGGTCTAAGTTTTTTGTAATCGTTGCCATAGCTGTTGTTAGTGCTGCTTGATTAACATCGATTAATTGAACTTTAAATCCTGACTGAGCAAATGCATGTGCGATTCCATTTCCCATAGCCCCTGCACCAATAACTGCAATATTTTTCATATGTATGTGTTTAAAAACAATCTATAATTTGATAAGCGACTCTCAAGGCATCTGTTCCGTCTCTAAGCGTCACAATAGGGGTTGTGTTGTTGTTAATAGCGTCAGCAAAACTTTCTAGTTCATCAAGAATAGCGTTGTTTGGTTCAATTTCAGGGTTTTCAAAATAGATTTGTTTTTTAACGCCTTCTGCATTTTGTAAAACCATATCAAAATCTCCAGGTGTTTTTGGAGCTTCTTTCATTTTGACCACTTCCACTTGTTTCTCTAAAAAGTCAACACTGATATAAGCATCTTTCTGGAAAAAACGACTTTTACGCATATTTTTCATAGAAATTCGACTGGCTGTTAAATTGGCCACACAGCCATTTTCAAACTCAATGCGTGCGTTGGCAATATCAGGTGTTTCACTAATTACAGAAACGCCGCTTGCTGTGATATTTTTTACAGGTGATTTGACAACACTTAATATAATATCAATATCGTGAATCATTAAATCTAACACCACAGGAACATCTGTTCCTCGAGGGTTGAATTCAGCCAAACGATGGGTCTCAATAAACATAGGCGACTGAATATCTTCTTTAACGGCTTTGAATGCGGGATTAAAACGTTCGACATGGCCCACTTGACCTCTCAAATTACTTTCCGAGACTAACAAACGAATTTGTTCGGCTTCCTCGACAGTGTTTGTGATTGGTTTTTCAATAAATACATGTTTTCCTTTTGTGATAGCCTTTATGGCACATGTAAAATGTGAAAGTGTTGGTGTTACAATATCTACCACATCTACAGCGTCAATCAGTGCTTCAATGGAGCTAAAAAATTTGTAGCCAAACTCACTTTCAACTTTTTTACCGTTTGATTCATCAGGATCATAAAAACCTGATAATTCATATTTTTCAGATTGATGGAGTAGTTTAAGATGAATTTTTCCGAGATGTCCAGCACCTAAGACGCCTGCTTTTAACTTCATGGTATGAGTTTTTTGTAAAATTATGATTTTTTTATTCCATTTTGAATATCCTAACAAAATTTTATCAAAAACTACTGACTGACCGTATAGATTCCTTATGATTAGTAAGGTTGAGTATTATCATTTGTTTGTTTTTAAAGTAAAATAAATAAACAAATATATCATTTTCGTTTTTTTAGCTATGATATAAAAATATTTTTTATCTCATTTTATATAAGTTTATCGCATTAAATTGCCGTTTATTAGATGGTAATTGCCGTTTGTTACATAGTAATTCCCGATTGTTACATAGTAGTTGTATGTGGTTATTATGTTTTAGATATTTGAAGTGTTGCTATTTTGACTAGGATTATTTATAAAATAATTAACAAAATTGAAGTAGAATAACGTTTTAATACTTTAACTCAACCCCCAACGATTATGAAACAAATACTTATTACTCTATTATTTTTTTTTACAGGCTTTACAGTCTTAGCTCAGGTAGGAATAGGTACACAAACGCCCCAAGCTACTTTAGATATTACTGGCAATCAAGGTCTATTGATCCCGAGAATGTCCGATCACACCGTTCTGATCCCAATAGATGGTACATTGGATTCTAATGAACAAGGACTTCAAGTTTACAATACAAGCACAAATACAATCATGTTATGGGATGGAAGTCTCTGGAAGCAAATTGATCAAGTAAATGTTGTATCTCTTTGGAAAAGTATGGCCAACGCTGGTGTTTATAATACGAGCGACATCATTAATCACAACGGAGTACTTTATAAAAACCTCACAGGGGTCAATACAAATACAACTCCAGATTCAGATACTACTAATTGGGGTGGTGTTTTTGGTTCTTCTGGACCCAGAGGTCACAGTATATTACAAGGTTCTGGTGCTCCAACTTCAGTATCTGGAATAGTTAATGATTTATATTTAGATACTGATACCACAGAGTTATATGAAAAAACATCTGCAACAAATTGGACGCTTCAACACAAACTTATTGAAATGCAATATGTTGTAGGTCGTCAATACAATGTTGGAGATATTATTATTAATACTAATGTAAATGGAGTGATGACTCAATATGCAGTTGTAAGTGCTTTTACCGCCACAAATTTTGCATCCGATTTATCCAATTTACATCAAACAAATAGATTCTCTATGACAGCAGAAATTTATACTGCTGGAAATAGTTATACAACAGGTCAATGGGTTGTCAATGGAAGTAGTATTTACTATGCTAATAAAAATATTACAAGTTCCCCTGTTACACTCAATACAGCAGATTTTAATTTATTGAATTCTGCGACTCCCTCAATACTTACACTTACTGATACAGATTTGACATCGAATCCTCCTGTACTTGGAGATTTACTTATGTATGATGGAGTAAATTGGGTGCCAATGCCAGAACAACAGTTTCCTACATTAAACACAGAAGGGCTTGCAGGGGGAGTTTTTAAAGGAAAACCGATTTATAAAATGACAAAATATTTTAGTACATTAGGATGGTCATCGTCTCCACATGGTGCTGTAAATCTTACTCCAACAGGAACAACAGAGATAGTAGATTATAAAGCATACTTAGATATTTCTGGATCAACTTATGACCTCAAAGAAAGGTCTTTGACAAATAATAGATATTTTAGATACTCAGGACCCGGTAATTCCTCTGGTTCCAGAAAACAACTTTGGTATGTACCATCAAATTCAAACAATGGTTGGGATGCATGGAAAACAGGGAATGTGATAATTTATTTCATTAAATAGATTTAAAAATCATGAAAAAACTATCACATTCAACAAAAAATTATTGTGATGTTTATTGTTAGTATATTAAAAATACATCAGGATCATAAAATCCTGTGAATTCCTGTTTTTCAGATTGTTTAAGTAGTTTAAGATGTATTTTTCCTAGATGTCCAGCCCCTAAGACCCCTGCTTTTAGCTTTATAATGTGATTTTTATACCATTTTGAATATGTTAACAAAATTTTACATTAATTTGAAATACTTTGGTGTTTGTCCTATCTTTACTTTTGTAAAGATCTACCCTTATTTAAAATAAAAGACTTCATTGAAAGATACATTCAGACATAAAGGACTCCGTCAGAAATTAGTAGATACGTTAGTTAATAAAGGAATCAAAAATAAAGCAGTTCTCGATGCTATTGGCGCCATCCCTCGTCATCTATTTATAGATTCTAGTTTTGTAGAACATGCCTACCAAGACAAGGCCTTTCCAATTGCAGCCAGTCAAACCATCTCCCAACCCTATACAGTTGCATTTCAGTCGGAGTTGCTAGAAGTTAAAACAGGAGATAAAATTCTCGAAATTGGAACGGGAAGTGGCTATCAAACTGCCGTATTGTGTCTGTTAGGCGCTCATGTGTATAGTATTGAGCGCCAATTAGAATTATTTAAAAAAACCAGTCAATTTTTACCAAAGATAGGGTATGTCGCCAAACGTTTAATATTTGGAGATGGTTATAAAGGCCTCAAAGAAGAAGCCCCTTTTGATAGTATTATTGTAACTGCTGGTGCACCCTTTGTGCCAAAACCATTATTATCTCAACTAAAAATAGGCGGGCGTTTGGTAATTCCAGTTGGAGATAAAGATCAAGTGATGACACTTTATATTCGTAAGGCCGCTAAAGAATTTGAAAAACACGAACTCGGAAATTTTAAGTTTGTACCCCTTTTAGAAAATAAAAATTAGAGACTGATTCCAAATAATAAGCTATCATTAATAAACCATGATTGGTACGATCGTACATAATCAATTCTGAGAAAACGATATTTACCCCATCCAATATTATTGATCCCTAAACTATATTCTTGATACGGTTTTTGTTGTTCTGTCGAAAAGCTATGAGCACCAATAATCAAATTATAGTTTAAGGAATTAAGTAAAGGGATTTTGCCTAAAATATAACCATTAAAATCATGTTCTAGGTGGTACTCAAAATAGTTTTCCGAGCTGCTTAAATTATAATAGCCAAGGTTTTTAAAACTAGATAAATAGTTTCCATTCATATTGACATGGGTTTGATTTCCATTGACGTGTTTAAAGTCCATAAAAGCGAGCTCAGAACCGCCAAAAAAGCTACCGGCAAGTATGTTGTAACTAAAGGTTCCTTTGTTTTCAAGACTAATGTTTTGAGTCAGTCTAGTACTGATGTGATCAAAATTATAGTTAAGGTTCGTGGCACCTAATCCCTTTTCATAACTAATATTTAATTTAGGGTATTTAGGGTTTGTTATGTTGAATTTACTTCTAGGATAGCTAAGGAATTTTTGTCCAAATCGAATACTGCCTTCAAGTTTGAATTTTACAATATTATGGTTTTCAAAAGGGGCTGTTTCAAAATTTAAAGGAGCAATAGGATTGTTACTTGTGTAGGTTTTATTATCTCTGTTAAAAGTTGTGTAATTTGTGTTGTTAAAAAGCGTCTTTCGGTTTTCAAAACTGGCTGCCGCTCGAACCCTGAAACCATTAAAAAGCTCTTGACCGTATTGAACTGAAATGAATCGTTTTTCAAATAATTTCATGAAATTATTCTCAAAAGCCAAACTACTGATGTCATTTAGAAACCTCGAAATAGGCTCTTGAGCGTTAAACTGTTCGACTTTAGTTCCGGCATTGAAGCCTATATTTAAATCATTGATGTTATTAAATTTATAACGAAAACCCAAAGTACCTCTTAGTTTTTGAGTTTCATAGCTGTAGTTTAAGCGACTTTGAAATGACACATATTTTCTATATTCATCATGACGTTTGGTATAATCAATGTTTAAATTGGAATTAAAACCCTGAACCGTATTGAAATTAAGTCCAGTTAATGGACTGCTAATACTGAATTGTTTATGTTCAAAAGAATTTTCGTAGGTATATCCAGAGATGAGGTTTCCAATCTTAAATGTATTGTTCTTAATATCTAGAGAATCCTGATAGGTTTTAGAGTTTTTTAAGGTTTGAAGACTGTCTTTTCTAATGTAGTCTGTGAGTTCTTCGGATGTTAACGGTACCGGTCGAAAATTGTTCCAATAGATAGAATCTTTTTTGTTTGCTTCAGCTTCAAATGCCAAAACTTCATTAGTAAATGCGCTAGAGTCAAAATTGGGGTTTAGCTTATAATTAGAATAATTAGCCACAAAACTACCATCTCCTTTAAATCCTAAAAATCCATATTCAAATTCAATCGTTTGAGACCTGACAATCCAATAATTACTTTGTTCATCGTAAGATGTGTTTTGTTTAATGGTTACCAAATTTGCTGCAGGGGTCTGAATTTGACTGCCAGTAACGCTAAGTTCAAGCCCATATAAACTCCATTGATCTTCCACAACAAAAATAACCCCTGAAAACACACGATCGTTTTCACGTCGTGGGATGACTTTAATTTTATTGATCAAATTTCCGCGATTATCATAAAATACGCCTTCAAGTTTGTAGCGGTAATAATTAAAAGCATAATCAGCAATGGGTGACACGATTTCTGCATTGATTTCAATAGTGTTTTTGTAAAAATTAAAATCAACATCACTGGCGTTATTAAAACTAAATCCATTTGCGTCACCACTCACTTTAGAAGCACTTATTTTTTCTGAAAGTTGATTGGGTTTTTGATATTTTATCTTTGAAATAGTTTCGGATAAATACAAAACTCCGGAGCGTGTAGAATCCAAGCCAATATCAAGTTTAACTTCTTGACCCAAAAATTTTTCTGGCGCATTCTTAATCCTAATAAGACCTTTAGAATAAAAATCGGCAGTGTACGACTTGATTTTTTCTAGCTGTAATTTTCGATTTTCAATGGCAGCCCTTACAATTCGATTTGCAGGGTTTTCATTAGAAGAAATGACTACTTCATTTAAGCTAATTTTTTCTTCTAATAAAGTAATATCTAGAGTGTAAGGAAATTCTTTAATTTCAATGGTTTTGGCTTGCGTTTTAAACCCTAGAAACTGAAAAACAATGGTGTAGGTGCCTATTTCTGAAAATGCCAATTCATAATTACCTTGCTCATTAGAAGTAGTTCCTACATAGGAATTTTCAATGTAAATATTAACAAATGGTATGGGTTGCTGGTTGCTGTCTGTAATGCTACCTTTGAGTTGGGCAGAAACGGATAGAGAGCAAAAAAATAACATTAATAAATAGCGCATGTTGTTGTTTGTAGGATTGTAATTTATAAGACGATGGAACGACTAAGTTGTTACAAAAAGTGCACTATTCTTAATCAAAAAGTTAAATCTCCACAAAGTTTAACTTTTAATTTTACAGCTCCTGGAAGATAAGTAAGAGGTGTAGATTCTTTAATCAATACATTAATACTTTTTTCAGAAGCCCCATTTTTTAATAATTTCTTTTTCACATTTGAAAGAATTTTTTCTAGTTCTTGTTTTTCGTTACTCTGTGTTGTATTAACTATCATTTCTTCTTCGCTACTAATTTGAGCAATGCAAGCTCCGAACGCATTGGCAACTTCTAAGTGTTTTGGAAATAACACTTTTGAAGCACCTTCAATTTTTTTAGGTAGTAAAAATGCTCCGCCACCACATGCAATTACTGGAATTTCTTTTGAATCTGTTTTTAATTTATCTACTAATTTTTCGATGGAGAATTTAATTTGTTCTTTTACCAATTTTAAAGCTTCTGAAAAGCTATTATCAGAAATTACTTGAATTCGTTTTATAATATCTACCTTTTCTAAAGAGCCTTCTATTTGCAATTGATTGTTAGCTATTGAAAAATCAGAGAGTGTCATAATATCCCCCCCAAATGCAATTCCTTTTTCTTTCAACATATAGCCAACGGAATCTGGACCTAAATGACATTTTCCATCTTTAAACCTAACAATTGTGCCACCACCAATACCAACGGCGACAACATCTGGCATTCTAAAATTTGTAAGTACACCACCTATTTGAGCTGATTGTGTACTTTCTCTAGGAAAAAAATTGACCAACACACCACCATCAGAAGTTGTGCCACCAACGTCAATAACAATTCCATTTTCGACATTGGATAACGCTCCAGCTCCTCTAATACTATTTGTGGGGCCAGACGAAATTGTAAGGACTGGAAAACCTTGTACTTGCTCTAAAGACATGAGTGTACCGTCATTTTGACCTATAAATAATTGAGATGACAGACCTAAACGTCTCACAGTTTCTTTAAAAGCTTTAACCATTTTTAAAGCGACCTTTTGTAGAGCTGCATTAATAATTGCTGCGTTTTCACGTTCTAGCAGTCCCAAACCACCAACTTGATGTGAGCAGCTTATTCTTATATTTTCTCCTAATATCTCTTTTGCCCATGTGGCCACTTGTAATTCTTGGTCTGGTAATGTTTTGGAAAAAATCCCTGTGATTGCCAATGATTCTATTTCGCCCTTCATTTTAAAAAGACAGGCTTTGACTTCATCTTCATTTAATGGGCTAATTAGTCTTCCATCAAATTCATAGCCTCCATGAACCATATATAAATGCTTTCCCAGAATTATTTTCAAATCTTCAGGAAAATCTGTCATTGTCGGAATGGCACTACTTGCAAGTAAACCAATTCGAATGGCACCAATTTTATTTAGCTCTTTTCGTTCTACCAGAGTAGAGAATAAAAAAAGTGAAGGGGCTAAATTTATTTTTTTTATTGGAAAATCCTCCCCAAATGAACGGCATTATCTTATCGGAACCTATTCTGGGTTTGATAAATATGACAGGGCTATTGCAGGAAAAATGATTCTAAAAAAATATAATACTAAAGCTGAAGTTGAAGAGGAAGTGAATGAAAAATCATTTGACCCTATCATTTGTCAGGAATTAAATAAAAATAGATTGGTCGTTGAAAGTAACATCCGAAAAAATCCATTATTATTTTCAAAAAAAAGTCCCTATGCCCAAATTTTAATGAAATCTTTTGGAGATTATATCTTTGAATTTAGTGTTGATAAAATCAAACACCAACTTAAATTAAAAATTGAAAAATTTCATCTTAATTTTGTTAGCCAAAATGATTCTATAATAATTGAGGATGACAGAATTTCTTTATTAAATAAAGGACAGATTCTAAATTTTGACTTTTCTATTTCAGGAGTTTTTCAGCTCCAAAAAGTATCGATCTATATTAATGCATCCGATTTTATCAATGTAACTAAAGTGGGAGATGGGAGTTTTAACGGCGTTGATATTAATAATAATATTGTTTCAGGAAGCGTATTAATTTCGCAGTCGAATTGATTTAAATCTACAGAAATTTCATCGTTTCTATTTGAAGTGGTATAACCCTACTTAAAATTCTTCTTTACCCGATCGAGATCGCGTTTATTGTCACGGTCTTTGATGGTCTCTCGCTTATCATAGAGTTTTTTTCCCTTTGCTAAAGAAATTCTCAGTTTTGCAAACCCTTTTTCATTAATAAAAAGCTTTAAAGGAATGATCGTTAGCCCAGAGTTTTTTACCTCCTTTTCGAGTTTTTTGAGTTCCTTTTTATTGAGTAATAACTTCCGTTCAGCTTTGGGTGCATGATTGTAATGATTTCCAAAATCATATTCTTGAATCGTCATATTAATCACAAAAAGTTCACCTCTTAAATTAAATTCACAAAAACTTTCTGTAATAGATGCTTTGCTCTCACGAATCGATTTGATTTCGGTCCCTGTTAGTACAATACCAGCAACATACGTATCCAAGAGTTCATACGTAAACCGTGCTTTTTTATTTAATATGTTAACAGATTTTTTCATCAGTGGTCAAAATTAAGCAAAATATTATTTGATGGCTAAGAGTTAATGAATAATCTCTCAAGAATTGATAATATTTATGATATATTGGGTTGTGTAATTAGATACTTTTAGTTGTATTGTTTTTTATTTTGATGATTCTAACAGTTTAACTTAAATACACTAACAATAAAAAGCAATGCTATTCTATTGAAAAGAATTTGCATTGCTTTTTAACTAACTAACCAACACTTGTATGACGAATTTGAAACAAAATTGTTACATATTTATTGATTTTGTTGAAACGGGGCTTTATTTCAGATTTATTATTTAATTTTGAAGACTGAGAATGAAGGTTATTTAAATGCCTCAATTTTTATCAAAACCTAAAAATAAAATATATGGGAATTTTCGATTCTTTATTTAAATCTGAAACTAAAGACTCCAACTGGCCAGGACAACAATTAGAAGTTTTAGACCAACTAGATGCTATAGTTACTACATCATTAACTACACCTCAATTGATTTTTAAGCATTCAACCCGCTGTAGTATTAGTCGGTTTGTACTTGCAGATTTTATGAGTCATTTCACATACTCATCAGAAGAGTTTGGAGCCCATTATCTCGACTTATTAAATCACCGAGATATCTCTAATGTAATTGCCGAACGTTTTGAAGTACAACACCAATCGCCGCAATTGATTGTTATCAAAGAAGGAAAACCAATTGCTCACGCGTCTCATGAAGGGATCAATGATTTACAGCTGAGCGATTTTTTATAAGTCTTTAAATACCGAGTTCTTTAAAAAGCTCAATTAGTTTTTTGCTAGAAGGGCGAGGAGCGTCTGCATCCACAATATTTCCATTGGGATCAATTAATATAAATCTAGGAATACCACTCACTTTGTAATCTTGAACAAATTTAGCTTCCCAGCCAGTGCCAGTAAATAATTGATCACCTGTCAATTCTTTTTGAGTAACCATAGTTTTCCAAGCGGAGTGTGCTTTATCCATTGTTCCGCTACGGCGTGCATCGTCCACTGAAATACTAATGAATTCAATATTTTTGTCGTGGTATTTTGATTCTATTTTTTTTAGAAATGGGATTTCAACCTTACAAGGTCCACACCAAGTTGCCCAAATATCAATATATACATACTTTCCTTTGAAGTCGCTCAAAGAAGTTGTACCCCCTTTATGGTTTTCGTAATTTGAAAATGTAGGCGATACTGTGCCTCTTGCAAACAGCTTGCGCATTTCAAGTTTTTCCATGAAATAATTTTTGTAACTTTTTTGCAAGGATTTAAAATCTTTATCCAGGTTTTCAAAGTAAGCGGCATCAAGTTGTTTGTAATTGTTTTTTAAAGAATCGTACGCAACTTCTAGCTTGTCAAATATTTTTGAAAATTCAGCTTCACTGCTCTCAAAAAGATCTTCAGATAAATAAGCTTCTTGAAGCAAATTATTGGCTACCATAAAATTACTTCGATCAGCATCGTCACCTTCAAATTTTAAAGTTTCATCAAACGCTTTTGTGTCTAGAGTAAATGAAATGACATTATCCTTTTTTAAATAAATATTTCCAACTTCATTGCCATCGGAAAAACGATAAAACCCTTCCTCTATGTGTAGTGTATCACTAAAAGTTCCATTGTCGTTAACTTTGATTTCTTTTGTGTAGCCACTTCTGTTGCTAATAGTTATTTTTTTAAACTCATTGGCATTGGAGATTGTTCCAGAAAGGGTTGCGTAGTCTTTAGGAGTTTTTGAACAAGACCCTAATAATAGAACGATTGAAAATAGTGTGAATATAGATTTCATTTGAATAATTTTAAAATTTATTGATGAGCAATAATTCAAAAATAAGTTAATCGTTATAAAAAATTAATAAATTAACAATTATTTGCATATTTATTTAGGAATGATCAAATTTGAGAAATATAAATAAGATATAAATGCATATTATAAGTTCCAAGCCATTAAGTTTATCAACCCTCAGAACCTTGGTGTTTGAAGGCTCAGACATTGTACTTTCAGATGAAGTGGTTCAAAAAATTCAAGAGTGTCGAGATTATTTAGATCAAAAAATTGAGTCAACTTCTGGTCCAATTTATGGTATCAATACAGGGTTTGGTTCTTTATGTGATGTGAGAATTCACTCTGAAAACCTCACAAAATTACAAGAAAATTTAGTACGATCTCATGCTTGTGGTACTGGAACACTTGTTCCTGAGTCAATCATAAAATTGATGCTTTTATTAAAAATTAAGTCGTTGAGTTTTGGTCATAGTGGGGTTCAGTTAGAAACCGTGAACCGTTTGGTTTCATTCTACAATAACGATATTTTACCTGTTATATATACCCAAGGATCTTTAGGTGCTTCTGGAGACCTTGCACCTTTAGCACATTTGGCGTTGCCACTTATTGGTGAAGGGATGGTCTGGTATAAAGGGATCCAAACTCCTGCTTCTGAGATTTTATCCGCGTTTGATTGGACGCCGATTGTACTTCAATCCAAAGAAGGACTGGCATTATTAAATGGTACACAATTTATGACTGCCTATGGAGTTCATTCATTGCTAAAATCTTTTAAATTATCTTATATGGCAGACCTTGTAGGGGCGATGTCACTTGATGCCTACGACGGACGATTGGAGCCTTTTAATCCCTTGGTGCATTTCGTACGACCTCACAATGGACAGATAAAAACAGCGATTCGTATCATGAGTTTTTTGGAAAACAGCGAATCAATGAAACAATCTAAAAAACATGTTCAAGATCCCTATTCGTTTCGATGTATGCCGCAAGTGCATGGCGCTACAAAAGACACGTTGATGTTTGTTAAAAATACGTTTATTACCGAAATAAATGCAGTGACCGACAACCCAAATATATTCACTAAAGAGGATGAAATTATATCAGGTGGAAATTTTCATGGACAGCCTCTAGCTTTTGGTTTTGATTTTTTAAAAATTGCTATGGCTGAGTTGGGTAACATTTCTGAAAGAAGAACTTATCAGTTGGTTTCAGGTTTGCGAGAGTTGCCTTCTTTTTTGGTTGAAAAGTCAGGTTTAAACTCTGGGTTTATGATTCCACAATATACGGCAGCAAGTATTGTAAGTGCCAACAAGCAATTAGCCACTCCTGCTAGCGTTGATTCAATTGTGTCTTCAAATGGTCAAGAAGATCATGTGAGTATGGGAGCCAATGCGGCTACTCAAGCCTATCAAATTTTAGAAAATGTAGAACGAATTTTAGCAATTGAATTACTCAATGCTTCTCAGGCATTGTTTTTTAGAGATCAAAAAACATCTCCGTTTTTAACAGCGATTCTATCTAGTTTTAGAGCTGATATCCCTAAAGTAATAGAGGACAGAATACTTCATGATGACATCAAAAAGGCCATCAATTTTATCCAAACACTTGAGTTAGAGAACGACGTCTTGTTTGATTAAAATCTAAAAAAAAGCCCCACATTTTGTGAGGCTTATTCTTAAGATTCTTTTGCCTCTTTAGGCGATGTTATTTTGATGTCTAATTTAGTGTCGTCTTTGCCAAGGTCTAATGTTATAGTATCACCTTCATGTGCATTGGATTTAATGATTTCCTCTGCCAGTGCATCTTCAACATATTTTTGTATGGCACGTTTTAGTGGACGGGCACCATACTGCTTGTCAAACCCTTTTTCAGCAATAAAGCTTTTTGCTTTCTTACTTAGTTTTAAAGTGTACCCCAGTTCTGAAATACGCTTTAGAAGTTTTTCAAGTTCTATATCAATAATTTTGTCAATATCTTCTTTTTCTAAGTTATTAAACACAACTACATCGTCTATTCTATTTAAAAATTCTGGAGCAAATGCTTTCTTTAGTGCATTTTCAATTACGGATCGAGCATTAGAACTTTCTTGAGATTTTTGTGCGGAAGTTCCAAATCCAACTCCTGAGCCAAAATCCTTCAATTTTCGAGCTCCAATATTAGAAGTCATTATAATGATCGTGTTGCTGAAATCAATTTTTCGACCCAAGCTATCCGTTAAAAATCCATCGTCAAGAACTTGAAGAAGCATATTAAATACATCTGGATGGGCTTTTTCAATTTCATCTAAAAGTACAACAGCGTAAGGTTTACGACGAATTTTTTCGGTGAGTTGTCCCCCTTCTTCATAGCCAACATAGCCTGGAGGTGCACCAACCAATCTTGAAATAGCAAATTTTTCCATGTATTCACTCATGTCAATTCTTACAAGCGCGTCTTCACTATCAAACAATTCTCTGGCGAGTACTTTGGCAAGCTGTGTTTTACCAACACCTGTTTGTCCTAAAAATATAAATGACCCAATAGGCTTATTGGGGTCTTTAAGTCCAGCACGATTCCTCTGAATGGCTTTTACAACCTTAGAAACAGCCTCGTCTTGCCCAATTACTTTTCCATTAATGAGCTCTGGAAGTTTTGATAGTTTATTACTTTCTTTTTGTGCAATGCGGTTCACAGGAATACTGGTCATCATAGAAACTACTTCAGCTACGTTCTCTTCAGTGACTTGAATTCTATTTAGCTTAGACTCTGTTTCCCATTTTTCTTGTGCTTCTGTAAGGCTCTTTTCCAAACGTTTTTCATCATCTCTTAGTTTGGCAGCTTCTTCATATTTTTGCTTTTTTACTACAGAATTTTTAGTCGCTTTTACTTCTTCTAGTTGAGCTTCTAGTTCTACAATTTGGTCGGGTACATCAATATTTGTAATATGGACTCTTGATCCTGCCTCGTCCAATGCGTCAATTGCTTTGTCTGGTAAAAAACGATCGGTCATATAGCGATTTGTTAATTTAACACAAGCCTCAATAGCTTCATCTGTATAATCAACATTGTGATGATCTTCGTATTTGTTTTTAATGTTATTTAATATTTCAATCGTTTCACTGACAGAGGTTGGTTCTACAATGACCTTTTGAAAACGGCGTTCAAGTGCACCATCTTTTTCTATGTGTTGTCTGTATTCATCAAGTGTTGTAGCACCCACACATTGCAATTCGCCCCGGGCCAATGCAGGTTTAAACATATTAGAGGCGTCTAAGCTTCCTGTGGCGCCACCGGCACCAACAATTGTATGAATTTCGTCGATAAATAAAATAATATCATCATTTTTTTCTAACTCGTTCATGACCGCTTTCATGCGTTCTTCAAATTGTCCACGGTATTTAGTTCCAGCTACAATACTCGCCAAGTCTAAAGTAACCACACGTTTATTAAATAAAATTCGGGATACTTTTCGTTTTATAATTCTAATGGCTAAGCCTTCAGCAATGGCAGATTTGCCAACGCCAGGTTCACCAATGAGTAGAGGATTATTTTTCTTTCGACGACTTAATATTTGCGATACGCGTTGAATTTCTTTTTCACGTCCCACAACGGGATCTAATTTTCCTTGTTCTGCCATAGCGGTAAGGTCTCTTCCAAAATTATCTAGAACAGGTGTCTTAGATTTTTTTAATCCTTTCTGAGGGCTACTTTGACTAAAAGAACTGTCTTTATTTTCATCTTTGGGCAGGTCTTCACTAGGAAAAGAAGTGGCTTTTGGAGTCTCGTTGTATTCGTCGTCGTTTGTGATCATATATTTAAATTGTTCTTTAACGCTATCGTAGTCCACTTTTAACTTATTTAAAAGCTTTGTTGTTGGATCGTTTTCGTTTCTTAAAACACACAAAAGTAAATGTGCAGTATTTATAGATTTACTTTGAAAAAGTTTTGCTTCTAAAAAAGTTGTTTTTAAAGCTCTTTCTGCTTGACGAGTCAAGTGCAAGTTTTTTTTCTCGTTGGAGGCTATGACAATGTTGGGGTTGGAAGGACTTAATATTTCTACTTTACGACGCAAATGACTAAGGTCAACGTCTAAAGCATTTAAAATATCAATTGCTTTACCGTTGCCATCTCTAAGTAATCCAAGCATAAGATGCTCTGTACCAATAAAATCGTGACCTAGACGTAATGCTTCTTCTTTACTAAAAGAAATAACGTCTTTAACTCTGGGGGAAAAATTATCATCCATAAATATACTTTGGTTAAAATTACAAATTCAAAGGCACTAAATCAAAAACTATACCTTATTTATTTTTAGATTATACAAATGATAGTAAAAACTAATTAAAATCAAAATTTTTAACATTCTATTTATCAACCAATTTGCTTCTTTAAATTGTTGATAAATTTGATTAAAAAAGTCATTAAAATCCACTTTATAATAATTTGAAAAGTAGTATATTAGCTAGGTTAATAAATAAACAAAAACATAGAGTATCATGATAGAAGGAGAAAAGTTAATCCCTATTAATATAGAAGATGAAATGAAGTCAGCTTACATCGATTATTCGATGTCTGTAATAGTGTCTCGTGCTCTTCCTGACGTGAGGGATGGATTAAAACCTGTGCATCGCAGGGTATTGTTTGGAATGCATGAACTTGGTGTTAGGTCAAATACAGCTCATAAAAAATCAGCAAGAATTGTTGGAGAGGTTTTAGGTAAGTACCATCCACACGGAGATACCTCTGTTTATGACGCAATGGTTCGTATGGCACAAGAATGGAGTTTGCGATACATGCTGGTTGATGGACAAGGAAATTTTGGATCTATAGATGGAGACAGTCCAGCAGCAATGCGTTACACAGAAGCCAGAATGCGAAAAATATCGGAAGATATGCTTGCGGATATTGATAAGGAAACTGTTGATCACAAGTTAAATTTTGATGACACACTTCAAGAACCTACGGTACTACCAACTCGAATTCCTGGTCTGCTAGTCAATGGTGCTTCAGGAATTGCTGTAGGAATGGCAACCAATATGCCCCCTCACAACCTTTCGGAAGTAGTGGATGGAATTACAGCATACATAGATAATACTGACATCGAAATTGACGAGTTAATTACCCATGTCAAAGCACCTGATTTTCCTACAGGAGGAATTATTTACGGCTATGATGGAGTAAGAGAGGCGTTCAAAACAGGGCGTGGCCGTATCGTTATGCGTGGTAAAGCTATTATAGAAGAGGTTAATGGTCGTGAGTGTATCATCGTTACCGAAATCCCATACCAAGTCAATAAAGCAGATATGATTAAGAAAACTGCTGATTTGGTAAATGATAAAAAGATGGAAGGCATTTCTACGATTCGAGACGAATCTGATAGAAATGGAATGCGCATCGTTTATGTATTAAAAAGAGATGCTATTCCTAACATTGTTTTGAATAAACTTTACAAATATACAGCCCTTCAATCTTCTTTTAGTGTTAATAATATTGCTTTGGTCAACGGACGTCCAGAAATGTTGAATCTAAAGGATATGATTCATCATTTTGTAGAGCATCGCCATGAAGTGGTGGTACGCCGTACAACTTATGAACTCAGAAAAGCCGAAGAACGCGCTCACATTTTAGAAGGTTTGATCATTGCTTCAGATAATATCGATGAAGTTATTGCAATTATTAGAAGTTGTTCAAATGCTGAGGAAGCTCGTGAAAAGTTAATTGAACGTTTTAAACTGAGCGAGGTACAATCCAAAGCGATTGTTGAAATGCGATTAAGACAATTAACAGGCTTAGAACAAGATAAATTACGAGGAGAGTATGACGATATCATGAAAACCATTCAAGAATTAAAAGATATTCTTGATAAAAAAGAGCGTCGTATGCAAATTATCAAAGATGAACTTATTGTCGTTAAAGATAAGTATGGAGATGAGCGCCGATCTGTGATCGAATATGCAGGAGGTGATTTGTCGATTGAAGATATGATTCCAAACGAGCAAGTGGTGATTACGATTTCGCACGCAGGTTATATCAAACGAACATCATTAACAGAGTATCGAACTCAAAATAGAGGAGGTGTTGGACAAAAAGCATCCACAACTCGTAACGAAGATTTCTTAGAGCATTTATTTGTAGGAACCAACCACCAATACATGCTATTTTTCACTCAAAAAGGAAAATGTTTTTGGATGCGGGTTTATGAAATTCCAGAAGGCAGTAAAACTTCTAAGGGACGAGCTATTCAAAACCTAATAAACATAGAACAAGATGATAAAGTCAAAGCTTTTATTTGTACGCAAGATTTAAAAGACGAAGACTATACAAATTCGCACTATGTAATTATGGCCACTAAAAAAGGGCAAGTCAAGAAAACATCTTTAGAACAATACTCCAGACCAAGAACTAATGGAATTAATGCTATTACCATCAAAGAAGATGATGAGTTACTAGAAGCAAAACTAACTACTGGAGAAAGTCAAGTAATGTTAGCGTTAAAATCTGGTAAAGCCATTCGATTTGAAGAAGCTAAAACCCGTCCTATGGGTCGTGGAGCTTCAGGAGTTCGAGGAATTACACTCGCGCATGATGCAGATGAGGTCATTGGGATGATTGCTGTTGACGATATGGAAAGCAATATCCTTGTCGTTTCTGAAAATGGGTATGGAAAACGCTCAAGTTTAGAAGATTACAGAATTACAAATAGAGGCGGTAAAGGAGTGAAAACAATTTCAATCACTGATAAAACCGGAAATTTAGTATCTATCAAAAATGTAACCGATGAAGATGATTTAATGATCATTAATAAATCAGGAGTTGCAATCCGATTGGCCGTAGAAAACTTAAGAGTAATGGGGCGTGCTACACAAGGAGTTCGTTTGATTAACCTTAAAGGAAATGATTCCATCGCTGCTGTGGCAAAAGTCATGCGCGAAGACGAAGAAGATATCGAAGCCATTGATGGTTTGGTAGAAGAAAGTGGCGAAGATGTAAACACTTCTGAAGCAGGTGGCACAACTATTGATACTAAAGAAGAAGAATAACTAACAATACTAACTATTAAAACTTAAAATACGATGAAAAAATATTTTGTATTTGTAATATCACTAACCATAAGCTTCTCTGCTTTTGCTCAAAAGAAAGAAATTAAAACAGCTACTAAAGAGATGGCTAAAGGGAATTACGAAAAAGCAGGTTTGGCCCTTGATGCAGCCGAAGCTCTTTTGGGTTCTATGGATGAAAAATACAAGAGTCAATACTACTTACAGAGAAGTATATATCTTTTAAATAGTGGTGACCCAGACTTTAATACAGTCGAGAAATCCATTGAAACGCTAAAGATGGCTACTGCATCAGCGGAAGCGCAAGGAGTAAAGGATCAAACACAAAATTTAAAAGCACATTTGGTAAACAAAGGAAGCTCGCTTTTGAACACAAATGATTATGAAACTTCTTCAAATTATTTTGAAAGTGCATATAAATTGTCTTCAAACGATACTGTTTACTTGTTTTATGCAGCTACTACAGCAGTCAATGCCAAAATGTACGATCGCTCTCTAGTGATGTATGAAGAATTGAGGAGTTTAGGGTATACAGGAATCGAAAAAAATTACCTAGCTACAAACATTGAAACACAAGTTGAAGAAATGTTTGGTAGTAAAGTACTTAGAGATGTTTCGGTGAAATCAAAATCACACACTAATCCTAAAGACGAAATAACTAAATCTAAATTTCCAGAAATCATTAAAAACATTGCACTTATTTATGTTCAGAATGGCAATAATGAAAAGGCTTTAGAAGCCATGGCTATTGCTAGAGTAGAAGATCCAGGCAATCTAGATCTATTGCTAACCGAAGCCAACGTATATTATACAATGGGAGATAATGCAAAATTTAAAGAATTATTGAAAGTCGCCATTGAAAAAGACCCAACAAACCCAGAACTACAATATAACTTAGGAGTTATTTCTGCAGAAACTGATGATTTTGAAAACTCTAAAAAATATTACCAGAGAGCTATCGAGCTAAAACCAGATTATGTTAATGCTTACATAAATTTATCTGCTTTGATTTTAGGTCAAGAAGAATCTATCCTAGATCAAATGAATAATTTAGGGTCTTCTGCAGCTGATGATCGAAAATATGATGAATTAAAAGCAAAACGTAACCAGTTGTATCTAGATGCAATCCCGTATTTAGAAAGTGCATTTGGTATAGATCCCGCTAATTTCCAAGCCGCTAAAACACTAGCAAATATATTCAGTGCTGTAGGAAATACAGATAAGTACAAAGAATACAAAGCGATTGCAGATTCATTAGAGCCGCAAGAATAACATTTAATATTACTGTTGAAATAAAAAGTCATTCAATCTGAATGGCTTTTTTTTATGAGATAATTTTTTTGATGACCCTCAATTTGTGAGAGTGTGTTTTGGTGTCCACGTTATAGATACCACTTTGGTCTAGTAGGTCTATCCTGACTTTTCCATGCGCATGAATAATGTGATGATCTTCCATGATAATACCCACATGGATAATATCTCCTTCATTATTATCAAAAAAAGCCAAATCACCTGGTTCACTTTCTTCAATAAAACTAAGGGCATCTCCCTGTGTTGCTTGTTGAGAGGCATCTCTTAAAACTTTGAATCCATTTAGTTTATAAACCATCTGTACTAATCCAGAACAATCAATACCAAAAGGTGTTTTTCCACCCCATAAATAAGGGGTGTTAAGGTATAAAACCGCAGTATCAATGAGTTTAGATTTTTCTTTGGTTCCGATCGATTTTTCTCCTTCAAAAGTATGCTTTAAATAAGATAAACCATTGAGTGTTGAGCCTAATAAGACAGGGTGTAATTGTTGTTTTTGATTTGTGATAAAATCAACCAAATCAGTAGACATTAAAGGATCCGATTTGTGTAGATTTTTGTATTCTAATTCATCAATAAATAGAAACTGCTTATTATCTATCCAGCCTTCATATTTATCAAATCCCAAACGAATGCGACTCCATGATTTTCGATGTTCTAAAACTTTAAAATAATCACCATAGAGCACTTGCGAAATTAATTCGCTCGTATCAGAAGCTTCTGATCTTAAAGCAACAACGCTTAGATAACAAAGACCGTATTGCATTCGCTATATATTTCGTTCAAGGATCAATGCCGAAGCACCGCCACCGCCATTACAAATCGCTGCAGCTCCAATTTTTCCATTATTTTGTTCGAGTACACTCAATAAGGTTACTACAATTCTTGCCCCTGAACATCCTAGTGGGTGGCCTAAAGAAACGGCACCACCATTGACATTCACGTTTGAATCGTTGAGTCCCAATAATTTCATATTTGCTAAGCCTACTACTGAAAATGCTTCATTGAATTCAAAAAAATCAACTTCCGAAATATCAATAGCTGCTCTTGCCAACGCTTTAGGTAGTGCTTTGGATGGTGCTACAGTAAACCATTCAGGTTCTCTTGCAGCATCGGCATACCCTTTTATTGTTGCTAAAGGTTTTAGTCCTAATACATCTGCTTTTTCTTTACTCATAAGTACCAATGCGGCAGCACCATCATTTATGGTGGATGCGTTTGCAGCCGTAACAGTTCCATCTTTGGTAAATGCAGGACGTAAGCTAGGGATTTTTTCTAATCGGACGTTTGTATATTCTTCGTCTTTGTCTACTACAATCGGTTCTCCTCTTCGTTGTGGAACTTGTACTGGAACTACTTCAGAGTTAAATTTACCTGCATTCCAAGCTTCCGCAGAGCGGTTGTAGGATTGGATCGCAAAAGCATCTTGTGCTTCTCTACTAAACTGGTGTTCTACTGCACAACAATCTGCAAAAATTCCCATAGCTTGATTTGCATAAGCGTCAACCAAACCATCTTTTTGTAAGCCATCGTCAAATGTAACTGAACCAAACTTATGTGCTGAGCGTGCATGGTGGTAGTGTGGAATTGAACTCATGTTTTCCATACCCCCGGCAACGACAATTTCAGCATCTCCCAAAGCAATCGATTGAGCGGCTTGCATAATCGTTTTCATTCCAGAGGCACAAACTTTATTGACAGTAGTACAAGGAACTGAGTCTGGAATACCTGCATAAATAGCGGCTTGTCTTGCAGGAGCTTGTCCTGTACCTGCTTGTACAACATTCCCCATTAATACTTCATCTACAAGATCAGGGCTTAGATTGATTTTTTCGAGAGCGCCTTTAATAGCAGTCGCGCCTAATTTTGGTGCAGGTACAGAAGATAGACTTCCTAAAAAACTTCCGATGGGAGTTCTTGCTGCGGATACTATTACAACGTCTTTACTCATAGTTTAGAATTTAGAGATGCTCCATGCGAAAATAACTAAAATTTAGGATATATAAAGTAGGAATGTTTTAATATAGAGAGAAAATATACTTCTTTTTATTACTTTTGGGTGTTGACTGTATCGTAATATTAGAATTAGTTGAGATTTACTTTTTTTTAACGACTAATATTGTGTTTGTAAAATTCCTTAAATATGCTATGAATCATCCATATTTAAAGACTAACAATTAAGATAATTATTAATAACAAACGAGTTTTTCTTTAAAAATAGCAAATAGTGAGAGATATAATGAACCTTTTTCATAAAAACCATTCCTTAATTTATAAGGTCTTCCTTTTTGTTTTGACCACCTTTGTTATTGTCTATTTGTTTCCAAAAAGTGGAACTTTTAGGTATAGTTTTGAAAAAGGAAAACCTTGGCAATCCGAAAACCTATACGCACCTTTTGATTTTGCAATTAAAAAAACAATTGAAGAAATTGATTTAGAAAAACAACAAATAGAGCTACAATCCCCTATTTTTTTTGATGTTGATACCACGGTGTTAGCTACAGTAAAAAATGATTATTCTTCTGCATTTGATAGATTATTTTTTGAGTTACCAAAAGATCAAGCTAAAAAGGACTTGTTTGATAATGGGGTTGTGCTACTGGATCAATTGTATCAAAGTGGCGTACTTCAAACTCCATACGATTACGATCCCAATCAACAAATCTCTATTTTGGTTGACAAAACGCAAAGTGGAGTCAAGCGTTTTGACAGCTTTTTTTTTCAAACAAATTTAAAATCATTTATAGAATCGAGTGTCAATACGCTAGGATTAGAAGCTTATAAACAACGTTACTTGGCCCTGTTTTTTGACGTTGTAAAACCCAATTCTCAATTAAATAAAGCAATTACTCAGGTGTCGCTTGAAGAACGCATAAGTCAAATGAAACTAGTAAGAGGGCGTGTCGATAAGCAAACTCTTATTATCTCAAAAGGAGAAGTGGTTCAAGGCGACAAATATGCAGTTTTAAACTCATTAGTTTCCGAATATGAATCACAGGTTTGGACCGATTCAAACTACACCCTAGTTGTAACTGCCTATACCGTTTTGGTTTCCCTGGCTCTGTTGATGTTGTTGTTATTTATGAAAAAATACAGAACGGAGGTTTTTTCAAATAATACCAAAGTCACCTTCATATTTTTTAATATTGTTTTGATGGTATTCTTAACCACTTTGGTTGTCAATTATAATTCGTCTTATATTTATATTGTACCCCTGTGTATTTTACCTTTAATTCTTAAGGCCTTTTTTGATGCACGATTAGGGTTGTTTACACATGTAATCACAGTGCTATTGCTAGGGTTTGTGGTGGCCAATAATTATGAGTATATGTTTTTGCAAATCATTGCTGGAATTGTGACCATACTAACCGTGTCGGAACTGTACAAACGTGCAAATTTATTTATATCCGTAGGACAAATCACTTTGATATACATCGTTTCTTATTTTGCTTTTTTTGTAATTCACGAAGGAAGTATTGACAACCTAAAATGGGAAACCTTTTTGTTATTTGTCTTGTGTGGATTAGCAACGCTGTTTGTGCAGCCACTTATATATGTGTATGAAAAACTCTTTGGGCTTGTATCGGATGTATCCTTATTAGAATTATCAGACACCAATTCAAAACTATTAAAAGAATTGTCGGATAAAGCACCAGGAACTTTTCATCATTCTTTAAATGTAGCTAATCTAGCCGAGGCTGCGGCTAATGAAATAGGTGCCAATACGATGCTGGTAAGAGTAGGTGCCTTGTATCATGACATTGGTAAAATGAAAAACCCCACCTATTTTACCGAAAATCAAATGACAGGAACCAATGCGCATGATGAGTTATCACCTAAAGAAAGCGCAAAAATTATCATCAATCATGTTATAGATGGAATCGAGTTAGCCAAGAAAAATAACTTGCCTGATCGTGTCATAGATTTCATTAGAACACATCATGGGACGAGTATGGTCTATTATTTTTATAACAAACAAGTAGAATCGAATCTAGATTTTAAAAACTCTGATTTTTCTTATAACGGACCAAAGCCTTTTAACAAAGAAACGGCTATCCTAATGATGTGTGATAGTGTGGAAGCGGCGTCTAAAAGTTTAAAAGAACCCAATTCAACTAAGATAAATAATTTTGTAGATGCAATTATTTCCAAACAAATGGAATCAGATCAATTTTTAAATGCGGATATTACCTTAAAAGAAATTCAGTCGATTAAGAAGGTGTTAAAGCAAAAATTGGCCAATATGTACCACCTGAGAATTGAATATCCAGATTAAATTAAAAATGTACACAAAAAAGTAAAAAAATTGTTTGCGTTCTAGATAATGAAAAGTTACATTTGCAACCGCAATTTTAGTTGCGCAAGTTCATTCAATAGGAGAGGTGCCAGAGTGGTAATGGAGCAGATTGCTAATCTGTCGACGGGTAACTGTCGCCAGGGTTCGAGTCCCTGTCTCTCCGCAAAAAGTAAATTAACAACAGATAACCAATTCGGGGTGTAGCGTAGCCCGGTTATCGCGCCGCGTTTGGGACGCGGAGGTCGCAGGTTCGAATCCTGCCACCCCGACAAAAGTTTTTCGTTTATTTATAAACACTTTTAAACTTTACAAAAAATCTGTTATTGATTCATTTTTATTTAGATAACCAATTCGGGGTGTAGCGTAGCCCGGTTATCGCGCCGCGTTTGGGACGCGGAGGTCGCAGGTTCGAATCCTGCCACCCCGACAGTATGGTCGCATAGCTCAGCTGG
>Ga0233438_10000912_pt1 | contig 35087 bp, 28 predicted proteins | sample SI_123_September_FD_182720 | JGI IMG/M metagenome (GOLD analysis project Ga0233438, IMG submission 182720) | Seawater microbial communities from Saanich Inlet, British Columbia, Canada - SI_123_September2016_10_MG | ecosystem: Environmental > Aquatic > Marine > Inlet | place: Canada: British...
TGAGAGTGAACCAGGTACTTTTAAAGATAGACAAATATTTGAATATGATCCACATTTATTAATAGAAGGAATTATATACTCTTCATATGCTATGAATATACACCATGCTTATATTTACATAAGAGGAGAATATAAGTTTTGGTCAAATAGAGTTGAAGAAGCTATAAAAGAGGCTTATGAAGATGGTATAATTGGAAACACTATAATAGGTCATGATTATAAGCTAGATATAACAGTACATAGAGGTGCTGGTGCTTATATATGTGGTGAAAAATCAGCATTAATTGAGTCACTAGAAGGTAAACGTGGTCATCCAAGATTAAAACCACATCAAAAAGAGTGTGAATGGTTTTTTGGTAATCCTGCAACTGTAAATAATGTAGAAACAGTAGCTAGTGTACCATATATTGTAAATAATGGTTCTAATTCATATAGAAAATATGGTACAAAAAACTCACCTGGAACTATGCTATTTGGACTAAGTGGTCCTGTAAATAAACCTGGAATTTATGAACTACCATTTGGATATAAAATGATAGATGTTATAAATAATCTTGGTGGTGGTATGAAAGATGGTAAAAAACTAAAAGCTGTTATTCCAGGTGGTTCATCATGTCCTATATTAAATTATGATGAAGTACAAAATGCTATATTAGACTATGAATCTATGTGGAGTATTGGCTCTACATTAGGTACAGGTGGAATGATATTAATAGATGAAGATACTAGTATGGTAGATGTAGCAAAAAACTTAATAGAATTTTATCATCATGAATCATGTGGTCAATGTACTCCATGTAGAGAAGGTACTGGGTGGATAGATAAAATTCTTAAAAATATTGTGAATGGATTAGGTACAAAAAAAGACCTAAATACTATTTTAGATGTATGTAATACTATGAATGGTAAAACTATATGTGTATTTGCACCAGCTGTTAGTGATATAATAAGTAGTATAATAAAAAAGTTTGAGAATGAATTTATTTTAGAGTTTAAAAAAGAAGATCAAGAGGTATAAAATGTCTAATGATAATAGTATAACTTTAATAAATAACCAAAATCAAAAAGAGTATAAATATAATATCATATCTCCTTCTAGAGGACCTAATGTAATAGATATAAGAAGTCTATATAAAGATACAGGTATGTTTACATATGATCCTGGATATACTTCAACAGCTAGTTGTGAATCAAAAATTACATTCATAGATGGAAATAAAGGTGAACTAAGATATAGAGGATATTTAATAGAAGAGTTAGTATTAAAACATACTTATTTAGATGTATGCTATTTATTAATGAAAAATCAACTTCCAACTCCTAATGAATCTAAAGAATTTGATTTAGAAATACGACATAGATCTTTTTTACATGAAGGAATACTTAAAATATTTGATGCGTTTCCAAATCATGCACATCCAATGGCAACATTAGGATCAACTGTTATGGCACTCTCAACTTTTTATAAAGAGCACTCGAATTTAAAAACAGAAAATGATTTTATGAAAATGAGAAGAAGAATAATAGCAAAAATCCCAACAATTGCTGCAATGTCATATAGAAATTCAATAGGCGTACCTGCTATTTATCCAGATGTAAATAGGTATTTTACTGAAAACTTTTTATATATGTTAAGAGCATATCCTGGTGGAAAAATGAAAAGAACACTATGTGGAAATGAAGATATAAAAGAAGTAGAAGTAAATGCTCTTGATGCAATATTTACTTTACATGCAGATCATGAACAAAATGCTTCAACAACAACTGTTAGAAACATATGTTCAACAGGTGCTCATCCATATGTAGCTATTTCAGGTGGTATTGGTTCACTGTGGGGTCCAGCTCATGGTGGTGCTAATGAAAAAGTAATAGAACAATTGAAATTAATAGGTAATGTTAAGAATGTACCTAAATATATTAGTAAAGCAAAAGATAAAAATGACCCTTTTAGATTGATGGGCTTTGGGCATAGAGTATATAAAAATCATGATCCAAGAGCTCAAGCTCTTAAAAAACTTCAAGATAAACTAAAAGATGAATTAAATCTTGATTCAAAATTGATTGAAATAGCAAATGCACTTGAAGAACATGCACTAAAAGATGAATATTTTATACAAAGAAAACTATATCCAAATATAGACTTTTATTCAGGTGTTATATTAACAGCTCTTAAAATACCTCTTGAGATGTTTACACCAATATTTGTAATAGGTAGAACTGTTGGTTGGATAACTCAATGGTCTGAATTTATGGAAGAAAAACAACTAAGAATAGCAAGACCTAGACAACTATATACTGGTAAATAAGTATAATTTATAGGAGAGATGATTAAATGTCTAAATTAGTAAATATAAAAATTGATGATAAAGAATATAAAGCTTTAGAAAATACTCTTTTAATAGATAAACTATTAGAAGAAAAAATCAATATACAACATTTTTGTTATCATCCTTCACTTGGTACAGATGGAAACTGTAGAATGTGTATGGTTGAAATCTCAGGTCAAAAACGTCCACAAATATCTTGTGATACTCTAATAAAAGAAAATATGGTAGTATATACAAAAGGTGATAATATAGATGCTGTTCAAAGAGATATTTTAGAATTACAACTTGTGAATCATCCACTTGATTGTCCAACATGTGATCAAGCAGGAGAATGTAAGTTACAAGACTTTTATATGGATAGTGGATTTTATGTTAATAGAGTAAGTGTACCTAAAAACAATGCTCTTAAAAAAGTAGATTTAGGTGCAAATGTTATGTTAGATCAAGAAAGATGTGTATTATGTACTCGTTGTGTTAGATTTACAAAAGATTATACAAAAACAGGAGAACTAGGAGTAGTTAGTAGATCAGATCATAGTGTAATTGATACATTTCCAGGATTAAAACTACATAACCCTTATGCAATGAATGTTGTTGATTTATGTCCTGTTGGTGCTTTGACAAGTCAAGACTTTAGATTCAAACAAAGATCTTGGTTTTTAGAATCATTTCATGCTATTTGTAATGGATGTTCTAAAGGATGTAATATACAAGTAGATCATAGAAAAGAAAAATATAAAGATGATACAATTTATAGATTTAGACCATTAGAAAATAAACAAGTAAATGGTTATTTCATATGTGATGAAGGAAGACTAAGCTATAAAAATGAAAATGAAAATAGATTTTTAATACCATTAGTAAGTAATATAGAAAAAGATATAAAAGAAACAATACAAAACCTAAAACTAATAATAAAAAAAGAGAAAAATATACTATTTTTAATATCTCCACATTTAAGTCTAGAAGAGATGCATGAAGTTAATAACTTAGCTAAAAATAGTAATAATTTTATAAGTGGATATGCACCACAATATATAGATGAAAGTTTTGGAGATAATATTCTTAAAAAATCTGATAGAAGTCCTAATAGAATAGGATATGCAGAAATTAATATAAATGAAGATGAGACTAAATTCAATGAATACTTAAAAAAAGCCTCTACTATAATAGTAATAGAAAATAGTTATTTTGATGATAAATTAGATATGTTAGATAATAAGAAAATAGTAACTTTACAATCAAGTAAATCTGATTTAATAAATAAAGCAAATATAGCTATACCAATAGCATCATTTTTAGAAAAATCAGGGAATTATATAAATTGTGATGGAATAAAGCAAGAAGTTAAATCAAAAATGAATAAAAACATTAAAAATATAGAAATAAAGAACTTAATTGAAGATTTATTAAAAGATCTTATATGAGTACGTCCACTATAATAATCTCTATAAATATTTTTTTAGTAGTCTTATTAGCTGTTGGAATAGCTCCTATTCTTATATGGTGGGAGAGAAGAGTAGCTGGTTTTATTCAAGATAGAACAGGTCCAAATAGATGTAATATAGGTGGGATAAGACTTGGTGGATTGATACAAAGTTTAGCTGATATGTTAAAGCTGTTTTTTAAAGAAGACTTTTTGCCATCTCATATAAAATATAAATTCTTTTTTACACTAGCGCCAATTCTAGTATTTTTTTGCTCTTTTTTAACATTTGCTGTGATTCCTTTTGCAAATGATATAATAATTGATGGTAAATCATATATGATGCAAGCAATACCTACAAAATTAGGTATTTTATGGTTTTTAGCATTTGCTGGTATAACTGTTTATGGAATAATACTTGGAGGATATGCAAGTGCGAACAAATATGCTCTTTTAGGTTCAATTAGAGCAAGTGCTCAAGTTGTATCTTATGAAGCTGCTATGGGATTATCGATAATATCAATGGTAATTACATATGGTAGTATTCATTTAAATGATATGGTAATATATCAAGATAGTTTAATATTTGGATTTATTCCTGCATGGGGTATTATTATACAACCTATAGCAGCTATTATCTTTATAATAACAGCATTCGCTGAAGCCAATAGAGCTCCATTTGATATAGCTGAAGGGGAAAGTGAAATAGTAGCAGGTTATCATACTGAATATTCAGCTATGAGGTTTGGTCTATTTCAAGTTGGAGAGTATGCTGCTATGAGTGCACTTAGTGCTATTATTGTAACTATTCTTTTAGGCGGTTATACTATACCTTTTATTCCACAAGATACCATACAATCAAATATATATATAGTACTTTTTATAGTAGCAATAATAGTTCCCATAAAGGCTTTTTTTCTAACAAAATGGATAAAAAGAAATAATAATTGGATAGATAAAAATGATCCAAGATCTAAAGAGACAAAAAAACTTGTAAAATTCTTCTGGATAACATCTATTTTAATATCATCTTTATTAATACTACTATTTATTATAGGTCTTAGTACAAATGGTATTAATATATTAACAGCTATTATTCAAATAACTGTTTTTTTAATAAAGTTTTTTTTAGTTACTCTATTTTTTATTTGGATTAGATGGACTCTATTAAGATTTAGATATGATCAACTTCAAATGTTAGGGTGGAAAATACTACTTCCACTATCTATATTAAATATATTTATTACATCTTTAATTGTAGTAATAAAAGGATTATAATGGGTATAAAAAGAATAAAAAGAGATCAACACTCAATAAAAGATAAATTATACTTACCAGCAATAGCAACTGGAATGATAACTACTTTTAAACATTTTTTTAAAAATCTTAAAAACACCTCTAATATAAAAACTTTACAATATCCAGAAGAACAACCAACAGATATAACAGATAAATATAGAGGTGTACATAGATTAACAAAAAGAGAAGATGAATCAATAAAATGTGTAGCTTGTTATATGTGTTCTACTGCATGTCCTGCTGATTGTATAGATATAGAAGCTATAGAAAGAACAGATGGACAAGATGAAAAAATGCCAAAAAAATTTTCAATAGATTTACTAGAATGTATTTATTGTGGATATTGTGTTGAAGCTTGTCCTTGTGATGCAATTAGAATGGATACAGGTATTTTTTCTTTTATAGGTGATAAAAGAGAAGATTTTATAGTTGATAAAGATTATTTATTAAATAATATACGTTCAAAGGACTTTGATGATAAGTGACATTATTTTTATAGGACTTAGTTTTTTTGCAATAGCGGGTGCATTAACTATGATTTTTCATACAATACCTATTTATAGTGCTCTTGGTCTTTTAATATCTGTTTTAAGTATAGCTGGACTTTTTGCACTATTGAGTGCAACATTTATGTTTATGGTACAAATTATAGTTTATGCTGGTGCTATTATGACTATAATACTATTTATACTTATGTTTTTAAATATAAAAGAGGAAAATTTACCAAAAGAACCTAAAAAAAACTTATATATTATAGTTGGATTTATTTTAATTCTACCTATTAATTATCTTATTATTAAATCAATTTCATTACTTCCTGATTCTAATATGAATATAGTTCAAGAAAATTTTGGAGGTATTAAAGAATTTGGAATAAAACTATATCAAGAATGGTTAATACCATTTGAACTTATATCTATTTTACTATTAGTAGCACTAATTGGTGCTGTTGTACTTGCAAAACAAAGAACTATAAAGAAGATAAAAAATGACTAATTTAATGGGATATTCAATAGTATCTATGATACTATTTTCAATAGGAACTATAGGTGTAATTAGTAGAAGAAATATATTTATTATATATATGTCTATTGAACTAATGTTAAATGGTATAAATCTATTTTTAGTTACATTTGCTAGATATCACTTTAATATGGATGGTCAAATATTAGCTATGATGACAATAGCAATAGCAGCAGCAGAAGCTGCTATTTTTCTATCTGTTATTATACTATTATTTAGAACAAAAAAATCACTTGATACCAATATATTTAATAAACTATCAAAAGAGACTAAATGATGACAAATACATCTTACTTATTATGGATTATTCTAGTGCCAATTATTGGTGCTTTATTAAATACCCTATTCTATTTTTATAATATAAAAATAAATAAAATACCTCAAGTAATATTTAGTTTAATAGGTACAATAACACCTTTTATATCCTTCATATTAACATTAAAATTATTCTTTATTTTATTTAATGATGGTATAAATAATAATATCATATTAGAGCAGAATCTATTTAAATGGTTAGAAGTAGATTCACTAGATATAAATATGGCACTTCTAGGAGATAAATTATCCATATTTATGGCTATGTTTATTACATTTGTTGGTTGGTTGATACATATTTATGCTATTGGTTATATGCATAAAGATGAAGGATTTGGGAAATTTTTTGCATATTTTAATCTTTTTTTAGCTTCTATGCTTATATTAGTATTAGCAAACAATCCTATAATTATGTTTATTGGATGGGAAGGTGTTGGGGTATGTTCATATTTATTAATATCATTTTATTATACTAAAGAAGAGAATGTAATAGCTGGAAATAAAGCATTTATTGTAAATAGAATAGGTGATTTTGGTCTTATACTAGGTATGGTAACACTATTTTTTGGTATTTATGAGACTAGTTTTACATTTATTGATATGGAAAAAAATTTAATAATAGGATCTGTAGAAATTGTAACTGTCTCTGCTTTTTTACTATTTATTGGAGCTATGGGTAAATCAGCTCAGATTCCTCTTCATGTGTGGCTTCCAGATGCAATGGCAGGTCCAACACCAATATCTGCACTAATTCATGCTGCTACTATGGTAACAGCTGGTGTCTATATGGTCGCTAGATTTCATTTTTTATACTCTTATGTAGAAAATGTAGGAATATTTATTGCATATATTGGTGCATTATCAGCACTTTTTGCTGCTATAATAGCTACAAAACAAACAGATATAAAAAAGATTCTAGCATATTCTACCATGAGTCAATTAGGATATATGTTTATAGCTGTGGGACTTGGTTTTTATAACTGGGCATTATTTCATGTATTTACTCATGCATTTTTTAAAGCTATGTTATTTATGGGTGCTGGTGGTATTATAATAGCGCTTCATCATGAACAAAATATTTTTAAAATAGCTCAAAATAGAAAAAAACTTCCAATAATAAGTGCCACATTTTTAATAGGTGTTATTGCTATTTCTGGTATACCTCCTTTTTCAGGATTCTTTTCAAAAGATGCTATATTAACAGCAGCATTTGCTAAAGAAGAGTATCTAATATGGTCTATTGCTATGATTACAGCATTTTTAACTGCTTTTTATATGTTTAGATTATATTTTATACTATTTATAGCACCAAATAATAATAAAGATAAAAAATATGTCTACACTTCTAAGACTATTACAATTCCATTAATTATATTAGCAATTGGTTCTATATTTGCAGGTTTTTTAAATGTACCTGCTATACTTGGTGGCTCTTTTTATATTGATGTATGGCTTAAACAACTAAACTCAAGTAGTATTCATTTATCACATTTAACAGAATATATATTGATATTCTCAAGTGTTACAATATCAATACTTGGTATATATATAGCTTATAAAAAATATGCTAGATATGATGTATATAATTTAGAAAATGAAAATGGAATAATAGGAAATAAATTCTATATTGATGAAATATATGATTATATTTTTGTAAAAAGTATAAAGAAAGCTAGCAGGTTTATATCAAATATAATAGATAATAAAATAATAGATAATTCACTTATGTCCTTATCATATGGATTTGTAAATGTTAGTAAAAAAATTATCACCATAAAGAATTCTCATGTTAGATATTACACACTATATATGTTAACTGGGATTAGTATAATATCTTTATATCTTTGTATAAAACTACTAGGAAAATAAATATGTATGAAACTAATATATTATCTTTTATTATATTTTTACCTGCTATTGTATCATTTATATTAATGATATGTGTAAAAAAAAGTGAAGATATAAGAAATATAGCATTTATAACAACTATTATTATATTAATACTTGTATTAAAAATATATATAAACTTTGAACCAACATCAAAAATGCAGTTTGTAACTAATATACCTTGGATTAGTCAATATGGAATTAATTATTATATTGGTGTAGATGGATTTTCTTTAACTATTTTGATGTTAATTGCTATATTAATACCAACATCTTATCTATTTTTATGGGAAGGTAGAACAAAAGGATATTGGTTAAATATGCTTCTAATACAAACAGGTGTTACAGGTACATTACTAGCACTAGATACAATACTATTTTACTTTTTTTGGGAAATAATGCTTTTGCCTGTATTTATGTTAATTGGTATATATGGAACTGGAAATAAAGTTTTGTCTACAATCAAGGTTACTATATATACAATGACTGGTTCACTTTTTATGTTTGTTGCTATTATATATATAGGTATAAATTTTTATAATGAATTTGGTTATTGGAGCTTTCAATATACAAGCTTGATGAAAGTCACTATTTTATCTCATACAGAAGAATACTTTTTATTTTTTGTATTTGTTGGTGCTTTTATGATTAAAATACCATTATTTCCATTTCATACATGGATAACCTCTACTTACTCTAATGCACCGACAGGTGCTGTTTTTTTACTATCGTCTATTATGGCAAAACTTGGGATATATGCTATTGTTAGATTTATGATACCTATATTTCCAGATATTTGTATTGAGTTTGCAGACTATTTTGTATTTATAGGTATATTTGGCTTAATCTATTTTGGAATAGCAGCTTTAATGCAAAATGATATTAAAAAAATGTTTGCATACTCTTCCGCATCACATTTATCATTAATAGCAGCTGGTATATTTTCTCTAAATCATTTTGGTATGAATGGTGCTTTATACTTAATAATAGCTCATGCAATATCAACAGGTGGTCTTTTTTTACTAATTGGAATGTTAGAATATGAGACAAAATTTAAAAATATAACAGATTTAGGTGGAATTGCTAAAAAAGCTCCTATATTTACATTTATTTTTGCTATCATGCTTTTTGCTAATATAGGATTACCTTCAACAAATGGTTTTGTATCTGAATTATTAATAATATTTGGTATTTATAAATCAAATCATTTAATGGGATTTGCTGCTACTTTAACAGTATTAATTGCAGCTTCATATATGTTATGGATGTTCCAAAGAGCTATTTTACAAGATAAAACGAATAATAATATATTAAAAATAAGAGATCTTAATTTAAAAGAAATTGTAGCAATTACTCCTTGGATAATATTAATATTTATTATGGGGATATATCCTGAACCATTTATAAATAAATTTGAACCAACTGTTACACATTTTATAGATGATTTTTTAAACTATGGAAGAATAAAATGATAGATAATATAATATACCTCATGCCAATTATTACTATACTAAGTGGTGCTATTTTAATGATGTTACTAAGTATGTATAATAAGTATAAAACTAAACATTTTATAATAATATCATCTATTTTTATAACTATAGCATTAATATTTTCTATATTACACTTTGGTGAACTTTATAGAATAAAACCTTTTAATGATATATTTAATAATATAATAGTCTTTGATACATTTGCAAATTTCTTTAATATAATATTACTTTTTGGTGGATTATTAGTAATTTTAATTGGGGAACACTACTGTAAAAAATACTCTTATTTTAAAGGTGAATTCTATTCTATACTACTTTTTGCTATATTTGGTATGATGTTATTAGCTCATGTCAATGAACTAATAAGTGCATATATAGCTCTTGAAATAGCATCTTTTTGTGTATATATATTAATAGGATTTGATACATCAAGAAGTAAAAGAGTAGAAGCAATATTTAAATATTTAGTACTTGGATCTTTTATTGGAGCATTTTTTTTATTAGGTATTGTACTAGTATATGGAGCAACAGGAACAACTAATATAGATACTATAACTGAAATAATAAATCAATCTAATAATTATAATACACCACTATTTTATATTGGTATTAGTCTGTTAGTATTTACATTTTTATTTAAAATAGCTGCTTTCCCATTTCACTCTTGGGTACTTGATGTATATAGAGGTGCTCCTATATTAGTAACTGCTTTTATGGCATCTGTTTTTAAAGTAGCTATTTTTTCATTTTTCCTAAGAGCTATTTTATCTGATTTTATTTCATTAAATACATTTTGGGAAGATGCATTAATAGTTCTTACTATACTAACTTTAACATTTGGTAGTTTTTTAGCTATAACACAAAATAATGTCAAAAGAATGTTAGCAGGTTCTAGTATAGTACATACTGGATATATGATGCTTGGAATTATAGCATTAGGAGAGAGTATAGAAAGTGCCTATTCTATTATGTTTTATTTAATAGCATATTTATTATCATCTATTGGTGCATTTGGTCTTATATCTCATATAATAGCAGATACAAGAAAAAGAAGTACTTATGATGACTTTAAGGGTCTAGGTCAAGAAAAACCATACTTAGCAGCTTTGATGACTATATTTATGTTCTCACTTGCTGGAATACCATCTACTATTGGTTTTATAGCTAAATTTTATGTTTTTACTGAAGCTATAATATCAGGGTATATCTTTTTAGCAATATTTGCTATTATAGCTACAGCAATATCTTTATACTATTATTTTAAATTAGTAGCTGTAATGTACTTCTATCCAAGCTTTGCTAGTAAAAAAGCAAGTAAAAGTAAATTGGGTGTTAGTAATTTTATGATATCAGTTGTCGCACTATTAATTATATGGGGTGGAATAGGATCTGCTATAGTATTTTTTATACCTATTCCTAGTATAGATGGTATATTAAGTGTAGTTGAACTATCTATTCAATCACTTTTTATAAAATAGAGAAATTTAGTAAAATATATTAATAATCTTTACTAAATATAAACTAATATGAAAAATATTATAAATTGTTATATAAATAATATTATAAAATATATAAATTATTAATCTTTTATAAAAAGATATACTAAATATATATAATAAATGAGAAAGTTTAATTTGGGTATAATTAAATTGAAATTATTTCTTATAAGTCATCAATTTTAATCAACACTAAAAGGACTATGATGAGTGATATAGTAGAAAGCTATCTAGGTAAAACATCTGAAGGTAAAAAAAGTAGAAATCCAGCAAAACTTGACTATTTTCAAAGTGCAACAGGACTATTTTTAGGTCTATTTATGTGGGGACATATGCTACTTGTATCTTCTATTTTAATTAGTAAAGAGTTTATGTATAATGTAACAAAAATATTAGAAGCTAGTTTCATATGGCAAAATGGAAATCCATTAGTTGTTACTATAGTAGCTGGTTTTATATTTATAGTATTTATAGCACATGCTGCTATGGGTTTAAGAAAATTACCTGCAAACTATAAACAATATAAAGTTATGAAAAACCATGCATCATATATAAACCATGCAGATACTAAAAGATGGTTTTATCAAGCATATACAGGCTTTGCTATGTTCTTCTTAGGTTCTATACACATATATATAATGATGACAAATTCAGATAATATAGGACCATATGCATCAGCTGATAGAGTATGGTCTGAATGGATGTGGCCTTTATATATTTTATTATTATTAGCTGTTGAGATTCATGGAACAATAGGTCTATATAGACTATGTGTAAAATGGGGATGGTTTGATGGTAAAGATCCTCAAAGAAATAGAAAAAGACTACAAAAAATAAAGACTATATTAACATGGTTCTTTTTAATATTAGGTTTTACAACACTATTTGCATATATGAAAATAGGTTATGATCATAGAAATAATGTAGGAGAAAGATATGTACCAAATACATCATATATGATTGAATATAATATAAATGATAATAGGAGAATCTCATAATGAAAATAAATTATTGTGATGCTTTAGTTATTGGAGGTGGATTAGCTGGTCTTAGATCAGCACTATCAGCTAGAAAAAAAGAACTTAGTACTATTGTACTAAGTTTAGTTCCTGTAAAAAGATCTCATAGTGCAGCAGCTCAAGGTGGTATGCAAGCTAGCTTAGGAAACTCAAAAATGTCTCAAGGAGATAATGAAGACTTACATTTTGCAGATACAGTAAAAGGAAGTGACTGGGGGTGTGATCAGGAAGTAGCACGTATGTTTGTTCATACTGCTCCTAAAGCTATTAGAGAGTTAGCAGCTTGGGGAGTGCCATGGACACGTGTTAGAAAAGGTACTAGAGATGCTGTAATAAATGCTAAAAAAACCACAATAACAGAAGATGAAGAAACTCATGGTCTTATAACATCAAGAGATTTTGGTGGAACAAAAAAATGGCGTACATGCTATACTGCTGATGCTACAGGTCACTCTATGCTATATGGTGTAGCAAATGAAGCTATAAGAAATGATATAGATGTAAGAGATAGGAAAGAAGCGTTAAGTTTAATACATGAAAACAATATTTGTTATGGTGCAATTGTAAGAGATCTTATAACAGGTGAACTTGAAGCATATGTATCAAAAGGTACATGTATATCAACAGGTGGATATGGTAGACTATTTAAACAAACTACAAATGCTGTAATTTGTGAGGGAATAGGACAAGCAATAGCACTAGAAACAGGTGTAGCAACACTTGCTAATATGGAAGCTATACAATTTCACCCTACTCCTATCGTACCATCAGGTATACTTTTAACTGAGGGTTGTAGAGGTGATGGTGGAATACTAAGAGATGTAGATGGACATAGGTTTATGCCAGATTATGAACCAGAAAAAAAAGAATTAGCCTCTAGAGATGTTGTATCAAGAAGAATGATGGAACACATAAGAAATGGTAAAGGTGTACCATCACCATATGGTGATCATGTATGGTTAGATATATCAATACTTGGTAGAAAACATATTGAAAAAAACCTAAGAGATGTACAAGAAATATGCCAGATATTCAATGGTATAGATCCAGCAGATGAAGGTCAAAAAGGATGGGCTCCAGTTAGACCTATGCAACACTATTCTATGGGTGGAATTAGAACAAAAAAAACAGGTGAATCTATGACTTTAAAAGGTCTTTTTAGCTGTGGTGAAGCTGCTTGTTGGGATATGCATGGATTTAATAGACTAGGAGGGAACTCTGTATCTGAAACAGTTGTTTCAGGAATGATAATAGGAAATTATTTTGCTGATCATTGTTTAGAAAATGATATCAATATCAAAACAAGTACTATAAAGAAGTTTTTAAAAGAACAAGATGACTATCTAAATGAAATACTTGAATATAATGGTAATGAAAATATATTCAAAATAAAAAGAAGAATGCAAAATCTAATGGATGAAAAAGTAGGAATATTTAGAGATGGTATTAGATTAAAAGAAGCTGTAGATGAATTTGAAGATTTATTAAAAAATAGTAGAAAAATAAATATCAAATCAAAACAAAGAGCTGGTAATCCAGAACTAGAAGAGGCATATAGAGTAGAAAAAATGCTAAAACTAGCTTTATGTGTAGCTCAAGGTGCTCTACAAAGAACAGAATCAAGAGGAGCACACTATAGAGAAGACTATTTAAAAAGAGATGACAAAAATTGGATGAATAAAACTATAACATCTTGGAAAAATAAAACAGATACTCTTCCAACAATTACATATGAAGAACTTGATATTATGAAAATGGAAATGCCTCCTGCATTTAGAGGATATGGTGCTAAAGGTATGATTATTGAAAATGAATTGAGTCAAAAAAGACAAGAAGAAGTAGATGAAATAGTATCAAAACTCAAAGATGAAGGTAAAAATAGACACGAAATACAAGATAAACTTATGCAGTTTGATTTACCACTAAATTATAAAGAATTAAATCAAAGATCAGGAGTTGAATATGAGTAAAAATGAAAATATACAAAAAAGTAGACAAATAACAATATCTGTTCTTAAATTCAATCCAAGAAGTAAAATATCAAAACCACATTTTGTTGACTATAAATTAGAAGAGACACCAGGAATGACACTATTTATTGCTCTTACTTATATAAGAGAAAATCTAGATCCTGATTTATCATTTGACTTTGTTTGTCGTGCTGGTATTTGTGGTAGTTGTGGGATGTTAGTAAATGGTAAACCTGTACTTGGATGTAGAACTCTAATAGCAAATTATCCTACAGGTAATCTACAACTAATGCCTATGCCTGCATTTGAACTTATCAAAGATTTATCTGTAAATACTGGTGTTTGGATGGATGAGATGTCAAAACGTGTAGAATCATGGATACATACAAATGAAAAAGTTGATATAACTAAAATTGAAGAGAGAATAGATCCAGATGTAGCTGATAAAACATTTGAATTAGATAGATGTATTGAGTGTGGTATTTGTGTAGCATCTTGTGGGACAAAACTTATGAGAGAAAATTTTGTAGGAGCTGTTGGATTAAATAGAGTTGCAAGATTTGAAGTAGATCCACATGATAAAAGAACAGCAGAAGACTTTTATGAATTAGTTGGTGATGATGATGGTGTATTTGGATGTATGTCTTTATTAGCATGTGAGGATCACTGTCCTAAGCACCTACCATTACAGACTAAAATAGCATATTTAAGAAGAAAACTAGTATCTATTAAATAAGTATATACTATTAAATCTAGCCTTTATTTTATAGCAGTGTGATGTATATATATAAAAACTATTTTTTACTATATCACTGCTTTGAATATCCCCTAAAAAATATATTAAATAGCAATCTATTAAAAGAAAACCTAATAACAAAAGATATAAATTTTTATGAAAATATATCTTTAATTTTAACTATAGATAAAGAAAATTATAAACAATACTCTACTCTTAAAAGTTTCAATCAAATATTAGACCAAATATATAGTAAGAAAATAGAAAATATAGATGATATATATCTATTACAAAAACTAATATTAAATGAAATTAAATTATATAAAGAAGAGATAAATACTATTTTAAACTCTTTTAAATATTTAAAAGAACACAAGATTATAACAAAAGAGAAATTTGATAAATTGAATCTTATATTTATGAATATAAGTTTTAATAAAATGGACAATATTGATAAAGAAAATAATAAGATAATAGATAATAAAACTTTTCAAGAAAATAGAGTAAAACTAAACAAGACTATTAAAAAATTAACAAATATAATAAAATCATCAAATCTACTAAACAATTTAGATATGGTTAACAAATATTTAAAAAATCAAAAATTCTCAATTGGAATAACAGGTATTATGAATGCTGGTAAATCCACTATGTTAAATGCCCTAATAGGTCAAGATATATTAGGATCCTCTGTAGTACCTGAAACAGCAACTTTAACCGTACTCAATTATAGTAAAGAAAAAAATGCAAATGTATATTATTGGAATGAGAGTGAATGGAATAATATATATAAAAGCTCACAAAACATAAAATCAATGAAAAAATTTGTAGATGATACAAATAAACATTTCAATACTACTATAAATGAATATATTAAGAAAATATCAAGAGTAGATAAAATAGATATAGAAAATATAGGTAAATATACATCTGCAAAAACTAGTGATAAAAAATGTAATTTAATAAAATCTGTTGAATTAAATTTAGATTTAAATTTCTTAAAAGATAATATACAAATTGTAGATACTCCAGGACTTGATGATCCTGTTATTCAAAGAGAAGAAATAACAAAAGAATATTTAAATAAATGTGATTTAATGATACATTTAATGAATGTTAACCAATGTGCATCATTAAAAGATATAGAGTTTATAATAGATGCAATTTTATATCAAAATATCACAAAACTATTAATAGTAATAAGTAGATGTGATACAGTAACTAAACAAGAGTTAGAAGAAGTTATAAACTATACTAAAGAATCTATTAAAAAACATCTACATAAAATAAATAAAGATGATAAAACATCTAATATATTAAATAGTATAGAGTTTATACCTGTGGCATCTAAACTAGCTCTCTTACACAAAACAAATCAAAGTCAAAAAGCTATAAAACTAGGATATAATCTAGAAGATACAGGTATTCCTAAACTTGAAGCATATTTATATGACACACTATTTGGTAAAAATTCAAAAAAAAGTAATCTAATAGTACAAAGTGTTAAATTTAAACTTAAAAATATTATTAATATATATAAAGATGAATTAGAATATAAATTAAAACTTTTATCAAAATCAAAAGAAGAACTATGTAAAAACTTAGAAGATTTAACTAAAAAAATTATATTAAAAGAAAATTTTATTAAAAATATAAATGATGAAATCAAAAATGATAGACTATTTTTAATAGATGATTTGATATTAACTAATATTTTTTTAGAAACTGAACTATTTGAATTACAAAATATATTAAGACAAAGAGTAATAGATGATATAAGTTACTGCCTTGAAAAAACGAAAAAAAGACCTCAAACAAATAGGCTAAAAATAATAATACAAACAGCTATAAAAGATGGTATTGTTGATATTATAAGAGACTATAAATTTAATTTTATTCAAAAACTAGAAAAAGTATCATTGAAATATAAAGAAAAATATAAAAAATATAGTATTAATAAATATAATAATCAAAATGACTTAAATCCACAAATATTATTCCAAAATGATTTTAAATCTGGATTCATTACATCTAATAATGATATTTTAATATCTGAAATTCTAAAAACTACTAGTAAAAGTACATTGAAAAGTCTAGAAAATATAAATTCAACTATACAAAATATATTAAAAGATAATTTTTCTATATTAAATATAAACCTAAAAAATAAAATCACTAAAATATCAAAAAACCTATTAGAAGATTTTTTCTATATAATTGAAAATCCAATAAGAGATTTTGAAAAAAAAATGTATGATGAACAAAAAATATTAAAAATAAGAGTAGAAAATAGTGATAATAGTAATTATGAAAAGAATCTAGAACTTCAAAAGATAAATAATGATATTTTAAAACTAGAACAAATAGAAGATGATATAAAATGAATAGTAAATATATATTAGATTTTATTAAAGAATATAAGTCAAATTTTATAGATAATATAAAAATAGAAACTACAATAGATTCTAATAATAGTGATTTATTAAAGATATCACAAAAACATAAAAAATTAATCTTAGATAAAAATATATTATCAAAAAACATAATAGAAGATATATTTAATAAAATAGAATCAAAGAGTAAAGAAAAACTACAAATAGCAATAACAGGTCAATTTTCAGCTGGTAAATCTACTTTTTTAAATGCACTTTTAAAAGATGATATATTACCAACAGGAATAGTTCCTGTAACATCAAAAATAAACTACCTAAAATATTCACCAGAATATAAATTAAAAGTAAATTATAAATGTGGGAAAATAGAGTATAAGAATATAAAATATTTATCATCTATTATAGATCAAAGAGAAAATATAAACAAAGAAATCAAATATCTAACAATATATGCACCAAGTGAAATACTTAAAAATATTACATTTATAGATACTCCTGGTTTAAACTCTACATCAAAAGATGATACACAAAATACTTTAGAAATATTAAATAGTGTTGATGGAATAATATGGCTTACATTAATAGATAATGCAGGTAAAAGAAGTGAAGAAGAGATATTAGAAAAATATATGGTTAATTTTAAAAATAAAACATTATGCATCCTAAATCAAAAAGATAAATTTTCATCAAAACAGATAAAAACTACTATAGGGTACATAAAAGATAAATTTAATATCTTTTTTAATGAGGTTATAGCAATATCATCAAAACAAGCTATTCAATCAATCAAAAATAGTAAAAAATATCAAATAAAAATTGCGATAGAAAATATTAAAAAAGATTTTAAGAAAAGCATAGATGAAAATTATGATAAAAGTACATTAGATTTTTTTAAAAATAACTTTATAGAATATAGTAATAAAATAAAGAATATAAAATCAAAAAATGAAAATAATAATATAGAATTATTAGAAAATTCTAATATAAAAGAAGTTTTAACATTCATTGAAAAAAATATAAAAAAAGAGTCAAAAAATACAAAAAAAGAGTCTACATTAAAATATATAAAAAATATATATGATAAATTAATAACTGAATATAATGTAATAATAAAAACATATACTATAATAATAGATGAACTAAAAGAGAATGAGAATAAAATATTAATCCAATTTAATAATATAAAAGAGAAAAATTACATTGAGTTATTAAATATATATAATTCATTAGAAAATATCCTCAATACAATATCAATTGAAATAGTAAATAATATAAAAGAAAATAAATCATATAGATATAAAGAGAATAAAAAATACTTCTCTAAAAAATTAAAAATAGATAAAATAGAATATGAAACTTTTGAAATAGATAGTAATAATATATATAATAAATTGTTTTATAATGATCCTATAATAGAAAAAATGTTAAAAAATAGTATAAAACTACTAAAAAAAGTAGAACTAGAATCAATAACGTATTTTAATAATATATATATAAATCTAAAAAACAGTATAAAACAGTGTGAAAAACCATATGAAAAAACCCAAGATAAAAAAGATATAATAAATCAAAAAATATTTAATGAAACAAAAGACTTCATATCTAAAATATATGAAAATATAATAAGGAATTATCATAAAACTATATTAGAAAATATAGCAGCATTAAAAAAGAAATTTGGATATTTCAATGGTGCACTATCATATAATAATATACAAATAACAAAAAATACAGTTAATTACTTCGAAAATAAAATTCAACAATCAGTAGAACTATATGAAAAAGAACCTTTAAAATTCAACATATATACTCCAAAAAAAGATGAGATATTAAATAGATTAAAAGATGATTTTAGATTTGATAAAATAGAAGAGTTTTTGATATCTAAAAATAACTCTATATCAAGAATAATAAAATATTCAAAGCAAAATTATAAGAAAATAAATGATAAAAATATAAAACTATTAGAAAAAAATCAAAAAAAACTACTAGATAATATAGAATATATAAAATTAATAATATCTAATATATAACACAATTATAAAATTGATATAAACATAATCAAAAGTTTTATATAGCTTTATGTAAAATTTAGGCAAAATAACAACAAAATTTTTATTAAGTAAAAAATGGAGAATATATGAAGACATCAGACCTATTTGTAAAAGCCTTAGAGAATGAAGGTGTAGAATATATATTTGGAATACCAGGTGAAGAAAATCTTGACCTATTAGAATCAATTAGAAAATCTAAAATAAAGCTAATCCTTACAAGACATGAACAAGGAGCTGGGTTCATAGCATCCACTTATGGAAGATTAACTGGAAAAGTTGGAGTTTGTATATCAACACTTGGACCTGGTGCGACAAACTTCACAACTAGTGCTGCTTATGCTCAATTAGGTGGTATGCCTATGCTAATGATAACAGGTCAAAAACCTATCAAAAAATCAAAACAGGGAAGATTTCAAATTATAGATATAGTTGCTATGATGAAGCCTCTAACAAAATATACAAAACAAGTAGTACATGGTAATAATATACCATCAATGGTAAGAGATGCTTTCAAAATAGCTACAACTGAACGACCAGGTGCTGTTCATATTGAATTACCTGAAGATATAGCAGATGAAGATGCGACTGATAATATATATAAAGTACAACCATCTAACTATACAAAAGCTACAAATGAATCTGTACTAAATGCTGCTAAAATGATAGAAAATGCTAAAACTCCATTAGTACTAATTGGATCAGCTGCATGTAGAGGTGATCTAAGCAATGCATTAACTAAATTTGTAAATAAATTTGGTATACCATTTTTTGCAACACAAATGGGTAAAGGTGTAGTAGATGAAAATAATCCTTTATGCTTAGGAACAGCTGCACTATCAAAAGATGATTTTCTTCATTGTGCTATTGATAAAGCTGATTTAATTATAAATATAGGTCATGATGTAATAGAAAAACCTCCATTTTTTATGTCAAATGATGAAAACTCTACAAAAGTATTACATATAAATTTCTTTGGATCTGAAGTAGATGATACATATTTCCCACAACTTGATCTAATAGGTGATATAACAGCTAATATAGAAGAATTAAATAATACATTAACCATACAAGAACATTGGGATTTTGAATATACTAAAAGAGTAATTGAAGATAATAAAAAACATTTAACAAAATATTTCAATGATGAAAGATTTCCAATATTACCACAAAAAGCAGTAAAAACTATAAGAGATATACTAGATGATGAAGATATAGTAACACTTGATAATGGTATATATAAAATATGGTTTGCAAGAAACTATACATGTGCTAAACCAAATACTTTGATACTAGATAATGCACTTGCTACAATGGGAGCTGGTCTACCATCTGCTATTTGTGCTAAACTACTAGACCCATCTAAAAAAGTAATAACTGTATGTGGTGATGGTGGATTTATGATGAATTCACAAGAGTTAGAAACAGCTGTTAGATTAAATCTTGATTTAGTAGTAGTAATACTAAATGACAATGCATATGGTATGATAAAATGGAAACAATCTGGTATGGGATTTGAAAACTTTGGATTAGACTATGGTAATCCTGACTTCATACAATATGCTAATTCATACGGTGCAATAGGACATAGACCAACTTCAACACAAGAGTTTGCAACAACACTTGAAAAATGTGTCAATTCAAAAGGTGTTCATTTAATAGATTTAGCTGTAGATTACTCTTTAAATCATGCTATCTTAAATGATCTATTATCCACTAAAAAATGTATATCATAATATAAAAAAGGCTAAACCATGAGTACTATAAAAGTAACATCACCATATGATGACAAAGTTGTAGGAGAAGTAAAGCTATCTACTACAAATGAGGTACAAGAAGCTATAAATATAGCATATAATACATTTAATGATAAAACAAAAACTCTAGAAAAATATCAAAGAGTCCAAATATTAGAAAAACTAGTAGATATAATGAACTCTCAAGTAGAAGAGTTAACAATACTATGTGCTAGTGAAGGTGGTAAGCCTTATATTGACTCAAAAGTAGAGATACAAAGAGCTATAAATGGTGTAAAATTAGCTATTGAAGAGTTGGGTTCTTATGAGGGTAGACAAATAGCTATGGGTCATACACAATCAAGTGTGAATAAAATGGCATATACATTTAAAGAACCTATTGGTGTAGTAGCTGCTATTTCTGCTTTTAATCATCCATTTAATCTAGCTGTACATCAAATAATACCAGCAATTGCTGTTGGATGTAGTGTAGTAATAAAACCAGCTACACAAACACCACTTAGTGCTATAAAATTAGTAGAACTATTAACAAAAGCAGGTCTACCATATGGATGGGCTCAAGCTGTAGTGTGTGATAGAGTTGGTGGGGAGCTATTAGCTACATCTTCAAAGATTAGTTTTCTTACATTTATAGGATCTGGAAAAGTTGGATGGTACTTGAACTCTAAAGTAAACGCTGGTACAAGAGTAGCACTAGAACATGGTGGTGTAGCACCTGTAATAGTACAAAAAGATGCAAATATAAGTAATCTTATACCAAGTCTTACTAAAGGTGGATTTTATCATGCAGGACAAGTATGTGTATCTGTTCAGCGAGTATATGTTCACAGTAGTATAGTAGAAGAAGTATCATCAAAATTAGCACAAGAGGCATCTAAACTAATAGTAGGTAATCAACTAGATAAAAATACTCAAGTAGGACCACTAATAAACAATAATGAAGTATCAAGAGTACAAGAGTGGGTAAATGAAGCAGTACAAAAAGGTGGTAAAATATTAACAGGTGGTAAAAAGATATCATCTTCATGTTTTGAACCAACAGTAATACTAGACCCCAGTGATGATGCACTAGTATCTACTAAAGAAGTATTTGCACCTGTAGTGTGTATATACTCATATGATAATTTAGATGAAGCTATAAAAAGAGCTAATGCACTTGAAGTATCATTTCAAGCATCTATATTTACTCAAGATATAGACATAGCACTAAAAAGTGTAAAAAATCTAAATGCAACAGCAGTTATGATCAACGATCACACAGCTTTTAGAGTAGATTGGATGCCATTTGGTGGAGCTAAAGCATCTGGACTTGGTCTTGGGGGTATAAAAAACTCTATGGAAGAGATGAGTAACGAAAAACTAATGGTAATAAATTCACCATCAATATAAAAAATCTAGTATAACAAATATAGTATAAATAATTTTATACTATATATATAAAACTACTCAAATCTAGGAAATCTATACCAAGAATAATCTGAAACTAAAAATGGAAATGGTATATGTGGTATAAGAGCAATTGAGAAATCATATGTTTTCTTCTTAATATAAAAATACTCTTTCGTAAAATATAGATTTATATTATTACTACTGTAACCTATCAAAATAATATTCTCACTACCAAAAATGATACAAAATCAACTTATAGAACAAAACCTAACTATATTATTTTCTCTTATAAAATCACATCTATCTTTATATAAAATTTTATCATCTTTATTTATAAAAAGTATTTTTATACTATTTCTTAATTTGTAATATTCAAAATCAATATAATATATTGATTTTAATTTCTTGTAATTAGGACCATAATTAAACCAATTTTTAGGTACATCTAAAAGTTCAGATGCTAAAATAGTATAATTTTAGTCAAAGTCAATATCAATCATCTTTACTTGATTTAAATATCTCATTTTAATTAGTAAACTATTGTTTTGATTAATATCTTTGTTCCACTTTTTAGGGAGAATTTGATTATGAATACACCCTTGAAGTAGTATACTTATTAAATATGAACTTAGTGTTAAGAAATTAACTACTCATTTTATACTCCTATTTATATATATCAAAAAATATTTTGATTAGATAAATAAAATAATATATAAATGACTTTATATATTTAGAAATATAATATATGATATATAAACAAATAGGACTATCTTTAGGTAAAACAGAAGGTACAATTAAAAACTGGAAAAAAATCAACCTATACTACTAGAGTATTGTAAGACTGGTATATTTTCTAAAATAAATAATCTTGATAAAGATAAATTAAAAGAAGTATTTGATACTTTATATATATCAAAACTTAAAAAAATAGTTTTATTAAAAGAAAAAGAAAAAGAAAAAGATATAATATATAATAAATAATATTAAATATCTATTTTAAGATATACTATTTTATTTTTTATAAAAAATACTATTAATATATACTCTTAATTATTTAAAATTATATTATATAAATATTTTAATCAAATCCTATTTCAAATGCTCTTTTTAAAAGATCTTTTGCACCTTTTTTGATAAAACTATTAGCTAGATTAACTCCTGCTTGTTTATATTGATCTATTTTGATATTTATATTATCTTTTATATACTCTTTACCATTTGGAAGACCTACTATTGCTTTGATATTTATATTTTGTTTATCTAATATAGTAGCTTTTACACCTATTGGTACTTGACATCCACCATCAAGAGTATCTACAAAATCTCTTTCAATAGTAGATTCTATATAACTATTTTTATCATTTAAAATTGATACTATATCTATGATACTTTTATCATTTAATGTTTGAATACATAGTGTAGCTTGTCCCATAGATGGTATCATTATATTTTGATCTAAAGGAGTGAAGTACTTGACTTCATTTTGCATATTCATTTTTTGTATACCTGTTGTTGCTAATATAATAGCATCATATTCATTATCTTGTAGTTTTTTTATTCTTGTATTAATATTACCTCTTAAATCTTTTATGATTAAATCTGGTCTTAATATTTTTAATAACATTTTTCTTCTTAGACTTGTAGTGCCTATGATTGCTTTATTTGGTAGATTTTGTATAGTTTTATATTTATTACTAAGTAGTGCATCACTTGCATCATATCTTTGTGTAAAAGTAGTTAAGTTAAACTCTTCTGATAGTTTTGTAGGTACATCTTTTAGACTATGTACTGCTATGTGTGCTTGTTTTTGTAGTAGTGCTATTTCTAACTCTTTTGTAAATAGTCCTTTACCACCTATTTTAGCTAATGGTGTATCTAATATTTTATCACCTTTAGTACTACATTCTTTTATTGATATATTCATATTTACATAGTGTTTATTTAACTCATCTTTTATAAAATTAGCTTGCCATAAAGCTAGTTTACTTTTTCTTGTAGCTATTATTAGATTTTTCATATTTTATATCTATCTTTATTTATTAAATTTGTTGTACTGTTATTTTTTTGACATCAAATAACTCTTTTGTTTTATTTAACATAGGTGAGTTTAGTACCTCATCTATACTCATATCATCTATTTTGTTACTATTTATACTTTTTTTTTCTATATTTGTATTATGTGACTCCTCTTCTTTAGAAGATGATAATTCTTGATCATTTTTAGTATAATCTATTTCGTTTATACTTTGTTCTATTATAGTATTTTTTGTAGATTTATCTACATTTTTATTATTTATACTATCTTCTTGTGTAATATTACTTTTATTATCTGTGATATTTATATCACTCTTTTTTTTTTGAGCTTTTTGGAACTGTATATCAACCCCTTCACCAAAAAAATCTTCTATAAAACCTCTTAATAATGCAAAATTTTTATATAATAATTTTCTATCATCATCAAGTGCGTAACTAATTATAAATAATTTATTATCTTTAAAATCTTGATATATGAAGTTTTTTTCAAAACAACTTCCTAATTCATAACTTCTATCATATACTTTTGCTATAACATCTTTATATAGTTTTATATTTGGATCTAATGTTATATCTTCTTTTTTAATATCTTTAATATCTTTTGATTTATTATTAACCGTGTTATTTATATGTTTAGTATCATTACTATTTGCCGAACTAGTATTACTTATATTATTTGATTCATTTATAGTTTGATTATCACTATTACTACTTTGTACAGGTTTAGTTATATTGGTATTTATATTTTCTATTTTTTCTTTATTTATACTATTATTTGATTCTATATTTGTATGATTGTTATCTTTTGTAGATATTTTAACAGCTTGAGTTAATTTATTAAGGGTTAGTATCAGTACAAAATCACTATTAGAATTTAGACTCAATAGATATTTACCATCAGATATAATTCTAAAAAATCTATCAAAAATCAATATATCAAATTTAGGATCTTTAGCTATCATCTTATCTTTTAAATATATACTCATTTCATCTAATACTAAATCTATTTCATAATCTTCAAGATCATCTAATATAGATAAAATATCATCTTCTTTAAATATACTATCAAAAATCTTATCCATTAGTTCAGGAGATACAAGTCCTAGCATATCAGTGATACTATCTAGTGTAATATTACTCTTAGAAAATACTATTAATTGATCAAGAATAGTTAAGGTATCTCTTAAACTACCCTCTCCTCTTCTACTAATCATCTCTAGACTATTTTGTTGCCATTTAATATTCTCTTGATTTAAAATATATTCTAAATGATTAACTATATCTTTAGAAGATATTTTATTAAACCTAAAGTGTTGTGTTCTACTTAAAATAGTGGCAGGAAGTTTTAAAGCATCTGTAGTAGCTAAAATAAATTTAACAAAAGGTGGTGGCTCTTCAAGAGTCTTTAATAGTGCATTAAAAGCTTGAGTTGTTAACATATGTACTTCATCTATGATAAATATTTTATATTTAGCTATATTTGGTTGATATTTAGTATGTTCTATTAAATCTTTAATATCATCTATACCTCTATTAGAAGCTGCATCCATTTCAATAATATCAAGATGACTATTTTTACTTGCACTAATACAATTATCACATACTCCACAAGGAGTTGAAGAGACACCTTTTTCACATATTATAGATTTAGCCATAATTCTAGCTGTTGATGTCTTCCCACTACCTCTTAAACCAGAAAATAAATAAGCATGAGATAATCTATTTGTATCAAGTGCTAAACTCAAAGTCTTAGATATATGCTCTTGTCCAACTAAATTTTTAAAACTATTTGGTCTATATTTTAATGCTAAATTCTTATATATATCCATCATACTAATAAATCACCTAACCAATTTTTTGCTCTTTTTCTTAAACTTTGAGGATTTTCAGATGCAAAAAATGTCACATTAGTTTTTTCAAAGTTTTTATCATAATCAAATTTATCTTTTATATATTTTACTATTGCATCACCTGAATGTATAGTGACACAATTATCTAAATATTTAGATATAGAGTCTTGTATTAATGGGAAATGTGTACATCCTAATATCACTACATCGACTCTACAAATATCTTCTAAGTAGTGTTTAATAGCTGCATCTAAAACATTACCTTGAAAAATACCCTCTTCAACAATAGGTACAAAAAGACCTGTAGATAATGACTTGACATTATAAAAACCTATAGCATTTAAACTAGTTTCATATTGTTTGGAATCTATTGTAGCATTTGTACCTAATACTAAAATATTTTTATCTTTTTGATTAATTATAGTATCACAAGCTAAAACACCAGGTTCTATTACTCCTACTATTGGTATATCTGATTCTTCTTGAAGTTCACTCATTGCATATGCTGTAGCTGTATTACAAGCTACTATTATCATATCTAAATTAAAGTTTTTAAAAAACTCCAATGCCTCTAAAGAGTACCTTATAATAGTATTTTTATCTTTAGAACCATATGGTACCCTTGCTGTATCCCCATAATAAATAATCTCTTCAAATAATTTATCTTCTAAAAAAGATTTAACAACTGTCAACCCACCAATACCAGAATCAAATATACCAACTCTCAAAATAACCTCCTAAATAGACCAAATAAATATGATAATATGATATATCTATACTATCATATGACTATCACATATAATTTTTAAATTTCTATTATTTTCTAATTTTAACTTCATATTTATATACTTCAAACTCTTTATATCATTTTGTAGAGTTTTAAAAGCTAATGTATATTTTCTTTTTATATTAGATTTTTCATATATATAAAAACCAGCTTTATACATAGATAATCTAACTTTATTTGATATACTATATGTAGTAATAATTGGAATTTTATTACAAATATTATATATATCTTTAAAGTATTCATAACTCCACAACTCTTTATTAACATCATATGAAAAAGCATCTTGATATACTATATCTATATTATTTAATTGCTTTATATATTCTCTTGCATTTTTTATATCTATATTTATACTTATTTTATCATCTTTATAGTAAAGATTATTAGAAATACTTTCTATTATATGTTTTATATTATCAAACTCTTTAGGAAAAACAAAGTTTTTTAAAGACCTTATTAAATCAATATCAAGTTCAGGTGAAAATATATCTATATTTATATCTAAGTTATTTTTTAAAATATAGTATATAGTACTAAAAGTATTATATCCAAGACCAAAACATATATCTAATATCTTAATAGATTTTCTATTTTTATGAAATTCTATAGCAGGTATTACATGTTTAATCAATGATTCACTAATAGCACCTGTTTTTATATCATGATAGTGTTGATTATACTCTTTAGAAAAAACTGTATTACTACCATCTGAACTTTTTATAATATCATACATCAAAATCTAATCATATATATAAACTATTATTATGAATTACAAATACCCAATTTTTTCATTTTTTTATTCGTTAAAAATAGCTCTTTATTACTCATTACACCAATACCATCTTTTAATACATCTTTAGCTATTTTTTTAGCATTTGTTAATGAATGCATTTTATAAGTACCGCACTGATATATATTTAATTCTGATATATCTTTTTCACTCTTTACTTTTAATACATCTTTTAGAGCTTTTTTCATAGCTTTCCCAACTTTTTTCTCACTTGGAGTACCTATAACACTCATATAAAAACCTGTTCTACATCCCATAGGACTACAATCTATGATCTCTACTTTTTTAGAATCTAAATGTTGTCTAATAAATCCAGCAAACATATGCTCTAATGTATGTATACCTTTTTCATCCATCTCTTTTTCATTTGGTTTACAAAATCTCAAGTCAAATACTGTAATAGTATCACCTTTTGGTGACTTCATAGTCTTAGCAACTCTTACTGCAGGAGCATTCATAATTGTATGATCAACTTTAAAACTATCTAATAATGGCATCAGAATATCCTTAAATTTTAATTGATAATATATTATCAAAAAATGAATAAATATATACTAATAACAACTATATATTTATAAGTTAGTAATATAGTAATGAATAGTTATAATCTCTTCAATAGTTAATGAGTAAGTAGGCATTATTAAAGACTTTTTACTCTTATTAGTTAGTTTAGCTTTAAATCTATTAAAATCAATACTATCTATTGATGGTACAGTTATATTTATATCTACTAATCTATTATTTAATTTTTTTTTATATGTTACCAATAAAGATCCTCTAGCATCTAACCCATGACAATGATGGCATCCTATACCTCTTGGATCTTTATATAACATAGAACCATACTCAAACCTACTCATAAAGTAATCATCACTACAAAAAAGATAATTAAGATTAAATATAAAAAACATATATAAACAAAACCTCAATATACAACACCTTATTATAAAAACTTCACTTTAGTTATGATAATATACAAGCTTAATATTAAAAGTCTTAATAATAGAAAATATTAATAAAACTAATACAACATATAAGTAAGCAAAATTTTAACATAAGGTTAATAAAACAATGAAAATATTAGATGGTAAAGCATTATCAAATAAAATAAAAGATGAAGTTAAAAATGAAGTTGAAATTTTAAAATCTAAAGAGAATATAACACCAGGTCTAGCTGTAATATTAATAGGTAAAAATCCTGCAAGTAAAGTATATGTAAATATGAAATCAAAATCTTGTAAAGAGGCTAATATATACTCTGTAGTACATGAAATGCCTGATGATATAACTCAAGATGAAATATTAGATATCATACAAAGAACAAACAATAATCCAAATATTGATGGTATATTAGTACAATTACCTCTACCAAAACATATAAATACAACAAAAATCCTAGAAGCAATTGATCCAAAAAAAGATGTAGATGGATTTCATCCATATAATGTGGGTAGAATGGTACTAAATCTTGATGGATTTGTACCAGCTACTCCATATGGTGTGATCAGATTACTAAAAGAGTATAATATAGAAATAAAAAGTAAAAATGTATGTGTAGTAGGTGCATCTGATATAGTAGGTAAACCTTTAGCATCACTACTATTAAATGAAAAAGCAACCGTAACTATTTGTAATAGTAAAACTTTAGATCTAAAAGAAAAAACATTAAAAGCAAATATCATATGTGTAGGTGTAGGAAAAGTGAATCTAATAACAAAAGATATGATAAAAGATGATGCAGTAGTAATTGATATAGGTATTAATAGACTACCAAATGGTAAATTAGTAGGTGATGTTGACTTTATGAATGCTCTTGATAAATGTTCATATATTACACCTGTGCCTGGTGGTGTTGGACCTATGACTATAGCAATGCTTTTAAAAAATACCCTAAAAGCAGCAAAACAAAATAGAAGTAAAAGTTAAAAATACTGCTAAAATATATAAGGATATAGTATATGTTAAAAAAACTTTACAATTGGGCAAATAGTTGGGTAGGTACTATTATAATAGTACTTCTTGTGATATTTTTTGGTGCTCAGTCATTTATTATACCAAGTGGTAGTATGAAAAATACTCTTTTAATAGGTGATATGTTATTTGTAAAAAAATTCTCATATGGTGTACCAACTCCTACTATTCCATGGTTAGAGTTAAAAATATTACCTGATTTTAATAATAACGGTCATTTAATAGAAGGAGATAAACCAAAAAGAGGTGATATAGTAGTATTTAGATATCCACATGATGATAAAATACATTTTGTAAAAAGAGCTGTTGCTATTGGTGGTGATATAGTAGCTATAAAAAATAAAAAATTATTATTACACTTAAATGAAGGTGATGAATATATAAGAAAAAATTATAAAAAAGATGAATACATATCATACGATAATAGATTATGGCTAGTAAATCCATATAGAAAAGAGTTTCCAGGTATTCATAATGACCCACAAATTACAAAATATACATCACCTCATACAAATTTATTTGATATGAATCCTATAATAGTACCTAATGGTGAATTTTTTATGTTAGGAGATAATAGAGACCACTCTCATGATAGTAGATTTTGGGGAACTGTTGCATATAGATATGTTGTTGGTAAACCATGGTTTATATATCTATCATTTGATGATGATAAAAGTATAAGATGGAATAGAGTATTTAGAAATATAGATAAACTACAAAAAGAAAAAAATAGTATAAAACCAACTAAACATAAAGATGGTATATATTAATGAAATATTTTATAGCTTCAGACCATACAGGTGTAGAATTAAAAACTTATGTTAAAAATATATTAGAAAAATTAAACCATACTGTAATAGACCTAGGTCCAAATACAAATGATAGAGTAGACTATCCAGACTTTGCTAAAAAAGTGTGTCAAAATATAATAGAAAATAAAAATACAAAAGGTATTTTAATATGTGGTAGTGGTATTGGTATGAGTATGAGTGCAAATAAATTTAAAGGTATAAGAGCAGCACTATGTCATAATCAATACAGTGCAAAAATGGCAATAGAACATAATAATGCTAATATATTATGTCTAGGACAAAGAGTAAATGCATATGCTATGATAGAAGAGATAATATTATCTTGGAATAATGCCAAATTCCAAGAAGGTAGACATACAAACAGAATAGCTAAAATAGATAATATAACTAATAAATAAAAACTAAAAACTAAAAAAGGTACTAAAATTATGCTAAATACAAAAATAGTAGAGTATATATATAGTTGTGCTTCTATACAAAGATGGAATGACTATCCTAGAATGATAGAACTAGTAGAGCTAGATAAACAAGCACATAAATTTATAATAGCATATTTTATTGCAAAATTAGAAGATGATGTAAACTATACTAATCTAATAGAAGCTGGTATTTTTGAGTTTTTAAGAAGAGTTGTAGTCACAGATATAAGACCTGATGTATTTAGAAAAGCATTAAAAAAGAAATCTAAACAGATAAATAAATGGGTACTAGATAAACTAAAAACATCAATTGATACAATAGATGATGGTAAATTCTTAGAAAAATTTGAAAATTATCTAAATGATGAAACTATGTATAAAAAAGAGCGTTTTATATTAAAAGCAGCATCTTATTTATCAACTAAATGGGAGTTTTCAATCGTATATCAAACATCACAGTTTTTATCAAATATCAATGATGTAAAAAAATCAGTAGATGAAGAAATAGAAGACTATTATGAACTAATAGGTGTTAGGAAATTAGCTTTGAATAAAAAATTAGCTAAAATTATTGATCTAAGTGGTAGACTAAGATTTCAAAAAAGATGGGCTCAAACACCAAGAGTACCTGAGACTTCAGTGTTAGGACATATGTTAATTGTAGCTTTATTTGGATATTTTTATTCTATAGAAATAAAAGCTTGTGATAAAAGATTACAAAATAACTTTTTTACATCACTATTTCATGATTTACCAGAAGCACTAACAAGAGATATTATATCACCTGTAAAATATTGTGTAGATGAATTAGCTCAAATAATAAGTGAATATGAAATAATAAAAATCCAAGATGAAATTCTACCATTTCTACCTCAAAAAGTATATAAAGAGTTTAAATATATATTAGGACTTTATGATGGTAAAAAAGATGAATTTTTAGATAAGATAAATGATAAAGGAAATATAAAAGTAGTAAAAGATTTGTCATATTATAATAAAAATGAGTATGATGCAATAGATGGATTAGCATTAAAACAGTGTGATAAATTAGCAGCATTTATTGAAGCTAGTCTATCTATATCACATGGTATAAAATCTAAAGAGTTATTAAACGGTAAAGAACAGATAATAAAAACTCTAAAAAAAATTGAAAATGTAGACTTCAAAAAAATAGCATCAACTATTGATAAAGATTTTGGAACTAATAACTAAATTTATAATATATCTGTAAAAATAGATTTGATACCTATATTAAATAGATCTTTTCTAATAGATTTATCATTTATAGTATATACATTTGTAAAAATATTATTTTCTAATAACTCATTAACTAACGTTTTATTAACTAAACTAAAATCTATATGATACGATACTACATCTAAGCTTTTTAAATAAGCTAAAATATCACTAGATGAATATACCTCATAATCTAAAGCAGCTATATTTATAATAGGGTTGATACTTTTAACTCTTTTTAAATAATTATGATTAAAAGATGATATCAAAACTCTATTTTGACAACTGTTTTTTTCTATAATATCTAATATCTTAACTACTATATCAAAATCATAATCAATACTTGACATATCTTTTATCTCTAAATTTAAATATATATTATTTGAAATAGCAAACTTTAATATATCATCTAAACTTAGAATATATTGTATACTAAAATTCTCATCACTACTAAACCAACTACTAATATCAAGCTCTAACAACTCATCATATAAAAAATCTTTTACTAAAAAACCCTTCTTTAATAAATCTTTTTTTTCTCTTATATTAGAAGTCCTATATAAATCATCATCATGAAATATTATAGGTATACCATCTTTAGTAAGTCTTATATCACACTCTATAAAATCAGACTTAAAAATAGATTTTTTAAAAGCTATCATACTATTTTCTGGATATTTAAAACTATATCCTCTATGAGCTGCTATTAAATTATAATTGGTAAAATTATCAAAAAAATTCATCTTTAAAAAGATCCCTTTTGAATAATATCTCTAGTAATATATAACTCTTGTTCATATCTTTTCTTATTCCATTTTAAACAACTAGATATCACACTTGTAATATACTCTAAAGAAGATAATGACTCTTTTTTATTTAATAATAACATAGGCACACGACGTAATAAAAAATCTAAAGGTTTTTTGACATACTCATATCTTACACTATATATAATCATAGCCTTGATATATAAAAAATTATTATTAATCTTCTCATATGCATCTTCATTTTTAGCTATATATAAAATATCTTCTGCTTTACTACCATATAAACTAAACAACATTGAATATAATTTATCATCTATTGATTTATCAATACTACTAATATCATCACTACCAATTATCTTATAATCTTTGGTTTGACACTCTTTTTTATACTTCAATAATCCATCATCAATAATGAAATCTAAAACATCTTCAGACATCTTTCTATATGTGGTCCATTTACCACCTGCTATTGATATCAAATTTGATTTTGATTTATTAATAATATGTTCTCTTACTATATTAGAACTACTAATATCATCATCTACTTTTATAAGTGGTCGTATACCCTTCCAAGAAGATAATATATCACTTTTACATATATTAATATCTAAATAATCATTAACATGATCTAATAAATAATCAACTTCATCATCACTAACAATCAAATCATCATATAAAAAAGTCTTATTATCTGTAGTACCTATTAAACAATATCCTTGCCAAGGTAATATGAATATAACTCTATTATCTTTAGTTTTTGGTATCAAAATACCCTCTGTAGTACTAAAAAACTGACTACCAACTACTAAATGAACTCCAGAACTAAACTCTAATAAAGAAGAACAACTATAATCATCTAATAACCTAATAGTATCTACAGCTATACCTGTAGCATTTATGATTACTTTAGAATATATACTATACTCATCTAAAGTAATAATATCTTGTACTTTAACACCATTTAATTTATCACTCTTATATAAAAACTCACTAACACTATGATAATTTTTTACAACACACCCAAGACTATTAGCTGTCTTAACCAATGCTATATTCATACGAATATCAATAAAACTACCATCATAATACCTAACACCACCATATAAACAATTGGTTTTTAATACATTATGATCTTTTTTGATATCTTTAAACCTAACAAAACTAGATCTACCAAAACTTTTAAATAAAGCTAACAAATCATAAAAAAATAGTCCAATATAAAAATAAAATATATCAAAAAACTTATAAATAGGAGTAAGAAGTGATAGTTTACTAGATAAATGAGAAGCATTATTCAAAAAAATAGATCTCTCTTTTAAAGCCTCTTTTACTAAAATATATTGTGATTTATCAAAACTTCTAAAAGCCTTTTCAAGATATCTTATACCACCATGTACTAGCTTAGTACTCTTAGAGCTACTACCACTTGAAAAATCATTTTTCTCAAGAAGTAATACACTATATCCTCTCAAAGATGCATCAAGAGCTATACCACTACCAACAGCACCACCACCTATTATAATAATATCATAATAGGTATTCTCAAAACTATTCATAAAAACTTCCTTGATATTACAAATAGTATCAATTATAACATATAAAAAACATATCACTCATACAAACTAATGAATCATAAATAAATAATAAGTGGAATAAGTCGAAATAGAAAAATATAATACAAACTAAAAAATAGATAAATTATACTAAATATTATATATATTATAAAATAGTAAAAAATAAGTAATTTATAAAAATAAGTAAAAATAAAAAAGCTAAAATAAAAAATAAAAATAAGTACTAAAAAATAATATATATTTTATATATTTAATCTATAATA